>ERZ825159.1326-NODE-1326-length-24471-cov-5.050295_pt1 | contig 24471 bp, 25 predicted proteins | sample MGYA00519932_ERZ825159 | MGnify/ENA primary metagenome ERZ825159 (study PRJEB31778, sample SAMEA3449191) | human gut metagenome | biome: human gut; feature: human-associated habitat; material: faeces | place: United Kingdom | collected 2010/2012 ...
TTAGATCACCTGGATGGAACACAGGCCGACCACCACGCTCCTTGTATTTCTCATACACAGCCGGAAGGGATGGTGCATAGAAGTGGCACCATTGAAGCGACCAGAGATTGTCAGATGTCGAATGACTGTACGCTTTTCGGCAGTCGATGAACACACAGTCTCCTTCGCCCAGCTGATAGGTCTGCCCCTCGTAGGAAAGTTCTCCCTCGCCAGACAGAACGATGAAGCAAAGGAACGACAAAAGGTTTGTTCGGGTAGATATATGTGGGTGAACAGCCTGCAAAGAGCCGACCTCCTGCAGATGGAGCAAGGATGTCCGGGCAAAGGTTGATGGGGTGTAAATGATTCGGGAGGAGCTTACAGAAGAGGACTGTGGGTTGAATAGTTCTTGTTCCATAAGCTGCTCCTTTCCTGTTACTTAACCACATCAATTGAAAATCTGAGACCATCCCAATAATTGTGTAAACCTCCGGAGAGGTGTAAAATAGAAGCATCAGGATGGAGGAAAAAGATATGTCCCGAAAGAATCGAAGCCCGGAAGAAAAAGCCCGTAGAGCAAAAATCCGTGAACTGTTGCAAATGGCGAACATCGGCAGCATGGACGACATCCAGGACTTGTTCAAGGAAACCATTGCCGAATTTATGGAGAATGGTCTGGAGACTGAACTGGATGAGGATCTTGGTTACAGCAAATACGACTACAAGAACAAGACTACAGACAACAGTCGGAACGGCCACAGCAGCAAAAATCTGCGGACCAGTTTCGGCGATGTCGAGATTTCTGTTCCCCGTGACCGAAAAGGGGAGTTTGAACCGCAGCTTCTGAAAAAGAACCAGACCAGCATCAGTCAGGATATCGAAGAAAAGATCCTGTCCATGTATGCGAAAGGCATGATGACCGGTGACATTGAGGCGCATATTCAGGATATCTACGGGCTGTCTGTGTCTGACACTACGGTAAGCCGGATCACGGATAAGATCCTGCCTGTGGCGAAAGAATGGCAACAGCGGCCTCTGGAATCGATCTATGCCGTAGTTTTTCTGGATGCGATCCACTACCATGTCCGCAGTGAAGGGCAGATCGTAAAGAAAGCAGTATACATTGCCATCGGCCTTGATCTGGACGGCCGCAAAGATGTTCTGGGCATGTGGATCGGCGAGAATGAGAGCGCAAAATTCTGGGCGACCGTACTGAATGGTCTGACGAATCGGGGCGTAGAGGATATTTTTATCGCATGTACAGACAATTTTACTGGTTTCGATACAGCCATCCATGCAGTGTTCCCGGAAACGGAGATTCAGAACTGCATGATTCACCAGCTGCGGAATTCCAGCAAATACGTTTCTTACAAAGACCTGAAGGCTCTCATGCCCGATCTGAAAGCCGTGTATGCAGCAGTGGATGAGCAGGCTGCTCTGGACGCTTTGGAGACTTTCGCGCAGAACTGGGGCAATAAATATCCCAAGATCGCAAAGTCGTGGCGGGAAAACTGGGCCAACCTTAGCACCTACTTCAAATATCCTCAGGAAGTCCGCCGTCTGATCTATACCACGAACACGATCGAAGGCTTTAACCAGCAGCTGCGGAAGGTCACAAAATCCAAGAGCGTTTTCCCGACGGACGACAGTCTGCTGAAAATGCTGTATCTGGCGATGATGGATATTACGAAAAAGTGGACAGGTCGGCGGCAGGACTGGAGCCGCATCCATGCGCAGCTGTCCATCTATTTCGCTGAGCGTATGCCGGATTAACACCTGCTGCGGAGGAATGTCAAGGGTATATGAACGGCTTCGCCGCCCTTGACCTTCCCCCTTGCCGGCGTTATGTTGTTAAGGCGACAGCCGGTCTCGCCGTCTGCCGCCACATATTAAAATTGCTCTTGTTTTATAGCTGTCTGGACTTTCCACAGAATTTGGGAAAGGCCCTCGATCCGGAACTGTCCAGTAACTCTTTCACTGCCTTTGCATGGTGCGATTTCATATTATCCATTACGAGGACAGAATTGCCGTTCAGATGAGGAAGCAAATCAGTTTCCAGAAACTGCTTAAACCTCTCTACAGTCGTCCCACCTGAGAAAGTCTTATAGTATAATGTCCCGTTTAACTGGATAGATGACAGAATAGTCGTATTCTTCGGCTTGGAAAGCGGAGTAGCGTCAACGGCTCTGCTTCCACCAAGCGAATAGGCATACCGCCTTGTCATATCTGTATTGCAACCACTTTTATCCAGAAATACAAGGTCACTTGCCTTGAATCCAGATATAAGGCCGTTCCAGTCTTTTCACTTCTGCGCCACATCGGGGACGCTCCTGTTCACTGGCATGAAGAGACTTTTTCCTCCGGCGGTATCCTGCTTTCTGATGAAAACGCCAGACAGTATCAATACTGACAGGCAAATCCAACGTTTCAATGATTTCCAGACATGTGATATCCGGCTGTTTTTCCAGAAGCGAAAGGATGTGCTGATGATCTCCATCTGACAATTTGGGCTTCTTTCCACGGAGATTCGTTTGAGTTTCGTAGCTGCCTGTTTCGTTCCGACGCTTCAGCAAACGATATATCGAACAGGTGTTTACAGAGAAGCACTTTGCCAGTTCCTTTACGCTGATACCCTTATCGTATCCTTCCAGAATCAATTTTCGAGCTTCGTTGTGCAACATAGCGCTCGCCTTCTTTGCCTCTGTTATATCACTTTTTCTCGAAAATTAAAGTCCGCTCTGCTGTATTATTGAAAACTGCTATAAATGATTTCGGTTTGTCCAAATTCAATTTCTTATTTAATTTCAGTCTATACGATATTTTTAAAAACAAACTATCCGGCATCCACATTAGCAACCTATTATCGGCCATCATCTGAAATAAACGCTTTGGATCTTCCTTTAGTAATTCATAGGTATTTTTGTTCATAATATTTAGCATCTTTCTATTAAAATGAGTTTTCATCTACTACAAATTCTTATAGTGAATCGAGTACATCTTTCAATTGCGCTGAAAATGTTCGATAATCAAAACATTTATAAACACATTCTCTGGCCGCCTTAGACATATTTTTATATTCATCATAGGAAATAGAAATTGCCTTATGGACTGCTTCTGTTACCTGTTCAACCTTAGAGCCTTTAATAATAAAGCTATTTTCTCCATCGCGCAAATATAATTCTGTATAGTCCCCAACACGGGAGGCAATCGGAACAATACCATACGCCATTGTTTCAGGCACTTTACTTGGAAAATTTGCCAAATTCATCTGACATATATCACGTGCCAATAACAGATAATGCATCTCATTATACAATTTTTCCAATTCATCGTATTTCATCCATTTATGTATAATTACTATTTTTTCAAGACGATTCCATTCTTGCTTATTTACCACTGATCTAAGTTTTTCTTCACTAATGCCACAAAGATGTAACTCAACTCGAGATAATTCTTGATCTGATAAATTCAGAAATGCGCAAATCATTGACTCCAAGTTATCCTTCATTTTTCCGTTTGCCGGAAGAATAAATTTGTATGGCAACTGCTCCTTAGATGTTTCATCACGCACCTCTGTCAAAGGTGGAATAATAAATGTGCTTGTACCCTTTGACTCATAAAAGTCTTTTATAAAAGTACTGATTGGAAATACCATGTCGCATCTAGGAATCAGATTCGAAATTGTGTACCAATATCGCTGATAATAATAATGACGAAATCTGCATTCAAAATCTTTCTCTTCGAATAATTCCAGTACACCCGTCGTCAACTTAAAGTGATATTTTTCCCGAAGCCTCAACAAGTGACTAAAAGTGTCCTTATTGGCTCCTGAAACATATACAATATCCTTATTACCAATATTTTCACGAACAAGGATTGCTTCCTTTTGTTCAATCATATCCCGTTTGGCTGAAATATGCCGAAGTATCTTATTTTCCCTTACAGTAAGTCCTAAAACTCTTATTCCCTGATATGTGTTATTGTGAAGCTCTAATTCTTCTGCAAATTCCGGATTTATTGGTGCTATAATTGTAGGATAGTAACCAGCTTCTTTCGTTGACATCGCCAGATACTGCAAATAGTTTGCTGTAGCTCCACCTCTCGGATAATAACCACTAGACAAAATAAACAACCTTTTTCGTTCTTGTTTCATTCGTTTCACCTCTATTGGCTTTCTCTAACTTTTTTCGCTGGATTGCCCGCCCAAATTTCACCTTCTGGGATTGACTTTGCTACTACAGATCCAGCACCGACAATGCTGTTCTTCCCAATTCGGACGCCTTTCAGGATAATGCTTCCTGCACCAATAAAAACGCCATCCTCTATATAAACCGGATCATGAATTGCTCTGCTTCCGTCTTTTTTTTCACCATACCGATAGCTGCTCTCCAATGGATGAAAATCCGTGTCATATATTCTGACGCCCGAACCAATGAGTACATTATTCCCTATTTCAACATGCTCCCAGCAGGTTATAGCAGAATTGGAAATTCCAACACTGTCGCCAATCAAAAGGGTACCCCCCCCCCCCCCACTTGAAGAAGGGTATGATTCCATCCACCAACCGGATTCGCCCAATCCGCAGAATTAATTGTCACATTGTTTCCGAGCATAATCTTCCCTTGATTGTATATTTTCAGCCTTCCTCTGATCATCAGATTCTTTCCGAACTCCACCCCGTTAATTATAAGACAAGCTTTTTTAACCGGGAGAGCAATCTTGCTCCATTCCATTATCCCTCTAACTTTTATTTTTCCCATTATCTGCATATAAGTGTTCCCCTTTCCTTGAGAAGCCTTTGATTGTGTCTAATAGATACGTGAAACTGTCAATCTTAAAAATAATCGAGCTTCCAAAATACGCCAATATACCAACACAGATTTGCAATGCAAGCGTTAAGATTGAATTGAGTTTCAGCAGCGTAACGGTATGTACCAAAACTCCCATAAGAATGGAAAGTATCAGCGCCGGCAACAAATCTAATATCTGCTCCTTCACGGTATAATTGATAAGCTTTCCATTCGGAACCATATTGATAAACATAGAAATCATCCCAAATACCGCAGAAGTCACCGCGATTGCTTTCACTCCAAAAGCAATCGATACTATTAGCATTGAAATTCCAATCGCCTTTTTCAGCACTTCTAATTTAAAGCACAAATCGCTTCTTCCAACCGCTTTGATGATCTGCCAATTTGTAGTTTGAATCGGCTGACACATAAAATATATACATCCCACCTGCAGGAAAAAGATGCATGGTTCCCACTTTTCTGTTAAGAGAATCATGACCAACGAACGTGCAACCACTGCCATGCCAATTAATAGCGGAAAAATCAAATAGGATGTCGTCTTCAATGCTCTTCTGCTGACAGCCTTCAGCCTTTTTTTATCATCATTAGATCGAGCCATCGCCGGAAAAACAACCGTACCAACAGCAGTATCAATATTGTTAATCACCAATGCCGGAAATTGATTTCCACGGTTATAAAATGCCAGATCCGTTGTTGTATAGAATCCTCCAATTACTAGGTTGCGTAATTCGCTGTACCCTGTATTAATCAATGCGGAAGCCGTTATTTTCCAGCCATAGGATACAATTCTCTTTGCTGCTTGAATCGAGAAAGACATCTTTGGTCTCCAGGGAATCGTAATAAAGAGGATGACTGTATCAATAACTGTATTTACAAGATACTGAGCCACAAGCGCCCAGACACCAAATCCTGCGTAAGCCATTCCAATTCCAACAACAGCGGAAACCAATGTTCCCCCAATTGTTGAAAAGAAAAAACGTTTAAAGATCATCTTTTTTGAAACATATGCATGCTGTACTGTACTAATAGATGAAATTATTATTTTCAAAGACAGCACTCGCAGCACTGGAACCAAATCGTCGTAGTGATATATTTTTGCAATGAAGGGTGCTGAAAAGAACAAAACGAAGTACAATACCACTGCAACAGCCAAGCTGCAATAAAAAGCAGTGGAAAAATCAGTATCGTCTGTATCCTTCTTCTGAACAAGTGCTTCGCCGAAACCGTTAGATACAAAAACATTTGCAAGGTTAATAAACACCAATACGACTGCAATAATTCCATATTCCTTAGGCAACAAAAGCCGTGCCAGAATTATACTTAAAATAAAGGATATTCCCTGTGCTATTATTCTCTCGCCAAATGTCCAAATGAGCCCTGAAAAAACATTTTGTTTCAAAGTTCTATCATTATCCATTTTATTGTCGCTTTCTTATAACGAATTATTTATATACCCACCTGTTGCATTCTCTTTATGATGAATTGATGCAGGATTCCCAATAACGATTGAATTATCCGGCACATCGATGTTAACATATGCGTTAGGGGCAATTAGAACATTGTTGCCAATTTTAATTTTTCCAACAATCACTGCATTTGATCCAATCCACACATTATTACCAATTACAGGTGTCCCCCCCCCCCCGGGTCGATTTGTTTTTCCTATTACAACACCCGTTGCTATGTTACAGTTTTTTCCGATTATCACATTTGGATTGATAATCCTGCAGCCAGTATGACCCAAATAGAGTCCTTCTCCAATCTTCGTATTGGCCGGAATATCTATCTGCGTTTTACGTGAGTAGAAACTTAGTCTGATTTTATACCAATATTTTAGTAATCCGGTATTTTTCTGTGCCTTTCGTAAAAGAACAATGTACTTTATCTCAGGCCGCCTAGTGAGATATTCATAAAAGGTTTCCTTTTTTCCGTAATATCTATATAAATCAGAATTCATAACATCTATTTTCCTCTCTCTACTTTCCTTATATCTCCCGGAAGAAAAAACGCACAAAATCATGATCCAAATAAAGGATTTTCTCTGTCCAATTATCGCTTTCCTTTTAATCGATCATATATTGTAATATGCTATCACATTGTGCAAAAAAAGCGATTAGTTCTTTTGCTTTCTTTTATCAACTAGCGCTGCAGATCTTCCAATTGCAATCATTATGAACAGATTTTGGATATCAATTCCAAAGGTTATATAAATTGCAAGTCCATTAAGTGCCGCAAGCCACATCATCGAAGCAAAGCCATATCCTATTTTGTATTTTAAAAACCCGTATATAGATTTCAACGCAACACAAAGGTACATGACCATTGGGAGTAATCCGTAACGGAACACCATCATTAATATTTGATTATCAACGTAGGAGTAAACCCCATGTGCACTTTCCTGATATGTAGCATCATAGCCCTGTCCCCAAAAGAACTTCCCTGCATCCAATTGTGAGAAAAATTCGTGCAACTGATTACTCCGTGTGTCTTCGGTTAATCTTCCAGTCAACGTGGATGCAATATTAGGTGCAAATTGAAGTAGTGCGATTACTAATACCCCTATGATGCAAATTACGACAACAATTCTTGTCATAAATCGGCTATTATATTTTTTCCCATTAGCATCTTTGCCTAAATAGGCATATAGAAGCAGGATTAATGACTGAATAATCCAACCCCGGCTGACGCTTGCAATTGCCGCGATCGCTGCCAATATGGTCAAGGAAAAAATCAATTTATTATTTTTGCAAAACCCAAATTCCTGATTTCCATATACAAACAATGTGAGCGCATAAAATCCATAGATGAAGAAAGACATAATATTGCTATTTCCATATCTTATTCCGACTCTTCCCATATCAATATAAAATTCAATTGTATAATATAGTGCTAACCCCAAAAATATTATTGCTACATATTTTGAAACGGCAGAAATACTACGCATTAGTTTTTCGTCATATCCGGCAAAGAGTACTCCCCCGAACAGTAATGTTAATGGGGTAAAATTCCCAACCCATAAGAGGGTCATAGAATTTTTTTCCAAGAAGTCGATCGTCCAGTAAATAAAGATATAGAAGATGATTAACGAACATATGAGTGCTTTTGCTAGTGCTAACCTGTTGCACTTTTTCAGATAATCCATGAAACAAACTGCCGACAGAATTATACCCAAAACGGCTGAGAAAGCCAGCAGTGTCTGATCAATTGTTCCAGGTTTCGGTGCCATCGAGAAAAAGCCAAAATACTCAGACCATTCTGCATCTTTGTAAAATAACAATCTGCTTAAACAAAAGGACAAAATAAAGAGTTTTGCCAATGTATCCTTTATATGAATCCGTAAATTCACATTACAACACCTTTCATATTTCTTTTAAAAAAAAAACAAGTAATATCTCTACCAATATTGTTCAACTGAAGATTTACTTATTATCATGTTGGTTGATAACTTTTTCCCATTCATCGCACACGACTGTCTCACTCAATTCATCACGAATCTCTACAGCCTTTTGCCCCATAGCGAAGGCCTTTTCCGGATTATCAATTAAAGTGATCATTCTCTCTGCCAATTTTGCATCGTCATTAATTGGTACCAAGTATCCATTAACACCATCTTTTATAACCTCTCTTGCTCCTCCGCCAGATGAGTCAGTGGATACAATCGCCAATCCCATCGCCATACTCTCTAATAACGCATTCGATAAACCTTCATAATTAGATGTACACACATACATATATGCATTTACGATCTGTTCATCAACATTATTACAGAATCCTTTGAGTCGTATATTTTTTTCAAGATCAAGTTCTTTAATTAGTTGTTCTATTTTTTTTCTTTCAGACCCATCCCCATAGATTTCAAGAACGAACTCCGGGTGGATTTCAGCGACAATTTTTAATGCTCGGAGCAGCATTGGAATATTTTTCTGTTGCTCTAGTCTTGAAACAGCAACAATTCTCTTTTCTCTTGTAGAATCACCATATGGGATATTATTAGGTAATGGATTTTTAATAACATATGCATGTTTTTGAACTCTTGATGAAAAATACTTCTTAATTTCAGTAGTTTGAAAAACTACTGCTTTTGCATTTTCAAAATTAACTTTTCGCAAAATTCTTTCCACAAATGACAATTTATCATGCGTGGGATCATTTCTCATCGAGGTTATATAGTTTTCACAATTTTTAAATGCGCAAGTCCATCCGTAATAATGCTCAAACGTTATATATGCATCAATACAATTCTTTCGTATGTATTCGCGAATCCATTTCATCCGCATTAAATGCTGTATAGCACGATTTCCTTCACACTGCGGAATTCTCCTATGTATTATTCTGCTGTCCAATATATAAGCATCCGGGACATCCAGAAATGTAACAAGATGAACTTCATATCCGCGTAAAGCAAAATTATTAGCAAGTATTGAAATTACTCTCTCTGCGCCCCCAGTGGATAACTGTGACACAACAAATAGCAGACGATTTATGTTCGCCACTCCCCTTTACTTTAATAGCTAATCTTATCCAGTCAACTGTGTCTCTGCAGTTTTCTTCCGATTCTATACAGAATTTCATCTGGAGTCATATAGAATCCTTGTCTGTACCACTTACGGTACTCTTCCGGATAAGTTCCCTGTGCTCTTCGGACAGCCCTTTTGGTATCTTGATCGAAAATATTGGAAATGAAAGATCGATATTCTTCCATTTCTTTTTCCTGCCGCTCGATTTGTTCTTCTGTCTGCCAAGGTTCAGCAATCATTCGACACCACAATTCTTCGTTTTCTTCAACTTGCTTTACCTTCTCCACAACCTCTGTGAGGGAAGCGCACTCATTAACATAGATAAATGCTTTTTCATTAAATTCCTGCTTAACGCCGGGATCTCCCCAATAGATAGGAATCGTATGCGCCTGAAGGCTTGTGAGAAGTTTCTCCGTCACATAGCCCTCATAGGTAGCATTTTCAGACGCAATAGAAAAGCGATAGTGCTTTTTGATATTGATTCCTCCTGCCGTCCAGTCATATCCACCGAGTTTTCCCGCAATATCATCTACATTTCTCAAATGCCCCCCAAGGGAATCCACATACTTGTACTCCGAAATCGCATAGAAAAGCTGGTCTCTAATCGGATGTGCTCGCCCATTAGAATAGAGAAAATTGCAGAATTCTTTCTTAGATTTCAGTTCTTCTCTTGCTTCCTCAATGGTGTGAATACTGTTTTCCTTTTCTAGAACAGATGCTTTATGGAAATACATGGCAGGCATACGCGCAATGCGATCTGCTGAGCGAAGATTCCGATCAAAAACAATCGCGTAATCAAACAGATTGAGATCTGGCTCAATGCACTCGCCGGCACAGTATATCGTAATCGTTCCAGGCTTCAGCATACTCAAAAATCTTTTATATATCTTTTTTTTCAAATAAATATGCTCACTTACAAATAAATAATCCGGGCTTTCCGCATCCCAAACAAAGTTATACTTCTGTGTATCCAATCCAAGATACTTAACCGAATCCTCCAACGTGAGAATTGTTTTATGTAAAAAATAAATTCGAACCGTTTTAGGCATCTGCTTTCACCGCTTTCTTTTTATATGGAACTATAGTAATTTTTGTAAGCCTCTCCCATAGTACGAATATCAAAATTTGTACCATTCAAAGAAGCGGGGAATCTATTTTTTAGAATATCAGGTGCGTTGCGGAGCAACGCTGCAAGATCTTCAACACTCCCCAGTTGATATGTCTTCCCCGCATCTGCGAATTCTCCCAACACCTCTTGATGCTGAGGAATGTCCGATAGGCACAGATAATTTCCGGTGGATATCGCTTCCAGAACAGCTAGCGGCAATCCCTCGCTTTCGCTGGAAGACACGAAAACATCCGCTATATTTAGTAGCTCCTTGATATCGCTTCTTCTACCAAAAAACGTAACAGCTTTACTCTTTGCATACTTCTTCTTATATTCTTCAAGATACGGTCCATTTCCTACCATCAACAGATAGGCATTCGGTATATTTGCGCGAATAAACGCATCTACTGTTTCCGGGATTCGTTTTCTTAGCGTCATGCTTCCAGTACTGATAAAAATCAAGGCATCTTTTGGATATCCATATTGCTTCCGAAGGTTTCTTTTATCTAATACCGGATAGTCATTTAAATCAATTCCGTTTTGGATTGCCGTGACATTCAGTCCCTTAATATCTCTTTCAGTCTGTTTTTGTAGAGTCTTAGAACACGCAATCACATACTTGCTTCTATGTAGAATATGCGTTTGCATTTTTGTTGCCAACATTGCCTTTGGCTTACTCATCCGCAGAAATGCATCCTCGCGCAGATAATTATGCAATACAATGACATGTGGAATATTTGTTTTCCGAAAAGCATAGTGACAGGCCATGTCCGAGCGAAGTCCATTGCTGCTAACTAGCTGACAATTATTTTCGGCTACCACTTTCCGCAATCTGTTGATTTCAGAAAAAAAACTATATCTGTTAAACCGCATATGAATCGGTTCAATTCCAATATTCTTTAGCTTATTTTCGAGTATTTTTTCATCCTCTACATCTGTCAATGTAATAACAATGCAATTGCTCATTGCGCTAGAATGCTGTATAATCTTTACTGTTTGCAAATTACTCCCGCCATAAGATAAATCAGCAAAAACAAACGCAATTTTGGGTATTTTCTCACTACTGTCCATGTTTGTTCTCCGATATCATTTCTGAAACGGTCTCGCACTTTTAAAAAACTTTCGTTTTAAGAAACGCGTTCCCTTTAGCAACCAGTTCTGCTTTTCCAGCATTGCAAGCTTTACCTCTTGGAACTCCACCTGATCGTGCTCCAGCCACACATCCAGAAGTCGCTCCGCTAGATACCCCAAGACCCGTCCCTGATAGACATCATAGGCATCCAAATCTGTTCTCTTTTCGATTTCAAACAGGATGCTGAACAGCCATGTGCAGTAGGAATCAAGATGCTTGCGATCCATGATAAAGCAGTTAAATTTGTGTTGCCAGGTTCTTCCCATCACCTCATTGAATTTAGGCAAATAATCCGGATACAACTCTGTCACTACCTGACGGCACAGATCCATGTCCTTCTTATTGTGGGCATGGATATACTGTTCCTCGTTGGTTTCAATAAAGTAGTTGCGTTTCTTAGCAACGATAACAGGGCACTTTTTTAATAGTGCCTCTACCTCCTCCCGCGAAAGGAGATACTCAAAAATTTTATCCTTGCAAGGCTTCTTCCTATTGCTAACGAAATATCGCCGGTAATGACAAGCTCCCATGTAATCACAGTCCAGATTCTTCCAGCCCCAATATACGGCACTAAGGTCAGAATACCATCTGTGTTTATAGGAAATATTATCACCGGTATTGTCGCACTGATAGCCAAAACGCTCCGAAACCTCGTCACATCCCACCTGAACCGGGAGATACAAGGAAGTATCCTCTGGCATTTTATAGGACTTGTGTGTTGATACAAGAATTTTTATATTCATATTATTTGCCCATTCTCTCTATATAATCTTTAAAGCTCATCAGGTTTAAATCCTTCTCGCTGATAATCAGATTTTCTTTCCCGCCAATCAACTCAAAAGGCCACTCGATGCCAATATCCGGGTCATTATACATAATACCGGAGTCACCTTCGCCATAGAAAACTTCGGCGCACTTATAGCTGACCACAGAATCCTCAATGACCAGATATCCATGCCCAAAGAACTGCGGCACCAACAGCATATTGGTGTTTTCGCCTGTCAGGTGGAAACCACGCCACTGGCCAAAAGTAGGAGAATCCGGGCGCAAATCAACGATAACGTCATAGACATGGCCCGAAATGCAGCGCACCAGCTTAGCCTGCTGCTTTACCAGTTGAAAGTGGGTTGCCCGGATAACACCGCGCTTAGAAATTGTATAGAACACTTCCTTCAGATCATGGTTAATCCCATTTGCCTTGAACGTGTCCACATTGTAGTCCTTGATCAAACCGCCCCGGTTATCCGTTGCATAAAAGGGCTTGATCAAATAGGCACCCTTCAGATCAAGCTCCTGAAAATCAAATTTCTGTACCATTATGCTTCACCTCTAAAAAATATTCTTCTAATATCTCTCGTTTATTTCCAGAACCTATTAAAACGTTTCCTTTCCCCTGCTTACACTTTTCTGCAAACTCATCGACCTTCATGATATATTTGGCAGGTACCCCCCCCCCAGATTTCTCCGGCAGGTATTTTCTTCGATAAAACTGCACCGGCAGCAAGAACACTATTGTCCCCCATTTCAGTCCCCGGCAATAGTGTCGCACCCCATCCAATAAAGCATCTGTTTCCTATTTTTATCTGCCCAAATTTGGAGACCCCTTTATACTCCGGTTTATTTCTAAAAACCCAAGTCGCGCCATCATGATTGATAAACGATACTCGGCTAGAAATTAAAACCTCATCGCCAATCGAAATCAAATACGGCTCTGACCCCCACGCTGTAATTCCAATTCTGCATTTATTTCCTACCTTTACGCCTATTTTCCGTGCATATCCAATTGGGTCGATCCGCATATACACATAGGATATTATTTTCTTTATCATTTTTCACCTCTGATATAGTCCGCCGTCATCTTGATACCTTCTGCAAAAGGGATCTGATTGATATAGCCGGTATCTCTCTCCACTTTTTTCAAATCAAACTGGCTGTAGGAAATGTCTACGCCCTTAAAGGGGATATCTCCCAGTCCAATTTCTGCTGTCGGGTCCACAATATCCCGCATTTCCAAAAGAAACTCCCGCAAAGGCTTAGGTTCACCGGATCCAATATAGTACCGGTTAAATGCTTTGCCCTTTTCAGCCACTGCAATAATGGAATTGATTGCATCAGTGATATAGATAAAGTCGTAAGTTTGATAGCCCGCAGTGAAAGAGCAGTGTTCCTTGTGCACCAACTTGTTGATAGAAGTGTAGATCATCCGGGCGGATTTTTCGCCAACGCCGTAGATATTCGTGATAATGACAGGGATAAACTCTACACCATTCAATTTTGCAACCGTCTCACCCATTAGATGAGCAGCCAGTTTGCCTGTACCATAAATATAACCACCGGCAGGTTCGATATCATCCGACTGGAGGTACTCATAGGTTTCCATCTCATTGATACTGGAAGCATAAACCACACGCTTGCAGCCAACTTCAGCACAGAGTTTGATATAATCACAAGCCAACTTTACATTGTTCAGCTGAACTGCATAGTCTGCACGCGCCGGGCCAGAAGTCCCAGCCCATGCCAGATGGAAGAAACACATGTAATCCTCTGCGGGGATCTCCTTTGCCAGTTCCGAAACTTCCTTATTCAGCACGCTTACACAAGTGACCCGATCATCATTTACCAGAACATCATCAAAACGAATGTCTAAAGCTACCACATGATAGCCTTTTTCCAACAATGCATTCACCAAAGTTTTGCCAATAAAACCGTTAGCACCTGTAACAATCACATTTTTCATATTATTCTCCCACCGACAAAAAAGCAGCAATTTCGTTATCCATACATACGCGAATGTCTCCGCCTTCTACCCAACACTTACTCCATTCTACGACCATCTCAATCGCCGTATCGAGGTTCCAATGGGGCTTCCAGCCAAAAGTGGTCTTTAACTTGGAACAATCCAGTTTCAAGAAGTTTGCTTCATGGGGGCCACCGTCATACCGATTGACCCATTTCATGCCATCGCCCCATTTGCTCACAAACAAGTCAACCAGTGCCCCCGTCTGGAAGCAATCAACATCGTCAGGACCCACATTATAATAGCCTGCATATTTTGCATCCTGATACTGCATTGCAGCAATCATCAGATAGGCATACAACGGCTCCAGAACGTGCTGATACGGACGGGTCGAGAACGGATTTCTTACTACAATGTCTTCCTGCTTGATTGCAGCACGGATGCAATCTGGAATAATGCGATCATTCGCAAAATCGCCACCACCGATCACATTGCCTGCACGAGCAGTAGAAATAGCGACATGATTATCGTTAAAGAAGCTATTTTTATAAGAGTGTGTGACGAGTTCAGAACAAGATTTGGAATTGGAGTACGGATCATAACCATCAAGCTCTTCATTCTCCCGATAACCCCAAGCCCATTCTTTGTTCAGATAAACCTTGTCAGTTGTCACATTCAGAAAAGATTTCACGCAGCTGTTATTGCGCACACATTCCAGAATATTCACTGTGCCCATTACATTCGTTTCATATGTATAGGCAGGATCTTTATAGCTATCACGAACGATGGGCTGTGCTGCCAAGTGCAACACGATTTCCGGCTGAGCTTCATCAAAAGCGGTCTTCAATGCTTTGTAATCACGGATATCGCCAATCACAGAATGCACATCCTGCTCAATCCCAGCAATCTCAAATAGAGAAGGGCTGGTGGGAGGATTCAACGAATAACCCGTGACAATTGCCCCAGCATTTGCAAGAATCTTGCACAACCAAGACCCCTTGAAGCCGGTATGTCCGGTAACAAAAACTTTTTTTCCTTTATAAAAACTCAAATCAAACGTATCCATTATTCCTCCCACACTTTCCAAGGTGCATTACCTGCTTCCCAGAGTTGTTCCAGTTTCTGTTTTTCCCGCAACGTATCCATACACTGCCAGAAACCTTTGTGGATATATCCTACCAATTCTTTCTGCTCAACCAGTTTGGTCAGCGGACCTTTTTCAAATACGGTAGAGTCACCCTCAATCAAATCAAACAATTCCGGCTGAAAGACCATAAAGCCAATATTAATAAGATCCCCATCCATGTCGGATTTCTCCCGGAATGCATCAATCACACCGTTAGCGCCAACTTCCACAACACCCTTGTTCTGTCCGAAGTTGTACATGGACATCGTGCCGATTTTCCCGTGTGCTTTATGGAACTCCACCAGTTCCTTAATGTTTACATTGCCGACCGCATCTCCATAAGTAAGCATAAAAGGCTCATTACCAATATACTCCCGGATGCGCTTTACACGTCCGCCCGTCTGTGTATTCAGACCCGTATCCACAACCGTCACCTTCCACGGCTCAGCATGCTTGTTGTGAACGATCATTTCGTTATTACCGTTTGTATAATCAAAGGTGATATCAGAAGTATGCAGGAAATAGTCAGCAAACCACTCCTTGATTACATGCTGCTTGTAGCCAGCGCAGATAACAAATTCGTTATAACCATACACAGCATAAGTTTTCATGATATGCCACAGAATTGGCATACCACCAATTTCAATCATGGGCTTGGGTTTAAATGCAGATTCTTCGGAAATTCGGGTTCCAAAACCACCGGCAAGAATGACTACTTTCATCGTTTTTCCTTTCACTATCCAGCAACAGTTTAGTACAGTCCCTTTGTATTGCAATCTTCAAACCAGTCTTTGAATGTATCTTCAAAACTGTAGTGGAACTTATATCCGCTTGCAGCCAGCTTCTTGCCGCAGATGTTCGTACTCACCATCAGCTTCTTCACTCGTGCCGGATGAATACCAACCTTTTTTCCACCAATCGGTCCAAGAATCGTTGCTGCTGTCATCAGCAGTCCACCGGGAACTAACGGAATATGACGCTTCATACCAGTAGCAGCCTGCATGGTTTCACAAATCTGCTCGATGTTATAAGCGGGTTCAAACGTGCAGTTGTAGATACCTACGCCCGGGAAGTCATTATCAATCATTCGATACTTAAAGAATCGCACAAGTTCTTTCACATAGATGCAAGCCTTAACGGTATCCTTGCGACCAGCATAGAAGAAATACCGCTTTTTCTGACCGTTATAAAGACGAGTCATGTTGCCATGTTCACCCTTGCCGTACACAATACCCGGACGAACAATCGTCAGTTCTCTACTCGAATCCTTGGCCTGCCAAATCTGATGAATTTTCTCAGCCACCAGCTTGCTGATACCGTACGGAGTGTTAGGAGTAGGCAGTGTATCCTCTGTCTTGAGTTCTTCCGCTGCACCATACGGAGCAATAGAACTTGTGAAAAGAATCTTTCTGATGCCATGCTTTTCGGCAAAGGCCGTCACATTCTCTGCACCATAAATATTGGTTTCAAAGTATGCATGATCAGGGTGTCCCGGAGTCCGGTGTACCGCAGCAAGATTAAAAATCACATCGTCTTTCGTAGGCTCAAAATCAAACTCAATCGGCTTCCGCACATCCAGACGGATATATTTTACGCCATCGTTTTTCTCAACGATTCCGGGCACAACGCCTTCTTCGCCGGGCATCACAATATCAAGATCGTAAATCTTATCGCCAGACTTCACACATTCGCTCTTCAACAGATGAATCAAATGAGTACCAATAAAGCCGGAACCACCGAAAATAATATAATTCATGTATCTTTCTCCTTCTTTATTTCGCGCCATCCCTACGAAGGACCGAAGCAACTGTTCTAAATAAAATCTTTATATCCAGCATGATGGATGCATGGTTGACGTAGTACATTTCCATCTGCTGCCGCTGACCACTTTGGTACGTTGCGTTATTTCGAGCGTATGCCTGCCAGTATCCCGTAACGCCCGGTTTCACAGAAAGCAATGTATCAAACATATCCGCATAGTACGTTTGGATTTCCGATTCAATCAACGGACGCGGCCCCACCAAACTCATATCATTGCATAGCACGTTAAAAAGTTGTGGCAGCTCATCCAGACTGGTTTTCCGAAGGAAATTGCCAACTGGCGTAATGCGCGGATCATTGTCAATTTTGAATTCTGTAATGTACTGCTGTCTTTGTTCGTCAGTAAGCTGATCAATCATCTTATCAGCATTTTTGTACATGCTTCTGAATTTCCACATCTTGAACGCTTTTCCGTTCTTCCCAATCCGAAGCTGTCCATAAATGACTGGTCCCGGATCCCCCAGATAAACGATTGCAGAAATTATCAGGAGCAACGGTGATATTGCAACGATTGCAGCCAATGCAGCAATAAAATCGAAGGCTCTTTTGACAAATTTATAAATGCCGTACCCTGTGTCTGCCTGATATGTTGTTTCAAATGTCCGTTCTTGCAGTCCGTTATGCATCCTGCTGTTTCCCTCATCACGCTATCTCAAGATTAGTCACGCTGGAAAATATCTCTCGTGTAAACTTTTCCTTTTACATCATCCAAGCACTTGTCATAGCGGTTAGCGATAATGGCCTGACTGCGCTTCTTGAACTCGTCCAAGTCATTTACCACAACACTGCCGAAAAACTTTTCGCCATCTTTCAACGTCGGTTCGTAGATGATGACCGTTGCACCTTTGGCCTTAATTCTTTTCATGACACCCTGGATGGAACTCTGGCGGAAGTTATCGCTGTTGCTCTTCATCGTCAGACGGTAAACGCCAACCACAACTTCCTTTTCCTTGCTCTCATCCCAGCTATCATTTGCTTCATAAGCACCAGCAATTTCAAGCACACGATCCGCAATAAAATCTTTACGAGTGCGGTTGCTCTCAACGATTGCTTCGATCAAATTTTCCGGTACATCGGCATAATTTGCGAGCAGCTGTTTAGTGTCCTTGGGCAGGCAGTACCCGCCGTAACCGAAGCTGGGATTGTTGTAATGAGTACCGATACGCGGATCAAGGCAGACGCCGTTGATAATCTGCTGAGTATTCAGCCCCTTCATCTCTGCATAGGTATCCAGTTCATTGAAGTAGCTAACACGCAGAGCCAAATAAGTATTAGCAAACAACTTAACCGCTTCTGCTTCGGTAAAGCCCATGAACAGAGTGTCAATGTTTTCCTTGATTGCACCTTCCTGAAGCAATTCAGCAAAAGTATGTGCAGCTTTTACCAGACGAGCGTTTTCTACATCCGTACCAACGATGATACGGGAAGGGTAAAGGTTATCATACAGAGCCTTGCTCTCACGCAGAAATTCCGGGCTGAAGATAATATTGTCGCAGTGATATTTTTCGCGGACACTTGCTGTGAAGCCAACAGGAATCGTGGACTTTATCACCATAATTGCTTCCGGGTTATACTCAATTACCAGTTTGATAACCGCTTCAACTGCAGAGGTATCAAAGAAATTTTTCTTGCTGTCATAGTTGGTAGGAGCTGCAATGACAACAAAATCAGCATCAGAATACGCTTCCTTGGCATTCAGAGTTGCAGTCAGATCCAGCTCCTTTTCTGCCAGATACTTCTCAATGTACTCGTCCTGAATCGGAGATTTCTTGTTATTAATCATCTCCACCTTCTCAGGAACGATATCCAAAGCCGTTACCTGATGGTTCTGTGCCAGCAACACTGCCAGCGAAAGCCCAACATATCCCGTACCGGCCACGGCAATTTTCAAATCTTTAAACTCCTTCATTACTATTTTCTCCCTTGTATACTTATCTTGAGAACACACTCTTTACATACTCGTAGCTGTTAATGTCGCCAATATCATATCGTTTTCCCGACATCAGAAAAGCGTGCATCGGAGTCTGCTTGCTCAACCAAGCCGCAAAGCTGCCCGGTGCATCAGAGCCACAGCCATTGTCCAGTGCTTCCTGAATACGCTTCACATCACAGACACGATAGCAGTAGAACGGCGGCACAGCCAGATTTCCTCTCGGTTCTTTCGGCTTTTCCTCATAACTGGTAATCAGGTCATTGCCATCCAACGTGATGATTGCCGTTTTCTGCTGCTTTTTCAGTTCATTTTCCTCATGGCACATCACACAGGAGGTATTCTTTTCCTTTGCGAACTCCACAAACTTGGAAAGACTAAAATTCAGCACATTGTCGCCAGCCATAACCAGCAAATCATCAGCTAAATTCAGCTTTTCTACCGCCAGCTGAATATCTTTGACTGCTCCCAGACGAGTTTCATTGGTGCTTGTACCATCGTCGATCACAGTAATCTCATAAGGCCGCGTCTTTTGCTTATTGTTCTTCCAGTTCTCAAAATGCTGTGCGAACTTATGGTTGGAAATCACCACAAATTCGTCAATGTCGGTAGTGTCCACCAAATCATCCACCAACCAATCAAGGATGGACTTCTCGCCCACTTTCAGGAGCGGCTTCGGGAAATTCTCGGTCAGTGGATAGAGCCGTGTAGCGTAGCCCGCTGCCAAAATTAAGCATTTCATCTATATGTGCTCCCCTCTTACAACTCAACACCATCTGCGCTCTCACATAAGTGGAAGCTATATTTTCCTTCCAATGCCGGGAACGCTTTCAGATACTCTGCTGTGACCTTTGCTTCAATATCTTCGGTCTTGTCTGGGTCAATCAGCGCCATGCAGCAGCCTTTGAATCCCGCACCGGAGAAGCGGCCACCGTAGATACCATCAGTGTCAGCCATAATTTCATACAGTTTTTTCAATTCATCACAGCCACACTCGTAACTATAAATGGAAGATTTGCCACTCTCGAAAACCAGCTGACCGTAGCCTTCCAAATCACCTTTACGCCACAGTTCTGCACCCTTTTCGGCACGAGCAAACTCGCTGTAATAGTGTTCTGCGCGTCTACGCCACAATTCTGGCAGACGGTCTTTATAGGCTTCAAACACCTCATACGGCACATCGCGCAGCCGCGTATTTGCAAAGGTGTCATAATCCATCCCTGCATAGCCCATTAGTGCATAGGCTGCTGCCTTACACTCATCCTGCCGCAAATTGTACTTGGAGTTTTTCAAAGAACGCTCCAAGCCGGAGAAGAAAACCGCTATCTTGTAAGGCTTCATCTTCTCGCTAGTCGGAATCAGCTCATAGCTATCATCTTTCGTGTCGAGGTACAGCAGTTGGTCTTTCTTGGAAAGCACCTCACAACTCTGGTCGAGTTTGCCACAAGAAACGCCAACATACTGGTTTTCCGCTGCCTTTGCTGTAAGGATCATCTCCATTGGTTCTAAATGGATACCATTCACTTTGCACAGTGCCGACAAGAAACAGATAATAACCGATGCAGACGAGGACAATCCGCCAATCGGCAGACTTCCTTCAATGATTCCGGATAGACCGACTTTCAAGCGGTACTTCTCGCCTAGTATCTTCGCCGCACCGCGCAGATGGTCTGCCCAGTCGCCCTGCTTTTCATCTGGAACTGCGCTTACAAAGAACTGGGCGCGCTTTGGGAAGTTCAAGGACTGCAACTCCACAACACCGTTCTGCTTCGGGTGGTAGGCCATGTGGATTCCCTTGTCGATTGCCAATCCATTGATTTTTCCGTACTGATGGTCGATATGCGCACCCAGCGGACTGATACGGTACGGGCAGAACGCCACATCAAACGGCTCCTGATGATATAATTCCTTGTAAACCTCAACACACTTCATGGATTCGTTTTCCTATTCTTCTTGTTTATTTGTAAAACTTTGCATACCACTCAGCGAACTTCCGTAAACCCTCGCGCAAGCTAGTAGAGGGCTTATATCCGAAGTCACGCTCCAACGCACTGGTATCTGCATAGGTCACAGGTACATCACCCGGCTGCATCGGAACCAGTTTCTTGTGTGCGTCAAAGTCGTAATCTTCCGGCAGGACACCAGCACGGATCAGTTCTTCCTGCAAAATCTGTACGAAGTCTAGCAGATTTTCCGGGTTCTGATTACCAATGTTATAAACTGCATACGGAGGAACAGGCAGACCATCTTCGCCGTTCTTGCGCTCCGGCGCACCCTGCATTACGCGGACAACGCCCTCGACAATATCATCCACATAAGTAAAGTCACGCTTGCAGTTTCCGTAGTTGAAAATCTGAATCGTTTCACCTTTCAGCAGCTTGTTGGTAAAGCCGAAGTACGCCATATCCGGGCGACCAGCAGGGCCATATACCGTGAAGAAACGCAGACCCGTGGAAGGAATGTTGTACAGTTTAGAATAGGCATGGGCCATCAGCTCATTGGATTTCTTAGTGGCCGCATACAGCGATACCGGGTTATCCACCTTGTCATCCGTGCTATAAGGCACTTTTTTATTGCTACCATACACGGAAGAACTGGACGCATAGATCAAATGCTCTACCGGGGTATGCCCCTCATCGTAAGAATGGCGGCAGGCTTCCAGAATGTTATAGAAGCCAATCAAGTTTGCTTCCACATAGGCATCAGGGTTCGTAATGGAATAGCGGACACCCGCCTGCGCACCGAGGTTCACCACAATTTCCGGCTTATACTGCTCAAAGATAGATTCGATCACCGCCTTGTCAGCCAGATTACCTTTTACGAAGCTGAAATTGTCAAACTGCTCCAATTCGTTCAAACGTGCTTCCTTCAGGCGCACATCATAATAGTGGTTCATGTTGTCCAGACCCACGACCTTCACATCCTCCACTGTGAAGAGCAGCCGCCTTGCAAGGTTCGAGCCGATAAATCCGGCCACACCTGTGATGAAAACACTCTTGTTTTTCAGATCAATTTTGGTTTTATTTTCCATCATAATTTTTCTTATCCTCCCTTGTTGAATCCCCTGCTTATTTCACAGCACAACAACAAGCCTGTATACAGATTGCAGCAACAATCTATACGCAGGCTCGCCTTCGTACCTCCTTATTCTGTTTTCTGCTCTATCAGCTTTCGCTGTGGTGGGTTAAGTATAGAGCGCAACCAGAAGCCATTAACCCCCGAAATCACGCCGGAACGCAACGCACCATGGTAAACAGAAACAAGTTAAGGTAAAAAAGGTCAAGCCGCGCAAACCCGCATGAAATCAGGATTTTTTCTGGTTACAAACATTATTTCACAGGTTCCATGGACGGTAACTACAACTCTTTTACCAAACATCTTCGGCAGCCATGTAAAGAAGGCAGGCCCCTCCGTATCAGGTACTCAACAACAGTTTTACGAAGTAGGTGATAAACTCATGGATTCTCATTGTTTTCTCTTGTTTTTCGCCATCTCCTCAAAACTTCTGAAAAAGCTGTGCCAATTTTGTGCCGCAGGGGCCAAAAGTTCGGCGTTTTAGTTCATATATAGTTCATATAGCTGTAAAACACGACCGGTTTTAGTGCCCCATATAGTGTGCAAAACAGGTTCTTTTTGATGATGCTACGTCAGTATGGTTTATCGGCCGCACATTTCCCTCTTCCTTATCTCCAACAGCACTCCGGTCAAAATCACCAGCGAGCAAAGCAGGGTCAGCCACCAGTTTTCGGTAAAGCCGGCGATCAGGTAGCCAACAGCACACACGGCAATGACCACAAAGGCGTACTGCATCTGGGTTTGCACATGGTTGATATGGTTGGACTGGGCACCGGAGCTGGACATGATGGTAGTATCAGAAATAGGCGAAATATGGTCACCGCAGACAGCACCAGCCAGGACAGCCGCTACAGAAATGATCATCATGGTCGGATCCAGTTCAGCAAACATGTTGACCACGATGGGCACAAAAATAGCAAAGGTGCCCCAGCTGGTGCCGGAAGAAAAGGCAATAAAAATTGCAATGCAGAAGATGACCAGCGGCACAAAGTTCATCAGGCTGGAATTCAGATTGATGGCCGAACGTACAAAGGTACCGATACCCAGGGCGTCCGTCATACCTTTCAGAGTCCAGGCCAGCACTAAAATCAGGATGGCGGGCATCATAAGCTTGCCACCTTCGGGAACGGAATTCATAAAATCCTTGAAGCCGATGACACGGCGCGGCAGATACAGAAGCAGCAGGAATCCCACTGTGACCAAACCGGCAAACACCAACGCTTCCGAAGAAGAACAGTTGGCAAAGTCCTCCACCAGATTCTGGCCGCCGTTCAGGTGGCCGGTCCAGATCATAGCTGCGATTGCCGTTGCAATCATGACGACCATGGGCGCAATCAGATCGATGACCTTGCCTTTGGCGTATTTGCCGCCCTCGGTCGGGTCTTTTGTTTCCTGGTTCTGGAACTCTTCCCCGCCGGAGGTGAACAGATCACCTTTGGCCGCGTTCTCTTCATGCTTTTTCATCAGGCCGAAATCGAAGCCTACAATGGAGGTGAAGAACACCATATACAGGGTTAAAATTGCATAGAGGTTGAACGGAATGGTTTTAACGAACATCTCAAAACCGGACATGGAGCTGCCCGCCGGAACGTAAGAGTTGACGGCTGCCGCCCAGGAAGAAATCGGCGCAATGATGCAGACTGGCGCGGCGGTTGCATCAATGATATACGCCAGCTTGGCGCGGGAAACCTTGTACTTATCTGTGACAGGGCGCATGACAGAGCCAACCGTCAGGCAGTTGAAGTAGTCATCCACAAAAATCAGCGCACCGAGCAGAGAGGTCGTTACCAAAGCGGAGCGCTTACTTTTCAGGTGGCCGGAGGCCCACTCACCGTAAGCGCGGGTGCCGCCGGATTCCTGCATGAGCATAACGATCATGCCCAAAAGGATCATGAACATCAGAATGGAAAAATCCACACTATCGATCATTGTGTTAAACAGCGTATCAAACGCAATCCACGGGTGGAATTCTGCCGCCAACAGTGCGCCAAGGGCACACCCCGCAAACAATGACAAATACACTTCTTTGGTCAGCAGTGCCAGCGCAATCGCCACAATGGGCGGCATCAGTGACCACCATGTTCCTACAAACATCCTTTATTCTTTCTTTCCTCTTTTGATCTAATCAAAGTTATTCTAACATATTGTCCATGCCGATTCAATACGTAAAAAATAATATATCCTAGGGCAATACCGCACAATTCTAAGTGCCGATACGGCGAGCGAGGTGCCGCA
>ERZ825159.1333-NODE-1333-length-24356-cov-3.395457_pt1 | contig 24356 bp, 19 predicted proteins | sample MGYA00519932_ERZ825159 | MGnify/ENA primary metagenome ERZ825159 (study PRJEB31778, sample SAMEA3449191) | human gut metagenome | biome: human gut; feature: human-associated habitat; material: faeces | place: United Kingdom | collected 2010/2012 ...
CAGAAGAGGTCTCTGGCGGTAGCGCAGTATCTTTTGGATATTAAGAGTGATTTTCTGAAGGATTCACAGGTTCAGGAACTGAAGGATTGTCTGACAGTGAATGGGCATTCCATGTCAGATCCGGTTCTGGATGCAGATGGAAATGTAGATAAGGATGCGTCCAGACGTGTAGAGGTAAAATTCCGTTTGAAGGATGAAGAGATGATCCAGGAACTGAATAAGATCATGCAGGGAGATTCTGCAGAGTCCGACAGTACTGCTCAGAAAAAAGAAAAGAATCAGAAAGAAAATCAGGATAATAAGCAGTAATAAAATATGGCTGTTTTATATTTTATTAGGGAGGATTGGGTATGAAAAGAAAACTGGCATTGGTTCTGGCGAAGGCTTTCTCCGGAAAGTCCGTGCCGGAAAAGAAACGGGAAAGGGAGGCCAGAGCCTCCAAAAAACTGGAAGCGTGGCTGAAGGCTTCCAGAATGCGCTCCTTTTAAGGAAGCGCCCGTTGAAGGGAAGGGGGGATTCGGGCGCCGGGCGTCCGGTTCGCCGGCTGGGACAGGGATGTTATCTCCGTCCTGTTGTTTTTACCGGAAAAGGTATGTCTTGATGACAGTTGCGCCTTGACTACGGCGGTGGAATGTCCGTTCATCTGGGCAGACATGACCATACCCGGAATTCTTGAAGAAAAGTTGTCCTCCGCATTAAAGGCGGTGTTGGGGGAGGAGCTTCCCGCTGATTTTCGCGCCTCGGTGACGCCCTCCGCGGATTTGCGGTTCGGGGATTACCAGAGCAACGCCGCCATGGTGCTTGCCAAGCGGTGCCGCACGAATCCCCGCGCGCTCGCCCAGCAGGTGGCGGACCGGATAGGGCAGGATGCCGTGTGCTCCCTGGAAATTGCCGGGCCCGGATTCATCAATTTCCGCATCAGGCCGGAATTTTACGCAGCGCGCCTGCTGGCCATGCTGGCGGATGACCGGCTGGGGGTGGAAAAAGTGCAGGCCCCCAAAACCATTGTCATTGACTTTTCCGCTCCCAACGTCGCCAAGCCGATGCATGTGGGCCACATCCGCTCCACCATTATTGGTGACGCCCTTTCCCGCGTGGCCCGTTTTGTGGGGCACCATGTGATTACGGACAACCACATCGGGGACTGGGGTACCCAGTTCGGCATGATCCTGTGGGGCTGGAAGAATATTCTGGATGAGCAGGCCCTGGCCGCCAACCCTATTGACGAGCTGCTGCGGGTGTACAAGGATGTGAACCTGATGTGCAAGGAAAAGCCGGAACTGCTGGATACCTGCAAGGCGGAACTGGTGAAGCTCCAGGCCGGGGACGGGGAAAACCTGGCCATCTGGAAACGCTGCGTGGAAGTTTCCAAATCCGGCCTTTCCAAAATTTACGACCAGCTTGACATCCATTTTGATTACTGGCTGGGGGAAAGCTTTTACAATGATGCCCTGGCCCCGCTGGTGGACGGCATGATCGCCGCCGGAATGGCCCGGGAGAGCGACGGGGCCATCTGCGTGTTTTCCGACGGTTCCGTGCCGCCCAATGAAGACCCCTTCCTCGTGCAGGACAAGGGGGAATGGCGCGCCAACCCCTGCATCATCAGGAAAGCGGACGGAGGCTTCCTGTACGCCACCACGGACCTCGCGACGCTGGACCACCGCATCAGGACGTGGGGCGCGGATTCCATCTGGTACGTGGTGGGCGCCCCTCAGGCCCTGCATTTCAGGCAGATTTTCTCCACGCAGCGCCGCCGCGGCATGGACGGGGACTACCGGCACATTGCGTTCGGCTCCATTCTGGGTGACGACCGCAAGCCGTTTAAGACGCGTTCCGGGGATACGGTTTCCCTCCAGGATGTGCTGGATGAAGCCATTGAACGCGCGGCCCGCGTGGTGGAGGAGAAGAGCCCGGACATGCCGGATGAGGAAAAGAAGCGCGTGGCGGAAGTTGTGGGCATAGGCGCCGTGAAGTTTGCGGAGCTGTCCCAGAACCGCATGACGGATTACGTTTTCAACTGGGACAAGATGCTGGCTCTTCAGGGAGATACGGCGCCGTACCTCCAGAACTCCTACGTGCGCGTCCGCTCCATCTTCCGCAAGCTGGACGGCGGGCCTTTGGACTGGTCCGCCCCCATTCAGCTTTCAGAAGATGCGGAAATCCATCTGGCCCGGCTTCTGGCCCGCTACGGGGAAGTGGTGCCGCAGGTGCTGGACGACTGCCGTCCGAACGTGCTGGCCGCCTACCTGTTTGACCTGGCCAGGGCTTTCCATTCCTTCTATGAGGCGTGCCCGGTCCTGAAGTCGGAGGGGCCGGTGCGGCACTCCCGCCTGGCCCTGTGCGAGCTGACCGCACGCACGCTGAAGCACGGGCTGGGCCTGCTGGGCATCCAGCTTCCGGACAGGATGTAACCGTTTCTTCCGTATGGACGCCTCTTTCCTCCATGTCCTGCTGGCCGCCGCCGTGGCGGGGTGTTCTTCCGCCGCCGCGGACGGGGCACACGGGTATTGGATGAACAGCCCGTCTCTGAACGGCTGGCGGGAAGCCGTCTTCCGCGCCGGCGTTCCGGCGCAGCCTGCCGTGCTGCCGCCCGGCGTGGAGCCGATGATGGTGGGTTCCTCATCTCCCGCCGCGCAAATGCTGGTGCTGGAGGGAATGACGAATCTGCTCACGTTCGGGGACATGAGGGCTTTCCTTAAATTTGACGCCGCTCTCCGTCTGGACCCGGACTGCCTCATGGCCCACTGGGGCAGGTGCATGAGCCTGATGGGCGCGGGGCCCGCCTTCCAGGACCAGCGCGTCCATTCCATGAAGCGCATGAAAGATCTGGCGCTGCGCCCGGACTGCCCGGAACGGGAACGCGCTTATGCGGATGCCCTGGCCGTGCTGCTGATGGATGGCCCCGTGAAGGCGCGGGAAGCGTGGAAAACCATCTGTTCCACCTGGAAGCGCGACCCATACGCCCCCCTCTTTTACGCCATGCTCCTCCGGGACGGCTTTGACGGGCAGGGCAACCCCGGAGAAGGGCAGAAGGAGGCCGTCCGCGTGGTGGAAGACGTCCTGAAAGAACGCCCCGGCTCCCAGGCCGCCCTGTTCATGCGCGCCCTGCTGGAAGAGGTGGCGCCATCCATTTCTCCGGCAACGGTGGAAACCGCCCGCAGGGCCGTGTCCGCCAACCCCTTTTCCGCATCCGCCCATCATTTACTGGGCCATTGCCTGTTCCGCACGGGAGATTATGAAGGGGCATCCGCCGCGTTCAAGGAGTCTGAAAATCTGTGCCTGGCCTGGGAGAAGGCGGAAAACGTGTCTCCCGCGCTTGATGACGCCTACTTCCGTTCCATCCTTTACCGTGCCGTTTCCGAATTCTGCGCCGGCCGTTACAAAAGGGCGGAAGCCATCGCCTCCAGAGCCGCTTCCGTTCCCCTGGACAAAAAGCATCCGCTGGCTCCCGGAACCCTCCTTCAGCTGTGGGAGGCCAGGACGCTGCCTGCGCGCCTGATGCTGGCCCGGCCCGGCCTTCCCCGGCAGGCCCTTGTGCTCAAGGCTTTTCCGGGTCCTCTCCCCAAAGGGTTTCCGGATTTGAGCAACGGCATGACCGCAGTGGCCTCCCAATACATGGGCGCATGCTACGCCGCAAGGCAGGGCAGAACGGACGCCGTGGCGTCCGCCTTTGACAAGATGTCCGGCATTCTGCGGCTGCTGATGGACGGCGCGGACGCCGCCCGGAGGCAGATGAGCGTCTCCTACTGGGCGCGCTGCCTCCAGGCGGGTAGCCTGTATTCTTCTGAAATCCGCTCCCTCATGTTCCCGGATTCCGCCAATGTCTGGATGTCCGAGGCCATACGGAGTCAGCGTTTTTCCTCCCTGCTCCTGCCTCCCGTAGTGCCATACCCTGCGGAATGGGTGCTGGCCCGCGCCTACCTGAAGGCCGGAAAATTCCGGGAATGCGCGGATATGTGCGAACAGGCACTGAAACGCTTCCCGAACCATGCCGGAGTGCTGGAGACCCTGGACAAGGCCCGTTCTTCCGGAAAATAATTAGGAATAAACGTGGGGGAGCGGTTTTGATGCCCGGTTTCCTCATGGATGGATTGGAGATGGCATTCCCCCTCATCACGATGGAACATGACGTCCAATCCCGGGACAGGAAGCTTGTTCATCTTGAAAAATAAGCCTGCGGTGATAAAAAAGGGGCGTGAAGCCGTGCCCGGAAGGTTGCGGGTTCCTTCTCCGCCGCTATGAAGATGTTCGGTCCGCATGCCCCGGAGGCCGGATCTGCCGTAGCATTCATCAAGATGCTCAGCAGGTTGCGGCTGTTCCGCCGGATGTTCCTTAAACATGGTAAGTTTTATTTTTTCATGGCTGTTGCGGCAAATACCGGAACGCGTCCGTTGTCATTTTCAATAACATCATACATCAAGCAATATGAACCATCCCTATCTGGACCCCTCCTTTCTGGTTTCCTGGTCCCGGCTTACGCCGGAGGCCATCAGGCCGGACATCACGGAAGCCATCTCCCGCGCCAAAGAGAATATCCGGACCATTTGCGACCAGCCGCTGGAGTCCCTGACTTATGAAAGCACCTTCGGCGCTCTGGAAAAGGCCTCCGAGGATCTGCACCTGGGCTGGGGCCGCATCATGCACCTGGACTCCGTCAATGACGAACCCGCCCAGAGGGAGGCCATCGGGGAAATGCTGCCGGAAGTGGTGGCTTTCTCCTCCTCCGTGCCGTTGAACCCGCGCCTGTGGACGGTGCTGAAAGCCGCGGCCTCCTGTGACTGGGTGAAAAGCCTTTCCCCCGTCAGGCAGCGTTTCATCCAGGAAACGCTGGCGGACTTCCGCGAGAGCGGGGCGGACCTGCCGGACGACGTGAAGCCGGAATATGCGGAGATAGAAGCCCAGCTCTCCCTGAAGACCAAGAAATTCGCGGAAAACGTGCTGGACTCCACCAACGCCTGGGAACTCATTGTGGAAGATGAAGCGGAACTTTCCGGGCTGCCGGATTCCGCGAAGGAAGCCGCCCGCCTGGATGCCCTGGCCAACGGCCACGGCACGGAAGAAGCCCCCCGCTGGCGCTTCACCCAGAAATTTACCTCCCTCCAGCCTGTCATGCAGTTTGCGGACTCGGACAGCCTGCGCCGCCGCATGTGGGAGGGCTCCTGTTCCATCGGGAAGGGCGGAGAATACGATAATGAAGCCCTTATCGCTGAAATCCTGGAACTGAGGGACAGGAAAGCCCATTTGCTGGGGTACGGCTGCTTTGCGGATTACGCCACTTCCCGCCGCATGGCCGGGAGCGGAGCCAACGCCCTGAAATTCATCAACGACCTGCATGACAGGGTGAAGCCCTCTTTCCTGAAGGACATGGAAGCCGTTCGCAGGTACAAGGAGGAAAAAACAGGAAAACCCGTGGAAAAGCTCTCCCCGTGGGAAACCGGATACTGGTCTGAAAAACGCCGCCGCGAATTGTACGCTTTTGACGAGGAAGACCTGCGCCCGTATTACTCCGTGGAAAAAGTCATGGAAGGGCTCTTTTCCATCTACTCCGGCCTGTACGGCATCACGGTCACGCCGCGTCCCACGGTGGCGTTCAAGCCCGGTGAATCCGGGGAAGCGCCGGAAGGCGCGGTGGAGGTGTGGCATCCGGACGTCCTGTTCTATGAATTGCATGATGCGGAAAGCGGGGAACACCTGGGTTCCTTTTATGCGGACTGGCATCCGAGGGACTCCAAGCGCGCCGGAGCGTGGATGAACTACCTGAGCGTAGGGGAACCTCCGCACGGCGGAAAACCCCGCGTTCCCCATCTGGGTCTCATGGTCGGCAACATGACCAAGCCCGTAGGGGACAAGCCCGCGCTGCTGTCCCACCGGGAGGTGGAAACCATCTTCCATGAATTCGGCCACCTGCTGCACCAGCTCCTTTCCGATGTGGAAGTGAAGTCCCTGTCGGGCACCAACGTTGCCTGGGACTTTGTGGAACTGCCCTCCCAGATTAATGAAAACTGGTGTTGGGAGCGTGAATCCGTGGACCTCTTCGCCGCCCACTATGAAACGGGTGAAAAAATACCGGACGAACTGTTCTCCAAAATGCGCGCCGCCCGCAATTATATGAGCGGCACGGATTTCATGCGCCAGCTCTGCTTTGGCAAGCTGGATCTGGAGCTTCACGTAAACTGGCCTCAGTACAAGGGTGTTCCGCTGGAAGAAACGGATGAACGCATTCTGGCGGATTACCGGGTGCCGATGACGGACCGCGGCCCTTCCGTGGCGCGCCGCCTGACCCACATCTTCGCGGATCCCACGGGTTATGCTTCCGGTTATTACTCCTACAAATGGGCGGAGGTGCTGGAAGCGGACGCTTTCAGCCGCTTCCTGAAAGAAGGAGTGCTGAATCCCCGAACCGGGCGCGACTTCCGCCGCTGCATCCTCAGCAAGGGCAACAGCAAGCCTGCCGCTGAACTCTACCGCGACTTCATGGGCCGTGATCCGGACGCGGAAGCGCTGCTTGTCAAATCCGGCGTTCTTTAACCTCTCTACCCATATTATCTGCACAATCCTTATGCCTGAACAAAAGAGACTCTCCCTCGCCGGTATCGGGTGCGGTTCCCGTACGCGCACCTACATGAAGCTGGCCATGGAACAAAAAAAACGCTACCGCATTGCCGCCGCGGCGGATCCCGTCAAACAGCGCACGGAAGCCGTTCGTGACTTTGCCCCGGAGGAGGAACGGGATTCCGTCCGCCTGTTCAAGGATGCCGCTTCCCTGCTGGCGGAACCGCGCCTGGCGGACGTGGCCATCATCGGCACGCAGGACGACTACCATTACGCTCCGTGCAGGAAGGCCATGGAGCTGGGCTATCATGTCCTGCTGGAAAAGCCCATCGCCAAGACGCTGAAAGAAGCGCTGGAGCTGAGGGATACGGCGCGCCTGCTGAAGCGCCGCGTGGCCGTGTGCCACGTGCTGCGCTACACCCAGTTTTACCGGACCCTGAAAAAAATCATCGACAGCGGGGAAATCGGGGAAGTCATCACCTTCAATGCCAATGAAGGCGTGGGGGCGTGGCACTTTGCCCACTCCTTCGTGCGCGGACACTGGGGCAACAGCAAAACCTCCACTCCCATGATCGTTGCCAAATGCTGCCATGACATGGATATCCTCTACTGGCTCATGGGCCGGCGTAAATGCCTTTCCGTCGCCAGCTTCGGGGAGCTTACCTTCTTTACGAAAAAGACGCTCTCCTCACCCCGGCCGGAACGCTGCACGGAGTGGACCACCCCGGTGGGGGAAGACCCCTGGGACGCCCGCAAATACGCCACGGACGACGAATGCAAACGCTGGCTGGGCATGGTGTATGACCGGGCGCAGGAAGCTACCGCGGAGGAAATCTGCGAATGGCTGAAAACCTCCCCGTGGGGCAGGGACTACCTCCAGTGCGACAATGACCAGCCGGACCATCAGGTTTCCATCATGCGCTTTGAGGGAGGCTTGACAGGCACATTCACGATGACGGCTTTCGAACAGGGGCGCCACATTGAAGTGTATGGCACCAAAGGCAAAATCCGAGCCGGAGTCTTCTACAAGGAAAACGGCCCCGGTGAAATAACCGTGACGCCCCACTTTGGCGGGAAAACCCGCGTGGTGGAGCTGGAGGAACTGGCCGGAGGCTACCAAGGGCACGGCGGCGGCGACTGGGGATTGATTGAGGCTCTGTATGATGACATGCTGACGGTGCCCTCTCCGGAGGATATGACCACTTCCATTGAGGAATCCGCCCATTCCCATGTGATGGCCTTTGCCACGGAACACGCCCGGCTGAGCGGGCAGGTGGTGGATGTTGCTGACTTCGAACGCAAGGTCGCGGAAGGCATCCTGAATTATTGATGCGGTTTTCCTCCTTGAGGGAGAGGAAAAGGCGCAGGCGTCCAAAATGCCTGCGCCTTTTTGTATATAAAATTCTATCCTTTTTTAGGCGGATTTAGAATCCGCATTGCGAATGCAAAGGATGAAAAATTTTCGGTACAAAAAATAATCCGGTCATTGGCATTTCAGTTCATCATGTATGTAATGCGTTAATAATTAATCTAAAAATTATTTTCATTGAGAGAGGCTTTGTTTTTCCTCCTTTTTGTGTTTCCATAATGGACGGAGGGGACAATTCGTTTTCTTTCCCGTTCGGGACTGGAGGAAAAAACATGGTAACAGATTCATTTATCTACATTTTTTGATTCTTTTATGTTGACACCGGATTCTAAATCCGATATGGAACGGATTGTTATGAGAAAAACATTGTGTCTCTTGGCGGTTTTGGCGTTGGTTCCTATGGTTCATGCTTCTTCGTTTTCCATTGACCTGTCCCCGACGGGTTCTGGGACTACAGGTGTTTCTTCTTCCGGGATCACTCCTCAAAACGTCTTCGGTTATAATGTCGGGGAATGGCACGGGACTTGGGAAAGCAGTAGTTTAAGTGGTCAGGTAGGGTTTGACGAAGGAGTCCTCAGGTTGCAAATCGGAGCCGTGGCCTCCAATAATGCCGGAGGAAATTTTGCCGGACTCAAATTTGACATGCCGTCTGGGGCGGCTTCCGCCTCCCTGCAGTTTGATATTGCCAAAACTTCTTCTTGGGGTGGTTCCCTTGGGAATTTTGAATGCAAATATATTTGCAATGTTTATGGTTTCTCGGATGATGGAGAATCTACGGTCATAGGAACGTGGACATTGGAAAACGCCAAGACGAACCTGACGAACACTCCCTCTTCCTTTTCCATTAGCTTGGATTTGAGCGGAACGGATGAATATGCGTCTTATGGATTGATATTCAACTCTATGGAAACGTCAACATTGGGAGCTGGCGCTGGAATGGCCGCTGATATTACCAATATACGCCTTTTGGGAGAAGTTGTTCCGGAACCGGCTACGGCCTCTCTGGGACTTCTTGGCCTGGGCGCCCTTCTTCTGCGCCGCCGCAGAAACTGATGACGGTCATACAGGTGATTGACCGGACAGGCTGTGTCCAAGCCGGTTTTGTGCGAAGAGGGGATGGTTCATCCCCTCTTTTTTATCCGTTTTCCACGCAGTTTTTTCTGGTTTGATGGACAGGGACGGATAAAATGGCGGACGGTATTTATGGTTAAGGTGTTTTTCAAGAGGGCAGCCCATTTGCTGACAGCGTTTTTTGCGGGAGGCGTCTGTGTCCTGCAGGCGGCGGAGACGTCCGGCTTCGGCATAGACCTGGGTAATGGTTCCGGAACGGCGCAGGAGGGATGGACCAATGTAACCATGCCAGCAACGGCATCGGGAGGCGCCAATACATTTGTTGCCGTTCCGTTAATCAGGAATGGTGCGGCTTCTTCTTCTTCGTCCGTGGCAGTGGGAAGCCTGTTCGGAAGGCTGGTTTCCCTGACCGTCTCCGCCAGATGCAGTTCTGGAGGTTCTTATACGCTGGCGGAACCCAATACCCGGTATACCTGGTATGAAGGGGGGAAGCACAGGCACAACGGTACGAACGCTGACGCGCCTTCTTCTTTTGAATTCCCCAATGGCTGCGAAGCTTTCAATACCAGCATGCGTCTGAGCGCCAACGGGATGCCGTCCGCCTCCGCCGCGGCCAGGCTTTCCTTCTCCGGATTCCAGGCGGGCAAGGAATATACGGTATCTTTCTTTTGCGGGCACAATGCGCCTGCTTATGAATCCATGACGCTGGTCAGCGGAACTCTGGTGGATGTGCGGGGGCTTCAAAGTTCCATGGGGAGCCTTTCCGGGAATCAATTTTCCGGTCTTTCCAATTCATCGGAACAGGACGCTTATCTGGCTGTGGAGTGGAGGGCCTGTGCGGATGAACAGGGCAGGCTGGTGTTTGATGTGACCAAGGAGGCGGACAGCAGCGCTTCCGGCCGCATGGAACTGAATGCCGTTACCGTCAGTACGGACGATTCCCCGGCTCCGGAAGTTCCGGATCCCCGGCCTGTCAGCGTCTTGCACAATAAGGCGCTCATTTTTCTTCCTTCTTCTCTTGCGCTCCCCGTTCCTTCTTCCACATGGGCGGCTGAAGGCCAGTTAACCTGTGAATTCTGGGTCAGGCCCAATGATGATGCCGTCACGGGAAAAATCATTTCTTTGGGAAATGCGTCTGTTTCCCTGGAACACGGTTGTCTGGCTCTGTCTGCTCCGGATGGGGATTCCGTCGCTTCCGTGAAAGCTGCCGGGAAGGAATTGGCTGCGGGGGAATGGCACCATGTAGCCGTCTCCGTCGGGGAGGAGGTTATCAGTCTGTATGTGGACGGAGGCCTGGCCGTTTCCTCGCCGCGGTCGCCTTACCTGCAGGCCATGAAATCAGGCTGGAAAGGGATTGTGCTGGAGGCGGGGTTCAAGGGTGCTCTGGATGAACTGCGTTTCTGGAATGCAGCTCTGGGCGGGGAGGAAGACGACTTTTTCTTGAACGGACCGTTGCCCCTGTCCCATCCCAGGTATGGGAGGCTGGTGGGCTGCTGGCGTCTGGATGGGGATTTCCGTGATGCCAAGTGGACGGAATTTGCGGAAAAGACAGGGAGCGCCTTTGTGCGCCCTTACCAGGCGGTTGCCCCTGAAGGGACTGAATTTTCCATTGTCACGGATAATGAAACGTTCCGTTACATGCTGGTGACGGCGTATGTGAGGAATGTGCATGTTATTTATGACTGGCCGGCGCGCGCCCATCTCATCAATAATTCCGATTTGATCTACATCAATTCCGTTACGCCGGCCGCGGACGGTTCTCTCAATTTTCAATATCCGGACAATGACGTGACGGAAAGCTCCGGTGTGGTTCTGCTGCCGTCTGACGGGGAATGTTCCAATGTCCTGGACTTCTCCGGGGAAGGGGCTTACATGAACGTGGGCGGAGGTTTGCTGGGCGGCGGCAGTTCCGGAGCGTTTACCGTGGAAGTCCGCATGGCTTTGGACGGAGACGGACAGGAGGCGGTGCTGTTTGAAAATGATAACGTTTCCATGAGGCTGGAATGGAAGGAAGACCATTACAGGGTCCGTACCCAGGCAGGCCCGGATAAAGCCTGGGAGGCGGATTTGCCGCCTGTGGAAGCCGGCAGGTATTTCTGGCTGGCCTTCGTCAAGAATTCTTCTGCGGATACGGCGTCCTTTTATGTGGACGGGGAGGCCGTAAGCACGGCCGCCGCGGATGCGGGGGAAATGGAGGGAACTGCCAATGCCGTCATAGGAAGGAATTTGGATGGCAGAATTGATGAAATGCGCGTGTGGCATGAGGCCCGTGCGGCGGCCCGCCTGGGGGCGGCTGTCCAGCACAGCTGGGGAGACAGGCTGTTGGTGGGCCGCTGGGGGACAAGTGACCAATTTGGCCATGATACAGCTTCCTGGGTGGAACATGTCCGTATCCTCCGCAGGCTGACTGAAGGCGTTTCCGGAATGCGGATACGGCTGGGTGTCTCCGGCGGGAACTGGTCCGCCATGTTGTCTGATGCAAATGCCCGTGAGGCTTTTGCCGAAAATGTGGCGGAAGTGGTACGCAAGCATCAATTGGACGGACTGGATCTGGACTTCGAATGGATTGACCAGAACGATACGGCCGCCTGGAATAATTACGGAGAATTGGCTAGGGCTATCCGGGCGGCTTCCCCGGATATGTTTTTTACCATTTCCCTGCATACCTACTATTACAAATTCCCGGCGGCCTGCATGCGTTATGTGGATTATTTCACGTTCCAGAATTATGGCCCCCAGATTGATGTAAACGGATATAGCAGCATGGTTTCCGCATGCGGAACATACCGTTCATGGGGCTATCCGGACTCCAAGATCATGCTCAGCGCTCCGTTCCAGGGGACTCCGGGCGCGGGGCAGGGCGCCGATATTCGGGCTTACCGGGACATTGTCTCAGCCTGCGCCGGAGTTCGGGAGGATCCTTCTCTGGATTCCGCCAGCTTCAATTATGGCGGAGGCAAGGTTAAGACGCTGCACTTCAACGGTGTGGATACGGTCAGGAAAAAGGCCCGCTACATCAGTGAACAGAAAGTGGCTGGGTTCATGTACTGGGATTTGGGAATGGATGTGGCGGATTCCGCCGGGAAGAACAACTACTTTGACGAATGCTGCCTGCTTCGGGCCGCCAACCGTTATGTTTCCTCCACCGCTTATCCGGATACTCCGGCCCCCTTTGCCCTTTCTTCTGCGGGGGAAACCGTCCCGGCCGGGGGCGGTGCCGTGGCGGTGGAAGTGCAGTCGGAAGAGAAGGCTCTGGGCTGGGTGGTCGCAGATTGTCCGGACTGGATTTCCGCCTCCGCCGTTTCGGGAATCGGCCGGACTACAGTCATTTTGACGGCGGCGGAAAACAAATCCGCTGACGGACGGTCCGGAACGGTAATCTTCCGTTCTTCCGACAAACAGGAATGCTCTGTCATCATAACGCAGGATGGCGCCGAATTGACGGGCTACGACAAGTGGGTGCAGGATTCCTTCCCTCCGGATGCTGTCGCGGACCGGACGGCTGCGGATGCCGTTCCTGCCGGGGACGGTATCCCCAACCTGATGAAATACGCCACAGGACAGGATCCGTTGAAACCCTGCGGGAGCGTTACGAAAGTAACGCTGGAAGAGGGGGAGGACGGATGCTTGCATCTGGTGCTGCGCTGGCCTGTGAATCCGCAGGCAACGGATGTGAAGCATGAAGTGGAAGCCTCCACGGACCTGGTCGACTGGATTTCCCTGGGAGAAGTGGAAACCGCCGGAAAGACGGCTGCCGAATTTTGGGATGCGGAACCCGTACGGGAAAGCGGGATGGAACGCCGGTTTCTGCGGTTGAAAGTGACTCGGGAATAACTTAGGTACGTCCTTTCTGAAAAAAATTCCGTTCCTGCTTCCGTTTTTTGAGAAATCTATACGATCCGGCGGGGCATGCCCGGCTGGGGAGCGCCGCGTGCCCGTACCGCAACCGGACGGGCGGCTGTTTGTACAAGATACTCGAATTACAAAAGCATTGCTTCCTTTGAAACAGGCAGGGGCGCTTTAAAAAATCGCGTCCGCTTCGCACGCATTATTTTCTGCCGTCTGCAGAAACCTGCGCTAAAATTTGTGTTCCACCGCCATTCCGTGGCATTTCCGGAACGGGAAAGGAGCCTATTTCTTCTTCGTGTTGAGTTTTTCCCTTACCCGTTCCACATTGGCAAGAGCGTCTTCATTCCCCAGCTCCGCCGCCCGTTCATACCACTTTTGGGCTTCGGCCAGGTTCTTGGCTACGCCAGTTCCGCGTTCATACATGGAACCCAGGTTGTTCATGCACTTGGCGTCGTCCTGTTCCGCCCCCTTGATGTAAAACTGATAGGCCAGGGCCATATCCTGCGGGGTGCCGAGGCCTTCTTCATGCAAGTAGCCGAGCAGGAAATGCATGCCGGGCACCGCATGCGTCTGGTTCTCTTCCAGATCGGTCAGAATATCCAGCGCCATTTTCGGGTCCGGCTCCAGATCCTCTCCCTTGATGAGCAGGCGAGCCTTCTCCACCAGAGCTTCCGGATCCCTGGTTTCCGCGGCTTTCAGTACATAATCCTTGTACAGTTCCCTGTTCGGCTGCACGCCGATGCCCTGCTCGTAATAGCGGGCCAGCCTCTTGAAACCGCGTACGTCCTCCTTTTTCACCAGGGCGGTGGCTGCCGTCATGGCAGAGGCCAGAAGCTGCTGCCGTTCCGCAGGCTCCTGCACATTTCCTGCCACGGTTTCATAATAATTGGCCAGCTCGTCCAGTGCCGTCAGGCTGCCGAGTTCCACAGCCTGTTCCCAGAACTTCACGGCTTCCGGATTGATGGTTTTCGGGGCCGGGGCCTGGCGTTCCCTGCCGGACGGGGTCATCCAGGGAGGAACGGTTCCGGCATCCGCCGGAATATCTTCCCCCTTACCCTTCTGTTCCGGTTTCCGGAGCCACGGCGGAGTGTTGGCGTCCTCTCCGTTCAGGGTCAGCTTGACCTGCTGGCAGGCGGAAGTGGATCCGTTGTCCAGGGCCGCTGTTTCCCCCGTATTCTGGGGATAGGCCGCCTGGTTGGCCAGGAAAAGCAGGGAGGGGATATGTCCCCGTGCCGCCAGACCGTGCATCATGGCGCTGTAAGGCTGCAGGTTCTCATTGTTGGAACTCCACATGTCCGCCGCATCCACATGGCCTTTCAAGGCTCCCCGGAACATCCAGGAATCCCCCTCGGCCATGCGTTTTTCCAGGCCGAATTCATAAATGAGGGCGCGGCCGAGCACGTACATGCCGCAGGGATCTCCCTGTCCGGCGGAAAGCCGGGCCCAGGCCAGGGCTTCCGGGTAGCCGGATTCTTCGCTCCTGTAACTGAATAACATCAGGTATGCCAGATCCGCCTGGCTGCGGGCGTTCCCCCCCTGAGCTTTTTTACGGAGGGTGGCGGTCAGCTGTTCCCATTGTTCCGGCGTGACGTATTCGGAAATGCCTTTCAGCGTGATGAAATCTCCTGCGGCGGCTTTTGCCAGGCAATCGTTCAGCAGCGTTCTGGCAGGTTCTGCGGACGGTTTGTCCATTAAGTCCGGGTTTTCCATTTGGGCCAGGCGCAGCCTGGCCAGGGGGTGGCCTTCCTCCGCCGCCTGCCTGTACCATACGCGCATATTTTCTCGCGCTTCATGGGCCTTCCCTACGGAATCCAGTGTATTGGCCAGTTCCTCCTTCCACAGCTCGCCCAACTGTACGCTGGAATCTGCGTCCCCAAGCTGAGAGGCCAGCTCAAGCTCCTTATGTGTCTTGGCGTAGGGGGGAAGCTGGTTGAGTTTTTTCTGGGGGAAGGACAGAGGTTCCTTCAGGTATGGCATGCCCCGTTCGTCATGAAGGGACAGCAGATCAAGGGCCGCCTTGCGCAGCTCCTGTTCCTGCGGGGGCTGCGCTTCGGAAATTAACTGGGCGTACCAGGCACAGGCGTTATTGCTGCCCAGTTTCCTGGCCTGCTCGAACAAAGGCTGGAGGAGGGAGCTTTTCCCTACCCCTGTTTTTTCCTTCATGCCGGCGGAGAGATCCGCCAGCAGAGTTTCCAGATCCCCTCTGGAGCGCAGTTCCGCCAAAAGCTTTCCGGCCTGTGCCGGTGCGGCCCCCTTCGTCAATTCCGCCAGAAGCCGCATGGCCCCCGCGTGCCCCTTTTCCGCAGCCCGGGAAAGGGATTGAATGGCCGTATCCCTCCATCCCCTGCCGTCCTTGCCGTCCAGGGCAAGGGCCAGTTCCCCTATCCGCGCCAGAAGAACCGGTTTGGCGTTTTTCCGGTATTGCTTCAGGGTCCCGATAACGTTGGCGGGATTTTCCTTCAGCCAATCCACTTTGATGAAAGCGAGCTGGGACAGCGCATCCTGGTCGCCGGAAGCGGCCTTCTTTTCCAGGGGGGCCAGGTAGCGTCTCAACTCGGCTTCCGGAAGATCCGTGACGGTGTACAGGGCCGTAACGGCATCCATGTCTCCCTTTTCCGCAAGCTTGCGGCAGGCAGCCAGCCATTCCGCATGTTCCGGCTGCATGGGTTGCGCCTTGAAAATCCCGAAAATCCCGTAAGGATCCGTCATCATGAGCTTGGGTGCCGGATGGCCGGATGCCGTGGCCGCATCACGGAAAAAATGCTGCATATGTTCCAGGCAGGCCAGCGGCAGGTCTCCACGGTTCAGGTAATAAAGCCCCATCCAGTATTCCCCGGCCAGCATATTGGCCCGGAAGTCTCCAGCCGCGGCTTTGTCCAGCACTTCCCCGTACGTCCAGCCGCCGTCCATAGGCAGTTGGGAGAGGTCCCGGACCGGAGCGTATTTCACCTGCCCGGGGGGATTTGCCGCTGCGTCGGACGAAATGTCCTGGCCATAAGCCGGAACGGAAAAAATAAAGGGAATAAGCAAAAGACGGGCTCGCATGGGTCAACTCTTTTCTAGCAGGAAAAACCTCTGCCCTACAAGCGTTTTTCACGTGTCTGAATGTTTAATTATTGGTCATGTCACGTTCTTTTTTTAAAGAAAAAAATGGAGTGGGACCGGGTGGTTCCGAAGACGCGTGCGGAAGCCCGCAAGGCAGAGGAAAATGGCTTCCTGGGAGACGGGATGAATGAAGTGGGCAAGGGATTGGGGATTTCAACCCCGCCGTATTTCTTCATTCCATCAGGTCCGGATTCTTTTGATGAATATCCCCGGAAGATTACCTTTTAGTAAATTCCCTTCAACTTTTCCGGATGATCGCTCAACTGGGAGCGCAGCTGGTTTCTGTTCAGCTTTCCCATGATCGTGAGGGGGATGGGCGTTTCCATGACGGCGCGGATGCGCTGGGGGCCTGGGGCCGACGCATTCCACTCGCGGCAGGCCTGCTCCAGAGGGGCAGCGGAAGGGCCGCAGGCGACCAGTTCCATTCCGGCGCGCGGATGTGGAACTGCCTCCACGACAGCCTCCGGGACGCTGCGGCGCAAAACGTCCTGAACGGCATCCGGATCCACCAGTTCCCCCAGGACTTTGACAAGTCTGTCCGCCCGGCGCAGAAAGGTCAGCAAACACCCTTCCAGGCGCACCAGGTCGCGGGTGCTCCACCACTCCTGCGGAGCGACTCTTTCCAGAAGGAACCCTCCATGAGCCTGCGTCAGCAGGCGGCCGAACAATTTGCCTTTCCCCTGGAAGCGCAGGAGGCCGCCTTTGTCCGTCTGAGCTTCCCAATGGGGCAGAAGGGAAAGGCGGTCCGTATGGAAGGAATCTCCGGGAAGGGCCGTGGCTAATTGGGAGCCGGCTTCCGTCATGCCGTAGCTCTGCACTACGGGCCAGCCAAGGGTGCGTGCTTTCCGTCCCGTCTCCGTGTCCAGCGCGCCGCCGCCTACGATAATGCACCCGGCGGTGGAAGGCGCGCGGAGGCCGAGGCTGACCAGATCCACTACCTGCGTGGGGACCAGGGAGGACCATCTGGCTCCGGAACTTTTCATCAGGTCGGCATAAGCCTGCGGGCACCACTTTCCGCGGAGCGTATGGACGGCGGTTCCGGCCAGGGCCGCGCGCAGGTAAATCATGGCGCCCCCCACATGCCATACAGGCAGCGGGCAGCACCAGTCCCCGCTTTCCGCATGTAAATGTTCCAATGCCCCACGCGCGCATATGTCCAGGGCGCGGCGGGTAAACAAAATGGCTTTGGGCGGAGAACCGGAAGAGCCGGAGGTGGCGAAGGCTGTGATTCCGTCCATGCCCCGGAGGGAAAGAAAGGCGGCGGCCTCTTCCGCCCAGCCCCTCAAATGGGGCGGGGCCATCACGCAGGGGCCGTTGCCGCGGTCCCAAGGCAGGGGTGTTCCGGTGGCGGGCATGGCGGCGGCAGTTTACCGGAGGGCTTTTCTGCGCAGGGTGTGCCAGCGTTCCTCCATGCGGGGCTTCAAATGATGCTCAATCCATGCATAGGCTGCTTCCAGGCCGCCCGCTTTGAAAGTGCGGCCTATCTCCGCTTCCACGCCTGTGGCGTTGCCGGTGCGGCGCAGAAAATCATTGCTGGTGAATTCTACGAAAAGCTTGCCGTTGATCGCTCCTTCCTCCGCCAGAATCCATTCCCTGACGTACAACGCCAAAATGGCGTCCCCTACCCATGCCTCTGCGCGGAGGCGTTCTTCTGTAGCCTTGTCCATATGATGGTTCATGAAAATCTGGCAATGGCGGTTTTCCTTCCCAGAGGATCCCTGATGGGAGGCGGAGGCACGCCGGGGGCCTTGTCTCCGGAGGGGGAAGCCGGTTGGCGGTTTTCCCGCGGGAGCTCCGGCAGGTTGTCCGCGGGGGAGGCGGGAGCTCCCGGCATTGGCGGATTTTCCTTGTTGCCCTGTGGCGCAGGCGTGGCTCCCGGAACCAGGGGCACGTCCAGCACTCTGTCCTGGGCCGCGCGGCGGTTGGCGGCGTCCTTGGCTTCCAGAGACTTGCGGAGTACCGTTTCCGATTCCGAATTCCAGTACCCGGAATCCAGTTCAATATAAATATTGGAGTAAGGCAGAGATGTCTTGGTTTTAATGACCAGCACGTTGAATTGCCTGGCCGCGTCTTCGATCAGGGAATTGATCGTACGGCTCATCAGTTCAAAATGCTGGCGCCCAGGAAGCATTTTATTGATATTGTTACGGTAGCGCTTAATGCCGGGAGCATAGTCCTCCGTAACGCTGCGCAGCTCCGAGCTGATCATGATGCGGGGCACCACGTGGGCTTCCTCTTCCAGCATATTCAGCACATCCAGGAGTACTTCGTCCGACGTCTTGTCGGAAACCATGGTTCTGATGCCGGTTCCCGTGTAGGCGGGAAAGGAGGATTCCGCGATGACAATCCAGTTCCTGGCCCCCACGATTGCCAGGTTTTTATATAACTGCTCCTTCCATTCCCGCTCTGCCGGGTTGGCGTCCTGGCAGCCGCTGAGCAGGCTGATGATGCATATGGGCAGGATGAGTCGGGTCATGGGTGGGACCCCGCCTTGCGGGGCTGGAAAATGGGCTAGAATTTATGGGACCGGGGTTCGCGGCAGGCACTGGGGCAGCGGCCTTGTTCCGTAGCGAACGGCGCTCCCTGGGTGGGAGCCGCCTCCGTAAAGGCGACGCCCGGCAGTTCAGTAGGTACGCCTTGAACAGGGAAATCCTTTCGCAGAGGGAAATAAGGATAACCTTCCCACATCAAAATGCGGCGCAAATCAGGATGACCTGAGAACTTGATGCCCATCAGGTCCCATGCTTCACGTTCGTGCCAGTTGGCGGACTGGAAAATTTCCGTGACGCTGGGCACTTCTTCGCCATCGTCCACCTTCGTCTTGAGGCTCAGGTTCGCTCCCGTTTCCGACTGTGTCAGCGTGTAGTTGACTTCAAAGCGGGGGCTTTCCCCCATATTGTCCACGGAAGAAAGGTTAACCAGCATATCAAACCCGGCGGAATCCCGTAGCCAGCGGACAACATCCGCCACGGCTTGGCGCGCGACGGTCAGCGTAATATCTCCGCGGAATTCGTAGCGGTCCGTGATGATGTCTTTCCCAAAGCGGTTTTGGGCGTTGTCTGCGGCGGCTTTAATCTGTGATTCTAGAGAAAGCATGGAGAAAAAATGGTAAAAGTGAACGGAAGAAACGTTTGAAAAAACTTATTCAAGGGGCATTTCCGTGTTGACCGGGACGGGAGCGTTGGCTTCGCGAGGTTCTTCCTTCTTGAAGAAAGTGCGTGCGGGCTGCTGGGTATCCAGCTTCTTGCGCAGGGTGAGCAGGGCTTCCAGAATAGCCTCCGGACGGGGCGGGCAACCGGAAATGTAAACGTCCACGGGAAGAATCTTGTCCACGCCTTGGAGTACGGAATAGGAGCGGAACATGCCGCCGGTGGAAGCGCACGCGCCCATGGCGATGCACCACTTGGGTTCCGGCATCTGGTCCCAGATGCGGCGGACGGCCAGGGCCATTTTATAAGTGACGGTGCCGGCTACAATCATCACGTCCGCCTGGCGGGGGGAAAAACGTGTCACTTCCGAGCCGAAGCGGGAAAGGTCATACCGGGAACAGGCCACGGCCATGAACTCAATGGCGCAGCAGGAAAGACCCATCGGCATGGGCCAAAGGGAATTTTTACGAATCCAGTTGATGGCGGCGTCCAGGGTGGTATAGACAAAATTGCCTTCCGCATTGGAGTCCAGTACTCCCGTTTCGTAAATATTCGGTTCGTTCGTGGTGACCATGATAACAGATGATTCTTGCTGAAGCCAGATTAGCGAGATGCCTTCAACTCTCAAGCCTTAATTTGGTTCAGCCATGATTTTCTGCGGCCTGTTCCGGCCCTGTTTTCCGGCATTCCGGGAGGGGGGATGAATAAACCCGCACAGGGTTTCCCCCGTGCGGGTTTTTTATCCAACTATATTACCTATGAAACTCAGAACTCCCCATAATGGGCGGCGGTCTCTCTACCTCCCGCCGCCCGGTTTGTTGCTGATGCAGGTTAGAGTCCCGGACAGGAGCATCCGTTCAAAAAGAAGAAATTTGTATGACAAAAATCCGGGTATATATTTTAAAATGATTGATAATAAATAAATTATATAGCTATTCCCTTTCAGGGAGATACGGGGTAGGGGCTTCATTTCTTTGTGGCGCCTGTGAGGAAAATGGCGGAGCGGAACGGACGGAGAGGCCGTTTACGTTTTTCCCGTTCCTGAAGGCGCGGATGGAGAGGTGCGCGATCAGCCAGAGGCCCAAAGTAATACAGGCTACAAGAGCTGGCGGGCTTTCCGTAATATCCCATAAAAATAGAATGACCAGTTCTGCAGTCAGTAAAAAAAGCCCCATGAAACGCCAGTACGGTGATTCTCCCTTATGCTTGGCGCGAGGAGAAAAATCAGCAAGAAGGGACGGGATATCCAGCAGGAAAACGAGAAAATCAAGCATGGTATTTGTTATGATAAACCGGGAAAACAAATATAGGGTTCTCTTTATTCATTTTATTTGTTCGGCATCCGGCAGTCAAGAGGCGGCTATCTGTAAATAGTCCTGGTACAGTTTCGTCCATGGCTGGCGACTGTCCCGTTGACGGTGATTTTCTTCATGTACCTTCGTTTCTGGCGGTCGTAGCCGCATTCCAAGATGGTCGCTCCGTCTCGGCTGGTGAAGCTCGCCGCGCGGTTGGCTGCGTAGGAGAGTTCTTAGGCCAATTCCTGTGCCGTCTTGCGGTTACCGATGTTGTCGCAGCTGTAACCGTAGGAGGGGACGGCATCCAGGCCATCATAGCTCAGGCTGCTGGAGACAAGCATGATTTCTCTCGGAGAAGCAATTTTATCATATACAAATTCTTCTTGATACGAATCAATCTATGTTACTGTTTAATTTTTTTCTTAATTCATTATAAATATTTTCATGTATTTTATATTTGTTTTGAATTTCTTTTATCAAATGTTTGATTGTCGTCCGTTCCAGATGATTAATTTGTAAAGAACCAATCTTTTTTTCTATCATATCTATTTTTTTGAGCAATTCGCAATCTGATATCGATATGATTTTCATAAACAATTCCAAATCATTAATTTTGTATATATCCAATAAATATGAAATTAAATAGAGTACATCTGATTTATTATCATTTAAATTATTTACGTAATTAATAATTTTTTCCTTGGCGGAAACAGCAGAACTTGGATCCTCTATGCCGTTGCATAAGGTATTTTTTGATTTTATTTGATTAACATGATTTTTCATAGAGGAAAGATTGAACCATTTGTGATGGTTCAATCTTTCTATCTCCGCCAATAGCATAATATGATATAAAGCTCCCTTTTGAGATTTAAAAAAATCTTTCAAAGGATTTTCATTTAAAACAGTATATAAAATAATAAGAAATTCGGAAGAGTGTGAAAAAGTGGATTTTTCATCCGTGCAGCTCTGCAATGTGACAATCATTTTTTCGCAAAAAATTGCATATTCATTAAATTTTTGATTATCTCCATAAACTATTGTTGATGTGAAAATAATAGGAATTATTATATATTTTGACATAATATGATTTTTTAGATTTCGAAAGTTTCGTCGTATACCGGATGGCGATATATTGTTGCAATAAATCTTAATTCATAACAATTTCGTGAAGATGTATAAAATTGAATAGGCATTTATAAATTTTTTCTCTGTCTCCTGCGTTTGTCTTGCGGTTGCCGATGTTATCGTAGCTGTACTGTAGGGGTGGTGTTCAGGGTAACTCCGGTGAGTTTGTTTCTGCCTTGTAACTGAAACTGTCGCTGTGGACGGATTCCGTTCCCCGCCACTGCGTGCGTATGGTCGCGTGTCCCAGGGCATCATAGCTCTTAATACAGAATAAGAAAGACTTGCTATTGCATCAATTAGAAAATAAAAATCCGTAGAATATATTATATTTTTTGACTAAAACTATTTTTCCCATATCTTAAAAAATCCATTGCATATTGCAATCATGTCATTCATGACAATTTTTAAAAGCAGAAGATTTATAATAATCATTATTTTTTATTTCCTCACACTATTTTTTACATTTTCCCAATTATTTATGATGAGTTCATACTCATGCGGGAAAGAAGGATAATTTATATTTTCGGTTATTATACTTTCTGCTATCAAATATTCCATTTAACCATATCCAGTCTTGAGAAATTGAATACTGAATGTGTATATTTTTCCGTATTAATCAGTTGAATAGTTTTCAAAAAAATTAAATCTAGTCACACAATGATCATCTCCAAAAGAAAATTCTTGCCGTGTGTTCTTTTGCTCCTTTTCTGCAAATGACAAATTGCTTCCTGATAGAAAAGAAAGATCTGTTAAAATGATTATTCATGTTTTCATAATTTTATTTAAATTGTTTTCCTTCTTATAAATTTTGTATCTGGAGATGAAAGTTCTTTAAACGATACAAAGATCATTCCTTTAGCGCTGCTGCTAGATAATAATGCGCCAAAACAATCTAAACCATAAGATTGCATTAAATATGTGTTATCTATTAATTTCATTACTTTATTTTTGTCATGTCCGTTATCTGTAGTAATGAGATCTCCAACTTTGATTTCTTCTCCTGAAAAATAATTTGCCATAATTTTTGTTACTTGATGGTTTCAATTCCTCCTTGGTAGGTCACCTGTATATTCAGGATAATAGGGATTGTTCGAAATTGTAGTACGTTTATCGAAACACCGGCAACCAGCTACTCTAGGAGACTGATTAACTGTAAAAATATGATAATGAGGATTCCAGCCGTTGTGTGCATGAGTTCTGCGACATTGCTGCTTTTGATATCCCACAGGTGGACGGGTTGTACGAGGCTGCCTGTGCTGCCAACTATCCCATAGGGGGAGTAATCGTAAGCCGCCGCGATCGTTCCCTGTGCGTCGAAGACCTCCCGTCACATTCTTGTTGAAGTCCACGCCATAGCAGTACAGGGAAGCGTCCTGCACGAGGGCCAGGGGGCGGGTGGCCACCGGTTCCAGAGGGTCCCACAGCAGTGTCCGGAGCACGTTACGGTTGTCCAGCATATCCAATGCCGCTATTTGTAAATAGCCGCGGTACAGGTACCGTTCGTGGCTGGCGACCGTGCCGTTTTGGGTCACTTTCTTCATGTAGCGGCGTCCCTGATAGTCGTAGCCGCACTCTACTATACCATACTGCTGTTCCGACTGTGAAGTAATCGTCCAGTTGCTTTCGCGTTAGTTTGGAATTTTATTAAATTCTTAAATTTCATCCGAATAGAAATTATATTACTTTTAATAGTTAATTTAATGGCGGTAAAATAGACTTGGAATCGAATGTTTTAAAAATTTTATATTTGAGAAAATCCTTTAAAGTAGTAATATTGTGTTTATTGGCTGATAAGTTACTATCTAAATTGCCTTTTATAAATATTGGTAAAGATTTTGTTATTTTGATTTTTTCCATTTTATTGTAAATTATATTACCTTCAATAAAACTTCCGCACAGTAAACTTAAAATTATTATCATTGTATTCATTTTGTTGATTTTTATTTTTGTTCTTTACAACAATACGTCCCCCATTTTCCTAATATCTTTCCATCTTTACGGAATATTTTATCTATCCCTGGGTTAATAATATATTTTATCATATGGTTTTGAATGTTGGTTATACCTATGACACGATTCCCATCTAGGCCTAATTTAGATTCAAAAGGAGGTAATTGTTTTGGAATTCCTAATGGAATTGTACGTCCCACGCAATGAACTTCAATACCAATTTGCTCTGCTTCATGATAAAAGTATGCTAAGCAAATGATTTCTCTTTCACATTCTTGGCATTGAGTCTCATTTTGTGTACTGTTTTTCTCCATTCGAGTACAATCTCCAATAAGAATTTCTCGAATAACATCAAAAAATGTGTTTAAATCTAAATTTTTAGGTATCTTCTCTGGATCTGGAGATAATGGTTTTGTCGTTCCACACGCATTTCCAATACAATTACCCTCTGTTTCTGTGTTTGGAATGATTATACCGCTGCCATCATTAGATGATAACCCTAGATTATCAATATTCAAACTATTCCCTACGAACGCATAAAGATTCCATCCTCCCTGTTCAGCGATGGGATCGCGGTTAATCCACCTGCCGTCTGCAGGATTATAAAAGCGGTAATTGTAATAGGCCAGGGCGGGTTCTTCGTCGTGCATCTCGCTGCTCCACTGGACGGGCTGGACGAGGCTGCCCGTACCGGTCACGGCCCCATAGGGGGAGTAATCGTAAGTTGCCGCAACAGCTCCCTCTCTATCGAAGACCTCCGACACATTCTTGTTGAAGTCCACGCCATAGCAGTACAGGGAAGCGTCCTGCACGAGGGCCAGGGGGCGGGTGGCCACCGGTTCCAGAGGGTCCCACAGCAGTGTCCGGAGCACGTTACGGTTGTCCAGCATA
>ERZ825159.1339-NODE-1339-length-24242-cov-15.412784_pt1 | contig 24242 bp, 19 predicted proteins | sample MGYA00519932_ERZ825159 | MGnify/ENA primary metagenome ERZ825159 (study PRJEB31778, sample SAMEA3449191) | human gut metagenome | biome: human gut; feature: human-associated habitat; material: faeces | place: United Kingdom | collected 2010/2012 ...
GACTCTTTTCAGCGTACTTTCGGCCTGCATGATACTGATGAGGTTGTCCATGGAGTTCTGTACGGTTGCCCAATCGGTGCGTTTGTCACTTTCGAGGTTGTAGCCCGAAGCAACTCCTGTGTAAAGGGTTGCTTTCACATCATACCCGCCTCGCATATGGCGTGTGTAATAAATGACCAGTAATGTGAAGAGAGTGGTCCCTATCAGTATCAGCCAACGATGCCGAAATAGGGTCCGTATGATGGAAATGATGAGATTCATATCTTAGTCTTTTATTTTCGTATAATGGGCGTGCGTGAAATAATTTCAAGCATCATGAGACTCTTGGTTAACTCGAACTTGCTCTTCTCATATGCTTCACGGGCTTGCGACTGCCTTTCCTTGTCTGTCGCCAAGTCGATGGATTCGATGGTTCCGTTAGCAAAATTCTTTTCGGAAATCTCATATTGCACGTTCGCCAGCACCAGACCCTCGCTTCGCATCTGAAGGACTTTGATCTGTGATGTAGCCATCGCGTACATTTCGATTATGTTCTTCTTGATCTCATCGTATTTGATTTCCCGCTCAAGCTCCGCGCTTTTCAGATTGAGCTTCTGACGACTGACACGCGCTTTGAGGTCAAACAGGTCGTCCAATGGGATGCTGACTCCCGCTCCTACCGTATATCCGTTCTGGGCTTGGGTGGAGTAGGTGGGGTATGGCTCTACGTAAACGTCCGTATAGGTGGATTCATTGCCGAAAGTACCGTATTGGTAGCTTCCCCGCAGACTGAAGAATCCGAGAAATGCACGCTTTTCTTTCGCCAGCAGCTTGCGCTCTACCGCCGCTTTGACATCTGCCATCTCATAGATGGGATTGTCTTTGGCATTCTCAAACAGGACGGAGAGTGGGGGAAGAGTGATATTGCTGTAATCTTCTTCGCTTAATTGAGTATAATCACTGACCTCTTGCGCAACGATCGGTGTGTTGGAGGTGAATAAAAGGAGTAATCCTAAACAGATATATATAATTTGTTTCATAAAATAACCCTGTTATTTGCTTCTGCTGTGTTCTGTTTGGAAGCCACATCAAGGTGTGCGTAGATGTTCGCCGTCGTGCTGAAATCGCTGTGCCCCAGCCACTCCTGAATCTGTTTGAGCGGCACATGGTTCGCAAGCAGCAAGCTCGCGCTGCTGTGCCGCAGGTCATGAAAGCGAATATGCCGCAGATGGTTTTGCTGAAGCGTCAGCTCGAACATCGCTGATACCCTGTTCGGATTCAGCAGATACCCCATCTCATTGATGCAGATATAGCCTTCATAATCCTTGCAATAGCAGTTGCCGCAAAGTCTGCGATTCTCCGCCTGCCGAACCCGCAAATCATACGATTTTCGGATGAGAATGCGCAAAGATGCGAAGTGAATTTTTGCATTTTGGCTAACGCGAATGGAATGCAGCGTAGCAGCGCTACGCTAAATGGAATGAGCGGACGACAAAATCAAAAAGGCACGAGCAGATGGCGCAGGCGAATCCAAAAATCGTATTCAGCAGATACTTCCGGATTGGCGCTGCAAGCGGTAGCGTCCGGCGGCTTGACTTCGTTTTCGTGGTATCGCGGGCGATGACCTCGTACTTCCCGTTCAGCCTGCACGCAATCACCGTGTGCTGAATCGTGATGGTGTTCTGCTGGAAGTCGATGGCATCCCAGCGCAGCCCAACGGCTTCGCTGCGCCGCAAACCGTAGAATGCCGCCAGCATGACCGGCGTTTCAATCAGCGTTCCCTTTACGCAGGCGAGAAGCTGGTTGATTTCATCCTTGTCATAGAAAGCAGGCTGGAAGCCGTTCTTGCGCGGGCGGTCTACCTTATCCGCTGGATTCACGGAAAGCTGGTCTGTCTTTACCGCATATTTCAGCGCCCGATGGATGAGGGCATGATAGTGAATCACCGTGTTGGACTTTACCCGCGCCAGCTGTGCTGTGTAGAAATCCTGAATGTCTTGGGCTGTCAATTCCGTGATGGTCACGCCTGTTTTGCGGAACCACGGAACGATGGTGCTTTTCATCATCCCGTCGTAAGAGCTGTACGTCGTAATCGCTATCGTGCTCTTCGCGATTTTCAGCCAGCGTTCCAGATAATCCGCAAACAGTTCGCCCTTCTCCACTGCCTCCGTATCTTCCGCCGGAAGCTGGAAGGTTTGGCGCTGCTCCATCAGGAACGCTTCCGCCTTCTTCTTGTTTCCACGGATTAGATAGCCTGTGGGAATCCACGATACGATTTTCGGATGAGAATGCGCTATCTGCGTGCGCCTTCTCATTTTTATTTAGAAGCAATGTGGAATGTTTTACCTCTTCAATAATTGGGAGTTGAATGTTGCATCAAAGTATGCATAGCTGTCTGCGATAATACCAAACATCTTCTCAATATCTTGTATTGCGAATGAAATGGTCGTAATAATCACATTCCGACTTGAATAAGTGATTTCGTATGTGCTTCAAAAATCGTTTTTGGTAATTCTCGATAACATCTTCATGAAAACTATTTTTAATAAACGCATCTAATGGACGCCAATTGTCAGTAGGCTTCCCGTCACACACCAATCGAAGCAAATTCCTAAATACCTGCTCTACTTTCTTGTCGTTTTTCTCATTTTTCAATGCAAAATACAAAGTGTTATAGTAATGTGGAAGCCAATTGGAATCGGAAGCAAATTTGACAAATTGCTTTAAATTGTCTTCATGGCAAAGGTATTCTGCGGTGATATACTTTAATACATAATGCGTCTCTTTTTTTATTTTTTCTTCCGTTATCTCAACATTTTGACCGCAATTTTTCAGATCATCATATACGTCTTTTGAAAGATTTATGCCAATTGTTTTGACCGAATTTTCCAAAAGATACGCATCTACATATGCTTGACCGACAATCAATTCCTTTCTCAAATTTTTCAATTCTCTTGCAGGCATTTCATCAAACTCCCCTTTTGCAATAGCTCCCCTCAGCAAGATTCCATTTTGAGCAAATTCATCCTTGCATATTAACAGCACTAAATTCACAAGGGATTTTAACGAATCTTGCTTAACATCCTTTGTGCTTAATACAACAGAATCGCTCACAACCAGTCCATTAATTTCTTCTGATTTTACTTGAAAGTCATGATATACGATTGATGAGAATTTCCCCATAAAACTTCTTGCTTCGTTTTGCGATAGTCCTTTTAATTTATTTTTGAATCCCAAGATGTCTAAAAAAGCAACGTATTTCATATTTGCCTCCATTTTTGTTAACATTATGCAATATCTCTCCATTCCCTTGGAATCAAGTCGTTTGTAAATTAAATATTATCAGTATAGCAAGGCAGAAAACAGCTTGTTAAAAGCAGATTTCCGTCTTACAATTTCAAGTATAGCATATCACATCTTAATTGTTAATAGCTGATTTCGCCGCTTTGTCCCGCTGTCAATCCTGCGCATCAGTTCTTCATACGAATTGATTCCGTTTTCTTTCAGATAAATGATGGACTGCGAAACAGCGTCAAGGTTGTGCCGCTCTGCCCATACCTGATAGCCTCTGCCCTTGCCCTCGCGCATCTTCTTCTCAATGTCAATCAGCAGCGCAATCTGTCTGCCCGTGTACTGGCTTCTCGGAATCCGGGGAATATGCACCTGCCTGCCGTCCAGCACATTCCGCAAAGCAGCCTCTGTGTACGCCGCGCCCAGAGAATCAAGGCGGATAAAGCGCTTGCCGGATGGCGGCTTCACGCTGATTTGTGCGCCGCGCTTCACCCTGCATCCGGCTTCTTCCAGCAGCTGCATGAGCGCGTCAAAACCGTCAGGCTGCATCCGCAGGGCGCTGTCAATCATCATGCGAATCGTGTCTCGGCTGGTGATGCGGGCGCTGCTGCCCTGCCACTTATCGTATGAGACGGTTTTATCCTGCGGATTTTCGACGATGGAGAGCCGATGCTCGCGGCAGAGGCTGTCGCTCAGCTCCGCAACGACTTTGCCGGAGCGAAGCACATCCTTGAATTTGCGGGTGCAGTCCAGCGAAACGGCGCTGAACACAATGTGATTGTGGATGTGCGCATGGTCATCATGCGTCGCCACAAGGAATGCGAAATCCCCGTTCAGCAGCCGGGAAGCCAGCTCATAGCCGATTTTGTTGGCTTCTTCCGGCGTTACTTCTCCCGGCTGGAAGGACTGCCGCACCTGATACGCAATTACTTCATTGCGAATGCGCCGTCCAGTTTTCGCGATATAGGCATTTCGGTTCAGCAGGAACTCTTGGTCAGCGGTTTCGGGCGCACAGGCATAGGCGGAAATCAGTTTGCCCTGCTCAGTCTTGTCCGGGTTCTTCACATAATCCAGCCGTGCTTTCAGGCACTGGGCGATTGTCTTGCCCTTGTTGATGTGCATCGACATGATGCGGGTAGTCGCCATTGTTATCCTCCTGATTGCAGAAAAACGCGCCCCTCCGAAGAGAAGCGCGTTTCATGATTTTTGCGTTTTTATACTATTTCCAGATAAGAATGCGCCAAGATGCGCCGCGAATTTTTGCATTCTGGCTAACACGAATGAAACGCAGCGTAGCAGCGCTACGCTAAGTGGAATGAGTGGACGCCAGAATCAAAAAGGCGCAAGCAGATGGCACAGGCAAATCTGGAAATAGTATTACGCCAGCAGCCGCTCGAAAAAGCCAAGCATCCGGCTGACATTCTCCAAAATCAAATGGGCGATGCCGGGCAGGCCGACAGGACTCACAAGCAGCATCAGCACCGCGAAGGCAATCCCGTTCTGCCAGCTGCCGGTGACAAACGCCATCAGCGACAGGATGCCAAAGAGCAATGCGGTCAGCCCGATGACAGAACCCGCCAGCGAAGTGACGAAGGCAGCGGCGCACAAGATGAGCCTTGCCAGCAGGATGACGGGGCACAGGATGATTTTCAGGATTCTCTTGCGCATAGAAATCCCTCCTCAAACCGTGTTCAGCTGGAGCGTAGAAAGCAGCTGGTTCATCATGCCCAGCAGCCGATTGACTTTCTCCTGAATTTCGTCAATCTCTGATTCGTAGATGCTGCCGTGTTCGTTGACCCTGCGGGCAATCTGGTTGACGTTGTTCGTCAGATTCCCCAGCAGGCGAATCATTTCGCGAAGCTGCGGCAAATCGAGTTTCAGGACATAGCCGTTCAACACCATCGCGCGGAGAAACGCCGATATGTTGTGAATTTCCAGTTGCTTCATCTTTGCGTCGATGATGCGTGCTTCCTCTTCCGTCACGGCAAAGTGAAGCATCTTCGACCGCCGCGCGTTCTCCTTCTTCATTCTCTCTCCTGAAACGCCTTTGCGCAAGGCTGTCGAATCGCTTTTTCGGTTTTTGCAGCAGGCGGACGTTCGCGCTTCTGCATTTCCTGCCGCACCAGATTGATGAAGTCATCCAGAATCACCGGATGCGCGGCGACGGCATACGCACTCCAGCGGTCAGGCTCGCAGGGAATCTCCCTTTCGAGCGCCCAGCGCTTGTTCGCATTGGAGAAGCGTCCATCCCAGACTTTTTCCTGCACCGTCGCCGCCAGCACCAGCGTTACCCGCTCGCTGCCGTATTGGTCAAGCACCTCCTTAACGCACGCTTCGTCCAAGTGCATCCCGTCGAAATGCTTCGCAATCGCTTCTTCGATGGCATTCTTGCAGGCGATATTGCTTCGGCGCGCATTCCGATATTCTGCCAGTTCGCCGTGCGCGCGGGCATATGCCGCATCGTGCGGATAGACGGCTGTCATTGCAATCGTGTCCATTTCATCCTCCTTTTTCGGATTATCGTTCCTGTTCTGCGCTCTTTTCTCGGCTGACAGGGCGCTGATCCATGTTCAATTCTGCATCCAGTTTCGCCCGTCTTGCGCTTTTGGTTTTCAGCTCTTCCTCCTGCGGAAAGGGCTTGCCCAGCTCCGCTTTTGCCGCTGTCATCTGCTGCTTTGTCGCATCAAGGCGCGCTTGCACCTTTGCCATTCGGTCGGGAAGTGTCTGAATCAGGTTCGTTAAGCGGGTGATGTTACCCCTTGCGTCGCTGCCGACTTCCATGACATGCGAAACTGCACCGCGCAGGGTGAGTCTGAATTTATTGGCAAACGAATCGAACTGGACGCTCATGGTCAGCCCGCGATAAGCGCCAAACTCCACCGGATTCACCTGCGCGGCTTCCTTGCACGCAGCAAGAATGGCTTTGCCCGCCGTTTCCTTGTCCTCAATGAAACTTCCGCGAACAGTCAGTCCGCCAAACTCTGCTTCGGGTTCGGGATGCGCTGCCAGCGTCGCCCTATCCTGCGCAAAGCCTTCCAGCAGCTGTGCATCCTGCTCCAGCTGCCGCGGAAAAACTTTCAGCAGCTGATCTTCCAGCCGATACTGCTGGCTTTGATGGTCGGCCTTCATCAGCCGCAGCCGTGCCACGTCCACATCCAAATCCATTTTTTCCCTGATGCGCGGGTCGCCGGCACACAGCGCCTTGATTTCCGCGTAGGACAGCGCTGTTTCATCCACGTCGTCGCAGGCGCGGACAGGGCTTTTGCTGGTCATAATTTGGCTGATGAACTTCTGCTTGTTCTCCACCGTCTGCCACAGATAAGCGTCAAACGTCGCTTCGGTGACATAGCGGTAGATGTACACGTCCTTGTTCCGGTTGCCCTGACGAACGATTCGCCCCGCGCGCTGCTCCAAATCCCCCGGCCGCCACGGGCAGTCAAGGTCGTGCGACGCGGCGAGACGATCTTGAACGTTGGTTCCCGCGCCCATTTTCGCCGTGCTGCCCATCAGGACGCGCACCTGCCCGCTGCGTACCTTCGCGAAAAGCTCCTTCTTCCGCACTTCCGTGTTCGCTTCGTGGATAAAGGCAATCTGCTCCTTCGGGATGCCCTGCGCAATCAGTTTAGCACGAATGTCATCATACACGTTGAAGTTCTCGCTGCCCGTTTCGTCCGCCAGAAGCGTGTCTGCATCCGCCGCATCCTTCTCCGAAGCCGCCTTGCCGCGCGGGGTGGACAGGTCGCAGAAAACCAGCTGTGTCAGCTTTTCCGCCGCGCCTTCGCGCCAGATGCGGACAATGTTCCGGACGCAGGCGTTGACCTTGCTGCCCGGATCATCCGGCAGAAACGGATTCATCAGCCGCTGGTCAAGCCCTAACTTCCGCCCGTCGGAGGTGATGCGCAGCATATTGTCCACGCTCGGATCAACCGCGCCGCTGTGAACCGCTGCCGCCCGCTCCGAAAGCGCCTGCACCATTTCCTGCTGATAGGCAGACGGCTTCACCACCACCGTTTCGTAGTGCGCGGTCGGTCGGGGCAGATTCAGCTGATCAGCCGTCTTGATGTCCGCAACCTCCTTGAAAAGGTTCATCAGCTCCGGGAGGTTGAAGAACTTCGCAAAGCGCGTCCGCGCCCGATAGCCCGTTCCTTCCGGAGCGAGTTCAATCGCGGTTGTGGTTTCCCCGAAAGTGGAAGCCCACGCATCAAAATGCGACATGCTTTTCTGCTGCAATGTGCCGTACTGCAGGTAGCGCTGCATGGTGTACAGCTCGGTCATGCTGTTGCTGACGGGCGTACCCGTTGCAAACACAATGCCCTTACCGCCGGTGATTTCGTCCATATATCGGCATTTCAGGAACATATCCGATGATTTCTGCGATTCTGTCTGCGAAAGCCCTGCGACGTTCCGCATTTTGGTATACAAAAATAAATTTTTGAATGAATGCGCCTCGTCCACATAAAGTCTGTCCACCCCTAACTGCTCGAAGGTGACGACATCATCCTTCCGTTCCTCGGCTTCCAGTTTGGAGAGTCTGTTTTCCAGCTGCTTGCGGGTGCGTTCCAGCTGCTTGATGGAAAACTGTTCGCCGCGCTGGTACTTGAGTTCTTCGATACCATGCGTAATGTCATCCAGCTGCTCCCGGAGAAGGCGCTGCTGCCGCTCTTGCGAGACGGGAATCCGCTCAAACTGGCTGTGTCCGATAATCACCGCGTCATAATCGCCCGTCGCAATGCGCGCGCAGAATTTCTGCCGATTGGCGCGCTCAAAGTCCTTTTTCGTGGCAACCAGAATGCTGGCAGAGGGATAGAGGCGGATGAACTCGGATGCCCACTGCTCGGTCAAATGATTGGGGACGACAAAAAGCGGCTTCTGGCAAAGCCCAAGCCGCTTGGATTCCATCGCTGCTGCCACCATTTCAAACGTTTTCCCTGCCCCCACTTCGTGCGCCAGCAGCGTATTGCCGCCGTACAGGATGTGTGCAACAGCGTTCCGCTGATGCTCGCGAAGCTGAATATCCGGAGTCATGCCGCCGAAGGTGATGTGCTGCCCGTCGTACTCACGGGGACGGGTGGCGTTGAACAGCTCGTTATACTGCGCCACCAGCGTTTCGCGCCGGTTCGGGTCTTTCCAAATCCACTCACGGAACACCGCCTTGATGGCCTGCTGCTTCTGCTGCGCCAGCGTCGTTTCCTTCTGGTTGAGGACGCGCCGCTCCTTTCCATCCGGGTCAGTGACCATATCATAGATGCGGACATCCCGCAGATTCAGCGTGTCCTCCAGAATCCGATAGGCGTTTGCCCGTCTTGTGCCATACGTCACATACGCGGTCACGTTACTCTCGGATACCGCAGATTTCCCCGAAATGTTCCATTCCGCCGTATATTCAGAATAGTTCACATGAATCACCCGATGCAGATACATCGGCGGCGCGAAGGTTTCGAGCATAAAGTCCTGAATCACCGACTTGTCCAGCCACGTTGCCCCCAGCCGCACGTCGATTTCGGAAGCATCCAAATCCTTGGGCTGTGCGGCTTTCAGGGCAGTTACATTGGGAAGATACAGGGGATTTTGCACTGCTGCCTGCATTGCCTCCCGCAGTTTCTGCCGCACATTGCCCGACAGATATTCGTCGGCGGTCACATAGATGTCTTGATTCGGAACCGGGAAAATAACGCCGTTCAATTCCTTGGTCAGCTGTTCCGGCTCAATGCCCGTCAGCTGCGCCATGTAGGGCAGGTCAACCCGCGCTTTCTCCGCAATGGAGACCGCCAGCGCTTCCGCCGCTGTATCGACGTGCGTAATGACCGTCTGCTGGCGAATTGTCCGCTTGGTGAACATATCCGCCTTGCGTGCCAATCCGCCCTGTTCATTGAGGACTTCCAGCGAGCAGAGCAGATAATAGGAAGAATCGCTCGAAAACGCGTTGGCATTGCTGCGGGCGTTGATGAGCCCGTACTTTGCCGTAAACGCATCGTACTGCTGATTCAGCCGTGCCTGTATCGGCGCAAGGGCGGCATCATCCGCATTGTCCAGCTGCGCCTGAATGAGGTCGTTCACCTGCTGCCGGAGGTCAATCATACCGCGGATGCGCTCCAGTGCAGGCAAGGGCAATTTCTGCCTGACCATAGCAGAGTTGGTGCGGTAGTATACCGCGCCATCCACCATTGTGAAGGCGTAATTTTTCACATTGGGGTCAGCTGGAATCGTGTCTGCCGCCGCTTCACCTTCCAGTTCATTCGGCAGTTCTGCTGCCTGATACTCGCCGCGGATGTGCTGCACTGCCTCGGTCAGCTGCTCGGAAAGCACTGCCCCTTCCAGCGGGATGCACGCGGTTTCATTCTCATTGCCGTAAAGACCGGGTTCGCGCACCATTGTCCCCAGCATCATTTCAGGATGCGCTGCGAAATACCTGTTGACCGGAATGCCGTCTGCCGTCTGTCCCAGATGCACCCAATCGGGTTCGACTGTCAGCGGGCGCTCGCGTTTCTGCAAAAAGAGGATGTCCGACGTGACTTCCGTACCGGCATTCGCCTTGAACGCTGTGTTCGGCAGCCGAATCGCGCCTAACAGCTCGGCACGCTCTGCAATGTACCGGCGCACTGCCGGATTCTGCTTGTCCATCGTCCCCTTGGAAGTGATGTAGGCAATTACGCCGCCGGGACGCACCTGTTCCAGCGTTTTCGATAGCGATAGGTAAGGTCTGAGCGGTGCGTCAGCACCGCTTTCCACCTTTTCCCCCGCTCCACACCGTGCGTGCGACTTTCACCGCACACGGCGTTCCACCGTTTATGATTCGGTATTAACTAAAGTAAACTTACAATGTTCGAGCAGTAAAGAAACTCATTTTAATATTAGATAGCTTGCAAATTTGCCAGTTGGCGTAGCTTGTTCAGCTTTGCCTTCTGTTTGTAGGTGAGTTGCAGTTGTGAAAGGTAAGCTTTGATTGTTGTTTCTTTTGTTGCGTGTAGCAATCGGTGTATATCCTTGTGCAAAATAATCAAGTTTTCGTATCTATCATTTCCACCTTGACTGACAGGCTTTTTGTGGTGACAATGAATTTCATGCAACGCCAGTATTTGTCCTGTTATTGCACATTTTCCGTATTGTGCCACATAGAGAGAAATTCGGTTATCCATATACTCAACACTTCTACCAACTTCCTTTGTTCTCATAAGTAGGAGCATAGTATTGGTGTCTATGCCAAGATTTTTATGAATTTTCTGTCTACCCTCTGGGGTGTATTTACACACCGATTTTTTCTTCCACATGGGATTCTTGTGCTTGATATATCCCACAGGAACCAAAGGCTTTCCGCTGTAAAAACGGATTTGTTTGCTTTTTCCGTATTTCTTTTCAATGAACGAAAACCCTTTGTAATCTCCCTTTGTGGAAAGTGCCTTTCGCTTTAATTGGCTTAATTTCACAACATCAACTTCTCGTCCCATGTCTGCAAAATCCGAACTTACACAGGTCGCAATCTGAAAATAGTTGTGCATACCCATAATCATAGCGTTGTACTCATTGATGAGGGTTACTCGTTCCTCATCGTTTTTGGGATGTGCTATCTTTTTGATTTGACCTTTCAGCTTGTCCGTTTCTCGCCTTTTTGCCTTATCACAGATATGTGATTTGACAACATAGGACGCACCTTTTTTCATAAGAGTGAGTTTAAAACCCAGAAATTCCGAATAGCCCTTTTTCAAATTTACGATTTTAGATTTTTCTTCACTTACCTCTAACTTCAAACGGTCATGAAGCCACGCTTTTGTTGCTTCATACGCTCTTTTTGCGTCCTTTCGGTTTGAGCAGAATATCTTAAAATCGTCTGCATACCTAACCATGTGCATTTCTTTTAGACCAGACTTGCGGAATGCGTCATAGGCTCGACCTCTGTGAGTAGCACCTGTTTTTGTGATATGGTCACGAATATTGTGAGCAGGTTGCTTTTCCCACTGGCTCGCTATCCACCAATCCAATTCATTCAGAACAATATTAGAAAGAAGTGGTGATAGGATTCCACCTTGCGGTGTTCCTTTTTGCGGATAAATTGTTTCTCCATTGGGTAAAACAATCGGAGCCTTCAGCATTTCTTTTATTACACATAGCAATTTCTTATCCTGTATCCCCATATTCCACATCTGTTTCATCAGCTTGCTGTGACTGACATTATCAAAGAAGCCTTTAATATCAATGTCCACAACATAGTGCAGGTGTGATTTTTGCATAAACGCATAGGCTTGTGCGATAGCGTGTTCTGCCGACCTGTTAGGTCGAAATCCGTTACTTCTGTCACTAAATTTAGCTTCACAGATAGGTTCAAGAATTTGGAGAATACATTGTTGGACTATCCTATCCCATATTGCAGGGATACCCAGCGGTCTTAGCTTTCCGTTGGGCTTTGGAATTTCAACTCTCCTAACTGCTTTGGGTTTATACCATTGGAGTTTCTTTCTCACAATTTCAACAAACCTCGTTTCGGGTATCTTTTCAATATCCTTAATCGTCAGTTTGTCTACTCCGCTTGTATTGCTTCCAGAATTGCGTTTAATGTTACGATATGCAAGGCGAATATTTTCCTCGCTCTCGATAAGCTGCATAAGATTATTGAAAATCTTTCTTCGTCCACTATCCGCATACAACATATCAAGCGTATCTTGCAGGTCGTAATACTCCAAATAGCGTAGTTTTGAGTTCTTTTTCTGCTTCGTAGTTGTCACAGGCATCTCCTCCTTTCGGATTTGATTTTCTTTGTCATACTCGAAGCTGTGAATGTTTACTTTGTTATTATTTGAAAATCATAAACGGCTAATGGCTGTTCCTCCGTTTACATTACAGAAACATCAACGGTCGTGCCATCGCTCTCACAGAAAACTCACGCAGTTATGATTTCCTGCGTTTACTAACCATTGGTTAGCTTTTCTGCTTTCCTCGTTCCAACAATTCTATCTATACATATATCCGTAGGTGTCCTCTCTAAGCCTGTATGCTTGATACCGCCTGTAACGGCATAGGGAATTTCATATCTTCGATTTTTACTTTTCCCCACATACTATCCGTTTGGATAACTGCACATTTCTATACAGCCTACTTATAGACCCTTACATTCGAGGATTCGTCAGACTTTTTACGGTCATTCTCACCATAGATATTTTGTAGACCTCCGGCATATAGGCTACACCATCCACCGCTGGACAGCTTTCGTTGCGGTGTTCACACAGCCGCAAGACGGTAGCTCTCTGCCGACTTCACCGAGCTTCTGAACATCTGCCTTTTGAGCAGAGCCAGTCGGAGTATTAAGGATGGCGTTTCAGGGCGTTACCCCATCATTCCACCAATCGAATTGTTAGTTTGCAAATATTCTGGTTCACCTGCCTTTCAAAATTTGCACCTAAGCTTTTCACTTAGGAACGAGTCGCACCAAAAAAGTAATCGTGAATCAGGAAATTGTGGCGGGCAAAGGCTTTGTCCTGCACCTGATACGCCCCGAACGGCACATTGCCGATGGCAAGGTCAAAGAAATCCCTGCGGTCAGTCGTTTCAAAGCCTGCAATGGTGATGTGCGCCTTGGGATACAGCTGCTGGGCAATGCGTCCTGTGATGCTGTCCAGCTCCACCCCGTACAGGCGGCTTTCCTTCATGCTGTCCGGCAGCATCCCGAAGAAATTGCCCACGCCGCAGCTGGGTTCCAGCACATTGCCCGACCGGAAGCCCAGCTGTTCCACCGCCGCATAAATGGCACGGATGACAAGCGGGCTGGTATAATGCGCGTTCAGGGTGGATGCACGGGCGGCTTCGTATTCTTCCTGTGTCAGCAGGGATTTCAGCGCGCTGTATTCGCTGTGCCACGCCTCGTTGCGCTCGTCAAAGGCTTGCGGCAAGCCGCCCCAGCCCACATAGCGGGACAGCACTTCCTGTTCCTGCGGTAATGCCGAACGATGCTCGCTTTCGACCATCTTCAGCACGGAAATGGCTTCGATGTTCGCACTGAATTTCGCTTTTGCACTGCCTTCTCCCAAATGTTCATCCGTAATGCGGAAGTTTTCTGCCGCTGGCGGTTCGGGCGCTGGTTCGCGCTGTTCGGATGCGCTGGCGGACAAATCAAGCACGATATTCCGCAGCGCGGTTTCTGCTGCTGGCAGGAAATGTGCATTCCGTTCGTCCGCTGCCAGCAGCCGCTCGAAGCGCGGCAGACTTTCCGCCCGGAAAATGGGATAGCGCTGTGACGGGTCGCGCAGCTGAACGCTGAACGCGCTTTTTGCCTCGATCACAAAGGGCGTGCCGTCCAGATAGACCGTATCGCCAACCGCATAGGCAGCCGTTTCGGATGATGCTGGATTTTCAGCGGCATCAGCAGACGCGGCGCTTTCTTCGGCAGAAACAGGTTCGTCTGCTTCTTCGCCTTGCTCCGCCCGATTTTCCTCGTTCGCATCCGGCGCTGTTTCCTTTGGGAGGGCACCTTCGGCAGCTTCTTGTCTGCCACGGTCGGCGGCTGCATCCTGCGTCAGGTACTGCCCCCGGCGAATCAGCGTGTCAATGCGCGCCGCCACCTTCGTCCACTGCATTTTGACAGGCGCGCAGCCGTTTTTTTGCAGCACAATGCCCTTGCTGTCATGCGCTTCATTGCTGCCATCCGCACCGGATACCGCAGGAGAACGCCCGCCTATGCCATACTCGTCTTTGAGGAAATTCGCTTTTTCGGTCATCGAGCGTGCAGGCGTTTCGGTGAAATACTGGTAGATGCGCCGTTTGCCGCCCGACATATTGCCGCCGCTGCTGAGGATATCGTCGATTTCATCCTCCGTGATGAAGCCGTCCGGTTTGGGGACTTCGACAAGCAGGGAGTCATAGCCGCGCCGCGGAAACGCCAGCTCTTTGAGCGTGTTCAGGACAGCCTCCGGGTTGTGGAAGGGAAATCGCAGGAGGTTCCGATTTTCCCGCGCATCTTCCGCAAACTGCGCTGCTTCTGCTGTCAGCCTTGACAGAAATTCCGGGTTGGCAAGCTGCTCCGTCAGCCGCGCTGTTTCTTCGGGGAAGCTGCTTCCGCGAATACTCTTCATGGAGGGAAAATAGCCCTTGCCGTCCTTCGCCATATCGTGGTACATGTACCAAAGCCCCTGTGCTGCCATTGAACGCTCATGCACCGGGGTCTGTGCCAGCTCCATCATGCCAAGAAATTCGCCGGATTCCAGCAGCTCCCCGATGCGCCGTGCGGCATCCGCCCATGCAATCCGCTGCGCATTCGGTACATCGCGGGCGCTTTTCCCGCTGGCAATCCGAATGCCTCTTTCGTCATACCACGCGCTGTACGGTTTGCCCATGTACATCATGCCGAATCCGCCGTGATAAATCCGCGGAAGGCGCTGGGCAATGGTTTCAGTCGGAAGCTGCTTGGCAAAGTCCGCCGCGACTTTCATCCGATGGTCAGTCGTATTGCTGCCGCTGCGCAGAAATTCATCCACCACTTCCTGCGGCACAGAAAAAGCGAAGGGTGCTTGCGCACTCTCCGCCTCAAAATTGTCCACCAGCTGAATCTGCTCATTTTCTGTCGGCAGGAAGAAACTTATCTGCTCCAGCTGCGGCGTATAACCGCTTAGCTGTAAATCAGCTCCGAAAGAATCATTTCCTCCGCCTGATGTTTCAGGCTGTTCATCTGCGCCGCCCAGCGCATCGGGTTCTCCGCCTTCATGTCCTCGGTCACGCCGCTCTGCTTCGGCAGGATGTGCATCAGGCGGTTCAGCCGATTCTGCGCGCTCTGCTCGATTTCGTGCAGGTGCGTCATCAGCCGCCCGCTCAGGAGCAGCCGCGTATACAGCCCCGGACGCTCGCTCGCCAGATACTGCTGGCGCATCATCCCGTACTTGCCCAGCGGCTGCTGTTCCTCTTCGGTCAGTTTCATTTCCGGCAGCAGGCAATCCCCGTGCTGTGTGTACTTCAGTTCGCTCATGTTCCATGCTCCTTTCCGCATTTCGGACAGTTCTTTCTATCTGGCGGAGAACCTGCTCGGCAATCGTGCTGACTGCCGTGCCCAGTTCCGCCGCGGCTGCGGGCGTGTTCCAGTCCATGACCTCTTGAAAATCCTCCCGCAGCAGCTCCGGCTCCAGTCCGCATCGGGTCTGGATGACAGCCGAGATGCTTGCCGCCGCTGCTTTTCGGAAGGATGCCCCCGCCGCAAAATCATCGTACTCCGATAATGCCGAATCGTCAACACTGTCGAGGATGTCGCGGCGGTGTTCGTTCCAGTAGGCAAGCGCCTGACGCTCGGCAAGCTGGTCAATCTGCGCGGAAAGGCGCATCGACGCATCCGCAGAAAATTCTTCTGCCAGCATCTTGCGGACAGCCGGTTCTGTCGATTCCGTCAGCTGCCACACGTCTACATTCCGCGAATCTGCCCGCGTTCCCGTGTCCGACACATCAAAGACATATCGGATGCGCATCCCGTTGGCGGTGGGGTTCAGCAGGGCAATGCCCTTTGCGCCGCGCCGGATGTAGCGGTGCATAGTGCCGTTCCAGAGCTCATACGCGGCACAGGCGCTTGCATCCGGGCGCTGCGCATAAATCATCAGCTGGTCGTGATAGGGATATTTATAGAGCCTTGATGCCGTGGTCAGGAACGACAACCAGTCAAGGTAATTGCCTGTGATTTTCAGCGCTGTTTCATCCGCCAGCTGCACATAGGCTTGTACTTTTGTCTGCATGTTTTTCTCCTCTGCGTCAGTCTGCGCCGCTCGCATACCACAGCGCATAGGCGGCAAGGTCGGTCAGCGTCCAGTCGGCGGGCATTACGCAGTCAGCAAAATAGGCGCAGTCGAGGCTTCCGGCTTGGAAGCTGCGTTCGTCCTGCTCTATCAGGCGGCAGCGCTCGTCCGTTTCCGTGCAGAATCCCTGCCGGCAGCGCGGGCATTCCTGCTGTGCAAGCAGTCCGATGCAGTCCACCATCTGCGCGGTCATCAGGAATCGGGCAGCAGCTGCGAGAGGGCATGAAGCAGCGCGCAGAGCGCCGTCTGCTCGTCCTCCGGCACGGACTGCGCACGATGCTCCGGATAATCCGCAGGGTGTTCGCCGCCGTGCATCAGGAGTTCCTCAACGGAAACATGGAAGGCGCGCGCAAGGCGGAGAATCGTGCCCGCCTTGCAGTTCTCCAGCCGCACGCTGCCGCTGAGCAAATCGCGCAGGGTGGTGTCCGGGATGCCGCTCTTCCGGGAAAGTTCCGCCTTGGTCAGGCGCTGGGAACGCATCAGCTGATTTAGGTACATCATTGTTTTTATCGCTCCATTTCGTTCTTTTTGTTTTGGTGGGATGAGTGCTTCGGCACAGGAAATGAACAGGTGGATAATCTGTAAGTGACTTTTCTGCGTCGAAGATGAAGTTTTTCAGTTATAACTGAAAAAATCTTTTGATTCTGCTTGATTTTTCTTTATAGATGGACACATGTACCGTCAATATGATGGAATTGAACCCAGCCGCCCTTCCGGAAAAATCGGGAGGGCGGCTGGCGTTTTGGAGAAATCACGCCTCCTTTATTCCAGTACCATGCTGCTTTCCTTTGTGCCGTCGGAGAGGATCAGTGCGTACTTATATCCGCCATCCGCCGTCATCCGGCGGCAAATCCGCAGCCCATACTGTTCCGCAGTGCTGCCGCGCGAAAGCGTCAATTCAAACTCCGAATCGTTCCAGTAGCGTTCGCGGCGGGTATCGTATTCCTGAATCTCCCATGTGCCGCAGAAATCAGCGCGCGTCCCGTCTGCCAGCACAGCACAGCCCGTCATGCTGCCATCCGCAAGGAAGGTAATCTGTTCCGCATCCACGGAGCTGCCCGCATACAGTTTCCAGCTGCCGAGGATGGCGCGGTTCGCCTCGCGGGTGTCGGTAACTGTTCCCAGCAGACACTCGGTGGGGACGAACCCGCGGAAGCGGCTCTTGCCCGTACCCGCTTCGATGTACGTCCATTCGCCCATGCTCGCAAGCGCCGTTACGCTGGTGTTTTCCGTCAGGCGGGTCAGCGGCGTCTGGCTCATCAGCGGGTCATCCGTTACGGAAACATCATAGCTGACGATGGCGGGTACGGCTTCCAGCGTCAGCGCGGGAACAACCACATCTTGGGGCAGTGCGTTCCTGTCAATATACCCGATGCGGCAGTGCTCCGGAGTGATGGCATACTGCACCAGCAGCCAGTCGCCTTCCGTGCCGAACACCTGAATCCAGCCGTTGGTGCTGACCCGCGCGCGTCCCTTCGCACCGCGGATGCTTCTGCTGTCCGGCGCGGAATACACTGCGTAGGTCTGCCCCGGCGTAAACGGCATTACCTCGGCGTTCAGCGTTCCCTGCGGAATTTCCGGTGCACTTCCAGTATCCGCCAAGGCAGCAGCAAAACAGGTCAGCAGCGCAAGCAGGAGCGCCATGAGTTTCTTCATTTTCATCAGTCAAAGCGCGGGCGCAGGATTGCCCTGCCATCCTTGTCGAAATCAAGATGCAGCACAGCATCATAGCGGGCGTTGGTGCGGGTGGAGTGCAAGCCGGTTTTGCGGACAGTCCCCTTTGTCAGCAGCGTCTTTGCTTCGGCAGCAGTCAGGGGTATTTCCGCATGGGCAAGGATACCGCCCTTTTTCCAGAGTGCGAATCCGCAGATACGGTTTTCGCACAGATACCCCTGGGGATGCTCCGTGACTGCCGCGCCGCATTTGGGGCAGCTGCCGATTTTCTCCCGGAGCGGCGGGAACAGCGTCTCCGCATGTTCAACTCGCTGCGGATTCACCGTCAGCTCTTTGACGAAAGCCTGAATATCCCGCATGAAATCTTCGTGCTTCTCCGCACCCTGTTCAATTTGCTGCAAGCGCTGCTCCCATGCAGATGTCAGCAGGGGCGAACGCAGACTTTCCGGCAGCACTGCGGCAAGAGCTTTTCCCTTGGTCGTCGGCACAAGCACCTTCTTCCGCTTTTCCCCGACGCGCTCAATCAGCTTCGTTTCAATCAGTTTCTCCAAAATGGCAGCACGGGTGGCAGGTGTGCCGATACCTTTCCGCTCCGCATTTTCGGGCATGTCCGCTGCACCGGCGGTTTCCATTGCGTGCAGCAGCGTGCCTTCGGTGTGATGCGGCGGCGGGGTGGTCTTGCCTTCCTCAATGGATACGCGACGAATCGGCAGTTTCGTGCCTTCTGCAAGGTCAGCCGAGATGACGTTTTCCTGCATCTTCTCCTCTTCGTTCATCCGTCCGCCAAGGCTTCCGCGGAAGGTGTACCAAATGTGCTTCCATCCCATCTGGATAATCCGTCTGCCCTTTGCAGAAAATTCATGCGCACCGCACAGCAGCGTGACGGTTGTTTCTTCATATGCGAAAGGTTCTTCCAGCGCGCACAGCAGCCGGGTGCAGACGAGGTGGAGCAAGTCGCGTTCGCCCGTCGTCAGGGCATTGATGCGCTGCGCCTGAGCAGGCATTGCGGCGGTCGGGATGATGGCGGGGTGGTCGCTGACTTTGCTGTCATCCACAACCCGTTCGGGATGCAGGTGCAGTTCCAAGGCGGATGCGAAAGGCAGCGCACGGCACACGCGGGCAGCCAGTTCCGGCAGTTTCTCCTGCATGTCCTGCGTCAGATACCGGCTGTCCGTGCGCGGGTAGGTCAGCAGCTGCTTCTCGTACAGGCTCTGGGCGTAATCCAGCGTCTGCTGGGCAGTAAAGCCAAACAGCCAGTTGGCATCCTGCTGAAGCGTGGTCAAATCATACAGCAGCGGCGGATGCTCGCTGCGCTGCCTGCGCGCAATCTTCTTCACCACTGCATACGGCGCTTGATTGCAGCATTCCAGCAGAGTGCGCGCTTCGGTCAGGTCATCCATGCGTTCCGACTTTGCGGCAAGCGGGTCAGTTTCCAGCTTCACGGCAAAGAATGGCGTGGGGTGAAAGTCAGCAATCGCCGCTTCCCGCTGCACCAGCATCGCCAGCGCCGGGCTCATGACGCGCCCCGTCGGAAGCGGCCGCCCGTACAGCAGCGAATACAGGCGCGTGGCGTTGATGCCAATCAGCCAATCCGCCTGTGCGCGGCACAGCGCCGCCCGATAAAGATTATCATAGTCGCGCATGGGCTTCATCCGGCAAAGGGCTTGGCGAATCGCACTTTCTTCTGTTGAGGAAATCCAGAGGCGGCGCACCTCCTTCCGGCAGTCTGCCATTGCATAGACCAGCCGGAAAATCAGCTCACCTTCGCGTCCTGCTCACCTTCGCGTCCTGCATCGGTCGCGCAGACAAGGCTCGTCACGCGGCTGTCATTCATCAAACGGCGGAGAAGGTCAAACTGCTTTTTCGTCTCCGCGACGACGGTGTACTGCCACTTTTCGGGCAGAATGGGCAAATCGCTGTAACGCCAGCGCTGATAATCGCTGCGGTACGCTTCCGGCATCGCCAACGCCACCAGATGCCCGATGCACCAGCTGACCAGCCTGCCGTTTCCCTCCCAATAGCCGTCTCTTCGCTCATTTGCGCCGATGACGCTGGCAATGGTGCGCCCCACACTGGGCTTTTCTGCGATATACAATTCCATGCGTCTCCTCCTTATTCAGCACTTTCGTCGTCGTCATCCAGCATAAAATCGTTGTCTGCCCGATGCCGCGCGCTGTTTCTGCGGTACTTCACCAGCACAAAAGCGCCCGCGCCGCCCAGCAGCATGATAGCGCCCAGCGCAAGCACTGCCGTCATTCGGTCGGAGCTGGCCGTCTTTTCCGGTGCTGCTGGCACGGCAGTTGGCATCGGTACAGTCGTGGGAACAGGCGTTACATAGATGATTTCGGGCGACGGGGTCGGCAGTTCTTCCTTCTCTTCGTCGGACAGCAGCGCCAGCAAATCGCGCTCATCCACCAGATTGAGGAAGTATGTCTCGTACATTTCCGCCGCTTCGTCAATGGGCTTGTCGTAGTCGATAACGAGGTAGAAGGTGCTGCCATTCTTGCTTTGCAGGGTAATGAACTGCTTGTTGGTCGCAGCGCTGTACAGCACATCCAGCGTATGGGCATTGCCGTCCGCCTTGTAGGGCATTCCCGGCCCGATAGGAACGTACTGGATGACTGGTGTCGGGGACGGCGCTTGTGTCGGCGCTGCTGTCGTCGAAGTTTCTTCGCTGACGTAAATCAGTGAGCCGCCCAGCCCGTTCGGACGCTTCGTTGCCGTCGGCTGGATGGTGATTTCCGCCGTAGAATTGGGGTGTTTCGTCGGTTTCGGCGAATTGGTCGCTGCAGCCGTCACCCGCGAGTTATCTTCGTAGCAGGGATTATTGAGCAGCACAGGCTCGGAGAAGTTTCCGGCATAGTCGAAAGCGCGGATGAACAGCGTGTCGTACCGCGCCAGCGTATCATCCAGCGCAATCCGGATGATGCTCCCTGCCTGCTCGGTGAAAAGCATGCTGTTGACCTGCACACCTGCCACGCCGGATAAGTCATCCTGCACTTCTACCTGCAAGGTCGTCCCGCTGATGCTTGCTTTCACGGTCGGTGCGCTTCGGTCAATGACAGCGACGCGGGTGCTTTCTTCAAACGTGTGTCCGTGCGGGTCGGTGATGCGAAAGGTAAACGTACCGTTCTCATGCACCGCGATTTCCGCCTTGCTCTTGTCAAACAGCTGCTCGCAGTCCGTCCAGTCGCCGTCGTTCATCCGATACGCCATTTGGTACCAGCCGAGATTCTGCTCATCCTTCACGTTCACCGTGATGACAGCGCTGTTGCTGCGGTTCCAGCCGCCGGGGGCTGTCAGCACAATGCGGTATGGAGCGCATTCTTCCTGCGCCGGCGCGCTTTCCGCCCGCGCAAGATGCAGGCTCGCCGCCAGCAGCATCAGCAGGCAGAGGACAGCAATCCATTGTTTCAATTTTCGCTTCATTCATTTTCTCCTTCGGGCAATTGGGGTGCAGCGGGGATTTCAGGGGCATTGTCCTGCGTGCCGAATTTCGTGCGGAGGAACGCCGAGAGCATTTCCGGTGTCAGCGCATACAGCTCGCAGGTGGCATTGATGGCGGTGCGGTCTGCTTCTTTCACGCGCGCACGCAGCTGATTGACCTCTTCGGTTAATCGGCACAGCTCGTTTTCCTTCCGTTCCAGCAGGGCATGGAGCTTGATGCGGTCTGCGGGATAGCGTTTCTTGGGCTCACTCATCCGGCTGCACTCCCTGCTGGACGGGCAGTCTGCCAAAGGCATAGATTTTCTTCGCCCATTTGTCGCTCTGCAAATCCGCAAAACCAACCGGGTCGCCCGCGTGAAGCATCATGTTATTGCCGACATAAATGCCCACATGGGTGATGCCCTTCACGTCTGCACCCATCGTTTTCGTGAAGAATACCAAGTCGCCGGGGCGCGCCTCGTCCCGGCTGACATCCGTGCAGAGCGAATACAGCCCTTTTGCACCCAGCCGCCCGGTATCATAGACCCCCGATTGGCGGAATACCCAGCACACGAAGCCGGAGCAGTCAAACCCGGTGGACGGCTTGCTGCCGCCGTATACATACGGATAGCCGATGTACTTTTCCGCTTCCACCATCAGCGCCAGAAAGTTTTCGTCCGCCCGGAGCAGCGTTTCCGGGATGGTGTAGCGCACCAGCTTGTTTTTCGACTTGACCCCGGCGATTTTCACATTGCTTTTGCCCTCCGAGGTGATGACGGGAATATCCGCTTCCAGCGCAGGATATTCGGTGCTGTTCGCCGTCTCACTGACAATCATCGGGGATACCGATTCTTCTGCCCGCGCCGGAATCAGCACGGACAGCAGAATCAGCATCAACATCGCAAGCAGCACCTGCTTGGCAATATCCATTGCTTCTTCTGCGGGAATCGAACGGTTCATGTTTCTCTGCATATTGTTCTCCTTTCAAATGTGGATAAAAAGTGGGTAGGAAAAAGGGAGTCCATGCGCTGGACTCCCCGAAAATGGTTACAGACCGGGCATCCGCCCAAACGAATGAAAGTGGCTTTTCCAGTAGGCATCGTTCAAATTCGCGTAGCCAATGGGGTAGAGTAGGAAAGCGCCGCCTTGCTGCATTTCTACAGTAGGATTACGCAGACCTCTCCCAGAACCGTACTTGCACCTCTCAATGCATACGGCTCGCCGTTATATTGCTCCATTACAGCTTGAACTCAAAATCAATGGTGAATTTTCTGGTGGCAATCATGACAAACCACCAAGGTTTTCCGTCTTTTTGAAATCATCGCCCGTTCCCAAGGTTCCTTTCCCTTTAGGTTCTTCACCTTGTTCACATGATGAATTTCATATTTTCTGTCTTTTCCCTCGTAGCCGCATAATTCACAGCGATAAGCCTTTAATCTTTTATCGAATGAATTTGTATTATGAGCTGCTATGATGCCAAAAATCGGCTGAATATCCTCGCATGTCTTACCATTGATTTCATTGAATTTAGTGAGATAACGAATCTTTCTGCCAACCTTCGTATCATAAGGGACACCCCAGCGTTTTTCTCCTGTGCGATACATGTCATATATCTTGGACAGTTTGCACCGGTGCTTCCATGCCAGAGTTTTCAGACAACTGTATTCCATCAAGTAGCTAAAAAAATTGAGACTCCGGTAATTGCTCGCAAGAGAATAGTAATTGCATAAACCGCGCAGTTCCGCGTCGAATGCCGTTACTATTTCCAAGTCTGTATTCCCCGTCATCTTTACTCTGGCTACAGGTACAAGTCGTCCATTATCCTTCCTTTGGCACACTATTTCGTGCACAAAAAGGTATTTTTCAATCTTGTCCTTTAATGGAATCAGTAATTCCACGGTATTGTTCATGGTTCTCTGTTTGCAGTTTTTCCAAGGCTTGACTTGCTGGTCCCTCCGTATGCGCACATCATACCCAAGGAAACGGGCAGTTTCATTGCTGTGTGTTATCAGGGTCTTTTCTTGGCTGAGTTCCATTTTCAGCCCATTGCGGATAAACTCCGTGAGCTTTCCTTTAATCCACTCGCAATCCGCTTTGCTACCATTTACTGCAATTAAGAAATCATCTGCATACCGCACATATTTCAGCTTTTTGTCATTACAAAGTTTTGCCGGGGTTTTGCGTATCTCTTTCCCCAATTCTTTGTATTGAGCAATCAGTCTGTCCCTTTCTTCACCATCATCGCGCCGTTCAATTTTTTGTTTTGTCTTGGCACGCTGGCTTTGCAGTTCCCTGTATTCCGGCGTTAGGGTGTACAGCGTTTTCTTATCAAATTGTTGCTTTAGCGATTCAACATACTTGTCCAACTCATTCAGATAGATATTGGCAAGGATAGGTGAAATTATACCGCCCTGCGGGCAGCCGCTATAAGTAACGTGATACTTCCAGTTTTCCATATATCCCGCTTTAAGAAAGCTGCGAATAAGGTTCAGAAAACGGACATCTTTGATTTTTCTGCCGATGATCTCCAATAACACTGTATGGTCAATGTTATCGAAACAACCTTTAATGTCGCCCTCTACAAACCATTTAGCGCCGACGAATTCGTGCTTGATTTGGGACAATGCTGTATGGCAGCTCCGTCCAGGGCGAAAACCGTGGGAGTAGTCCGAAAAGATCGGTTCATATATTGCTTGTAGAATCATGCGGATCACATCCTGTATCAGCTTATCTGAAAAGGTTGGCAATCCCAGGGGACGCAACTTTCCATTAGCTTTTTGGATATATGTCCGTCTTACAGGATTCGGCTTATATGTTCCGTTCTTTAAGGCTGCAATGATGCCAGTTACATAATCTTCACCGAAGCCATCCGCTGTATCTTCATTGGCACCTTTTGTTGTCGCACCATTATTTGCATACAGGTTCCAGTAAGCAACATAGTAAATGTCAGGCCGAAGAATATATCTGAACAGCTTCGTGAAGATTTCGTCATGATTTTTCGCTGAGTTCTCTTGTAACTTGGTGAAAATCTCAATCGTTGGTTTCAATGAGGCTTTCCTCCCTATAGCAATTCTCAAAAATCCAGTCAATAACCATCAGCAGTAAACCAGCCGAAAC
>ERZ825159.1347-NODE-1347-length-24167-cov-3.216034_pt1 | contig 24167 bp, 21 predicted proteins | sample MGYA00519932_ERZ825159 | MGnify/ENA primary metagenome ERZ825159 (study PRJEB31778, sample SAMEA3449191) | human gut metagenome | biome: human gut; feature: human-associated habitat; material: faeces | place: United Kingdom | collected 2010/2012 ...
TGCCTGGTTGCACTGCTGGCATTATAGGAGGCTTACAAGAATGGATTTACAAGGAAAGAAAGTGTTGGTATTCGGTGCGGGGATCAGTGGGATCGGATCCTGCGGATTACTGGAAAAAGAAGGGGCAGAGGTAATTCTGTATGATGGAAATGATAAAAAAGATGCCGAGGCAATGAAAGCACAGCTTGGTGAGGGAAGCAAAGTCCGCGTTGTTCTCGGAGCTTTTCCGGAAGAGGAGATGGAAAGTCTTGATCTGGTTGTAATGAGTCCGGGGGTGCCGACTGATCTGCCGGTTGTTCTGGCTATGAAAGAAAAAGGAATTCCTGTCTGGGGCGAGATTGAGCTTGCCTATGTATGTGGAAAAGGAGATGTGCTTGGAATTACCGGAACCAATGGGAAAACGACAACAACCTCTCTTTTAGGCGAGATTATGAAAAATGCCCGTGACAGCGTTTTTGTTGTGGGAAATATCGGTACACCATATACGAATGCCGCAGCAGATACCAGAGAAGATTCTGTGATCGTGGCAGAGCTTTCAAGCTTCCAGCTGGAGAGTATTCATACCTTCCATCCAAAGGTAAGCGCAGTTCTTAATATCACACCGGATCATCTGAACCGCCATCATACGATGGAAGCATATATTCGTGCAAAGATGAATATTGCGAAGAATCAGACAGAGAAAGATACTTGTGTTCTGAATTACGAAGATGATGTAACAAGGGCATTTGGAGAAAATATAAAGTCAAAGGTTCTATATTTCAGCAGTCAGCGTATATTAGAAGAAGGAATCTATCTGGAAAACGGTCAGATCGTTCTTGCAATGAACGGAGAGAAGACACCGGTATGCCATGTAGATGAATTGAATATTCTTGGAACGCACAATCATGAGAATGCGATGGCAGCAGCCGGAATGGCAGCAGCATATGGGGTTCCGGTAGATGTGATCCGAAGAACGCTGAAAGAGTTCCAGGGAGTCGAACATCGTATTGAATATGTGGCAGAAAAGAATGGAGTTGTATATTACAATGATTCCAAGGGAACAAACCCAGATGCAGCAATTAAGGGGATTCAGGCGATGAATCGTCCGACAGTTCTGATCGGTGGAGGTTATGATAAGGATTCTGCTTATGATGAATGGATCGATTCCTTTGATGGAAAAGTAAAAAAATTAGTACTTCTTGGTGCGACACGTGACAAGATCGCAGAGACAGCCAGAGCACATGGATTTGAAGATATTGAGATGGCGGATACATTTGAGGAAGCATTTGCAAAATGTGTAGAGAATGCAAAACCGGGAGATGCAGTACTCCTTTCTCCTGCATGTGCAAGTTGGGGAATGTTTAAGAATTATGAAGAACGTGGAGATAAGTTTAAAGAGCTTGTAAATAATCTGTAAAGGGTGAACTGTATTGAAGCGTCCTGCAAAGAAGCACACGTATGATGATACACTGCTTGTGACGGTGCTGATTCTCGTACTGGTTGGTCTGATCCTTCTGACCAGTACAAGTGCATATAACGGCAGGGTGAAGTTTCATGATTCTTATTATTATCTGAAAAAGCAGGGACTGGCTACAGTTCTTGGAATGGCAGGAATGCTATGGATCGCGAGAATTGATTATCACAGATGGATTCCACTTGCTGTGCCAGGATATCTGGCTGCAATCGGTTTATCCATTGCTGTCATGGCATTCGGAAAAGAATATAACGGATCCAAAAGATGGTTGTCTTTGGGTCCGTTTTCTTTTCAGCCTTCAGAATTTGCTAAAGTAGCAGTAATCTTGTTTCTGGCCTGGCTGATCAACCGAAATGTGAAAAAAATATCAAAACTTCGGATAATGTCCGGAATGATGCTTTCGATCCTTCCGGTTGTCGGTCTGGTAGGAGCAAGTAATCTGAGTACAGCAATCATTATCCTCGGAATCGCAGTTACATTGATTTTTGTTGCAAGTCCAAGATATGCACAGTTTATATGGATGGCTGTATCAGGAGTTGGATTTCTGGGAATTTTTCTAGCCTTGGAAAGCTATCGGCTGGAGCGACTTGCAATCTGGCGCAATCCGGAGAAGTATGAAAAAGGATATCAGACATTGCAAGGACTTTATGCAATTGGAAGTGGAGGACTGTTTGGCCGGGGGCTGGGAAACAGTGTACAAAAACTGGGATTCCTGCCGGAAGCACAGAATGATATGATTTTTTCTATTGTCTGTGAAGAATTAGGGCTTGTTGGTGCGGGGGCTATCATTGTACTGTTCTGATTTTAATCTGGAGATTTTTTGTGATTGCAACACACGCACCGGATCTTTTTGGTGCGTTGATTGCAGCAGGAGCCATGGCACATATGATGATTCAGGTAATATTGAATATTGCTGTCGTCACAAATTCTATACCGAATACAGGAATTACACTTCCGTTTATCAGTTATGGTGGAACGTCAGTTGTTTTTCTGCTTTTGGAAATGGGGCTTGTCCTTAGCATATCACGTTTGGTACAATAGAGTTGCCTGTATTTCATACAGATGGAGTCCGGGTATGGAAAACATGAACAGAGGAAGGAATCTGATCAATGAAAAAAAAGAAGAAAAAGAAGAGAGGGATGTTCCGCTTTATTGTAGTATTACTGTTGCTTGTAATATTTGTTCTACTCTTTCAGACACGCAGTATAAAGGTGAAGGGAAATGAATATTACGGAGAGAATTCAATCATCAGCTGGCTCAAGAAAGATAAACTCTCCATGAATACGGTGTATTTATTCTGGAAATATAATTATACAGATGCAGAAGTTCCGTCAGTTGTGGAAGAAATGAAATTGACATTTGAAAATCCATGGACGCTTGTTGCGCATGTGAAAGAGAAAGGAAAATCCGGTTATGTTTCTTTCAATGATACAAATTTATATTTTGACCGGAAGGGGACAGCACTTTTTGAAAGCAAGAAAACTTTTACAGGAGTACCTTATGTGGAAGGACTTTCTTTCGATGCATCGAAAGTAGAGATCGGAAAAAAGATTCCGGTGGAAGATGACAGTGCATTCACTTTGATCGCAGAGGCTTCAAAGTATCTGGTGAAATATTCACTTACACCGGATAAACTGGTATATGCCAATGAACAGAGTGTGGTATTATATTTTGGATCAGTAGAAGTTTTAATTGGGAATAAAGAATATGAGATCAGAATTGCACAGATCAAACCGATTCTTGAGAAGCTGAAGGAACAGTATCCGGATCAGGCGGGGGTGCTTCATCTTGAGAATTATGAAGCAGATTCAGCATCAATTAACTTTACACCGCAGTCTTGAAGCTGAATTGTTGGAAAAAAACCAAAAATAAGAAAAAATCTATTGATTATTTACGGAAAAGACTTTATTATATACTTATTGAATTGTATCGTTCAATTAAAATAAGGGATGTATATAAGAATTAATAAGACGACAAAGGAGGAACTACTCTTGTTAGAAATTAAAACCAACGAATCTGAAGCGGCTGCAAGAATTATTGTTGTCGGAGTCGGCGGAGGCGGTAACAATGCCGTGAACCGAATGATCGACGAACAGATTGCAGGCGTAGAATTCATAGCTGTGAATACAGATAAACAGGCATTACAGCTGTGTAAAGCACCGACACTTATGCAGATCGGTGAAAAACTGACAAAAGGACTTGGTGCTGGTGCACAGCCTGAGATGGGAGAAAAGGCAGCAGAAGAAAGCGCTGAGGAGATCCAGGCTGCATTAAAAGGTGCAGATATGGTATTTGTTACCTGCGGTATGGGAGGCGGAACTGGAACAGGTGCTGCTCCGGTTATCGCAAGAATTGCGAAAGAGCAGGGCGCTCTGACAGTAGGAGTTGTCACAAAGCCTTTCCGTTTCGAATCCAAGACAAGAATGCAGAATGCAATCAATGGTATTGATAAATTAAAGGAGAACGTTGATACAATCATCGTTATCCCGAATGACAAACTGCTTGAAGTTGTAGACAGACGTACTACTATGCCGGAAGCTTTGAAAAAGGCTGATGAGGTTCTTCAGCAGGGTATTCAGGGTATCACAGACCTGATCAATGTACCATCTCTGATCAACCTTGACTTTGCTGATATCCAGACAGTTATGAAGGATAAAGGTATTGCACATATCGGTATTGGTGCAGGACGCGGAGATGACAAGGCACTCGAAGCAGTTAAGCAGGCTGTTGCCAGTCCACTGCTTGAGACAACAATCACAGGTGCATCTAATGTTATCGTTAATGTATCTGGAGACATTACACTTATGGATGCTTCTGATGCAGCTGATTATGTACAGGAGCTTGCAGGAGAAAGTGCAAGTATCATCTTCGGTGCTATGTATGATGATACAAAGTCTGATGAATGTACAATCACAGTTATTGCTACAGGCTTACATAATGTAGGCGGAAGTGCATCCAAGCTGAAAGCAAGACTGGAAGGACAGCAGAAGACAAGTTCTATTCTTCCGAATGGTGTAGAAAGTCATGCAAGACCATCTTATGACTATACAGCACAAAGAACAGCTCAGACATCAACAGTAAGACCGCAGGGTGGAACAATGCCAACACTGCAGCCAAGATCAACAACTGGTGGAGTAAGAGAGCAGTCTATTAAGATTCCGGATTTCTTTAAGAAATAATTGAATTGAAAAATGATGAAACGGTCTGAAGTATCAGGCCGTTTTTCTTTTATGTCGAAGGATGTCAGAAATTCTTCTATTTTCTTTCTGTTTTACTGTCAGTATCTGACAAAATTTCCAAAGAGCAAATTTTATAATTCTATATGATATCGAGGATGACTCGAAATGAAAAGGAAGGTGGAAGATGCACTATGAGTTGTACATAGATCTTTTTTTTCTGGAAAATTTCATGATGGATAGCCTGTTACTTTTCGTGACAGAACGGATTACGGGTGGAAAATATAGTTTTAAAGGAGTTTTATCAGGAGCATTCCTTGGAAGTGTGTTGACATGTCTGATGGTGGTTGTATCTGTTCCCGCCTGGATGAAAAACATAGCCTTTTATCTGGTGATTCCATTTTGTATGCTTTGGTTAAAAAATAGGAAACAATGTATGCTCCAGATACTCAAAGGAATGGGATTGCTTTACCTTTTTGGAATGTTCCTGGGGGGCACGTTGATGATGTTTCGTCCTTATTTGCATTATATCAGTCTGTTTTATGGGATTGCGGTGCTTAGCTCACAGGGGATTCTGATGGCCTGGAAGTTCTTGAAAGTTCTTAAGATAGAGCAGGAACGGTGCTGTGAAGTGATTTTATTTACAGAAACAGATAGTTATAAGGTTCATGCATTGAGGGATACGGGAAACTGCCTGACAGATCCACTCAGTGGTGAAGGGGTGCATGTACTGGATTGTAATTTTTATCATCAGGTAATGAAAGAAGCAATGGAATTCAGGTATATTCCATATCGAAGTGTTCATGGTAGTGGCATTATGAAAATTTTCCGGATCAGGAAAATGTGTGTGGAAATAAATGAAAAAGAATGGATAGAATCTCCGTTGATCGGTGTGAGCGAATCACCGATCAGTGGGAAGGAAGATTATCAATTGATATTGAACTGCAAGGTGCAGATGTTGTGAATGAAAAACTGTGCCGCAACAGAAGATGTAAGAAAGAAACCAGGAGGAATTTATATGATGGTTAAAGTGGCTGTGCCGGAGAAATTTAAATTAAGGATTGTACCAAATGTCAGGACGGTTTTATTTGGTGGCCAACAGGAGATTCATTACATAGGAGGCAGTGAGGTTCTTCCTCCACCATTGGAAAATGAAAAAGAACGTGAGGTGGTAAGGTGGCTTGGAACAGATCGAGATGAAAAGGCGAGAAAGATACTGATTGAACATAATTTGCGTCTGGTTGTTTATATAGCAAAGAAGTTTGATAATACAGGAGTAGGTGTAGAAGATTTGATTTCTATTGGTACCATCGGCCTGATCAAAGCAATCAATACATTTAATCCATCAAAGAAAATTAAACTGGCAACATATGCTTCACGTTGTATTGAGAATGAGATTTTGATGTATTTGAGACGAAACAGTAAGACGAAGATGGAAGTTTCCATTGACGAACCTTTAAATGTAGATTGGGATGGAAATGAACTGCTTCTATCTGATATTCTTGGGACAGAAGAAGATACAATTTATCGGGATCTGGAGGATGAGGCAGAAAGAAAGATTCTGTTTCGTGCCTTGAATAAACTGTCAGGAAGAGAGAAATTAATCGTTCGTATGAGGTTTGGACTGGATCATCCGGAGGGAAAAGAAATGACGCAGAAGGAGGTTGCGGATCAACTTGGAATCTCTCAGTCTTATATATCAAGACTGGAAAAGAAAATTATGCACAGACTTCGGATGGAAATGGTCCGGTATGAATAACAGTTACAAAAATTTAATAAAAAGAAAGATGTACAATTTCCCGTATGGTGTTAAAATAAAAGAAAAAGTATCTGAAGCTTAAAAAGAAAAGATACAGGACAGAAAGGGTTGAGGATGTATGAAATTAACATTTGTAGGTGCAGCCCATGAGGTTACGGGAAGCTGTCATTTTCTGCAAGTAGCAGGAAAGAATGTTTTGGTTGACTGCGGTATGGAACAGGGACCGGATCTGTATGAGAATCCGGGACTTCCGATCAGTGCAACAGAAGTGGATTATGTATTCCTCACACATGCACATATTGATCATTCCGGAATGTTGCCAAAGCTTGTAAAGGATGGGTTTAAAGGGCAGATTTTCACTACCTATGCGACAGCGGATTTGTGTGATATCATGCTTCGTGACAGTGCGCATATTCAGGAATTTGAGGCAGAGTGGAGGAATCGAAAAGGCAGGAGAGCAGGAAAGCCGGAGTATGAACCGGTTTATGAGATGCAGGATGCACTTAATGCGATTGAATTGCTTGTGCCTTGTCAGTATGGGGAGCGCATTACAATCTGTGAGGGGATCCAGATCCGGTTTACAGATGTAGGACATCTGCTTGGATCAGCAAGTATTGAAGTCTGGGCAACAGAAGACGGAATGACAAAGAAGATTGTATTTTCCGGAGATATTGGAAATCTGGATCAGCCGATTATTAAAGACCCGGCTTATACAGAGAGTGCGGACTATATTGTGATGGAGTCTACGTATGGCAACCGGCTGCATACGCAGGAAAAACCGGATTATCTGGGAGATTTTACAAGAATCCTGAAAGAGACATTTGATAAAGGGGGAAATGTTGTTATTCCTTCCTTTGCTGTGGGCAGAACTCAGGAACTCCTCTATTTTATACGTGAGATCAAAGAAAAGGAATTATTAAAAGAATATCAGAATTTCGAAGTATATCTGGACAGTCCGCTTGCAATTGAGGCAACGAAGATATTTACAAAAAATATGAGAGAGTGTTTTGATGAGGATGCACTTGCACTTGTTAATGCAGGGATTAATCCACTTATATTTGATGGACTTAAGACTGCAACAACAAGTGATGATTCTAAGATGATCAATTTTATCGAGAAACCAAAGGTGATCATCTCAGCTTCCGGAATGTGCGATGCTGGTCGTATCCGTCACCATCTGAAGCATAATTTGTGGAGAGAAGAGTGTACGATTCTTTTTGTTGGGTATCAGGCAATGGGCACTTTAGGACGCAGACTGATCGAGGGCGAAAAGAATGTGAAGCTGTTCGGTGAGCCGATTGAAGTTAAGGCAAGAATTGAGAGCCTTCATGGAATTAGTGGTCATGCGGATATGAATGGACTCTTAAAATGGCTGGGAGCGTTTAAAGAGGCGCCACAACGCGTCTTTGTTGTGCATGGTGAAGATACTGTAACAGAAGAGTTTGCAAAGACGGTGGAAGAAAAGTTTGGATATCAGGCTTATGCACCGTTTCCGTGTAGTGAAGCAGACCTCTTGACAAATGAGATCTTAAGTGAAGGTGTAAAGATTCCGGTGAAGGCGAAAAAACCGGCACAGCGTAAAGCGGATGCGGCGTTTGAACGTCTTGTTGCAGCAGGAAAGCGTTTACTTGATGTTATTTACAAGAACGAAGGTCTCGCGAATAAAGACAAAGCAAAATTCGAGTCGCAGATTAATAATTTGTCGGATAAATGGGATATTTGATTGTCAAGGACTAAAACTTTATAAAATTCAGCACTTCATGGAATATCTTATTCAAAGAGTGAGAATGATTCTAAGTAGAAAAAAACTTAGGAGGTTTCTTACAATGGTTGTGAATAAGGTAGAACTGTGTGGAGTGAATACATCAAAGCTCCCACTTCTCAGGGAAAAGGAGAAGGAGGAGCTTTTTCGCAGGATTCGTCAGGGGGACAAGTTGGCGCGGGAAGAATACATCAAAGGAAATCTTCGGCTGGTGCTTAGTGTGATGAAACGGTTTGACAGCAGTAATGAAAATGCAGATGATTTGTTTCAGATTGGATGTGTGGGGCTTGTAAAGGCCGTAGATAATTTTGATCCAGATCGCCAGGTGAAGTTTTCTACCTACGCAGTTCCTATGATCATAGGAGAAATCCGCCGGTATCTGCGAGATAACAGTTCCCTTCGCGTGAGCCGCTCATTGCGTGATATAGCTTATAAAGTAATTTATACAAGAGAAGGTTATATTCGAAAAAATATGAAAGAACCCAGCATTCAGGAAATCGCAGAAGAGATTGGACTTTCAAAAGAAGAAGTAGTTTATGCACTGGATGCAGTACAGACACCAATGAGTCTTCAGGAACCGGTGTATAATGATGGTGGCGATGCACTGTATGTGATGGATCAGGTCAGTGATAAGAAGAACAGAGAAGAAAACTGGGTGGAAGAGTTGTCTTTAGAAGCTGCGATGGAACGGCTGAATGAAAGAGAGAGACGGCTGATCCGTTTACGATTTTTTGAAGGAAAGACGCAGATGGAAGTTTCGGAACAGATTGGAATTTCGCAGGCACAGGTGAGCCGTTTAGAGAAAAATGCTTTAAAAACAATGAGACAATATCTTCTTGGAAAATAGAGAGAAAGTATTGAAATTTTTATGACTTCATACTATGATAAGTGGGAAGAAAATGTTACAGAAAGTAACAGAAAAGAGCAGATATGGTTATGGTGTAATGTAACCAATGATAAAGTATGGAGGCAGCTATGATAAAGGCTTGTATTTTTGATCTGGATGGAACGTTGACAAACACATTGGATTCACTGGAATATTCAGTCAATGAGACGATGAAAGAGATTGGAATGCCACAGATCACAAAGGAACAGTGCCGGCAGTTCGTTGGAGATGGAGCGAAGGTTCTGCTTGAACGGACATTAAAGGCAGGCGGGGATACACAACTGTGTCATCTTGAAGAGGCGGTGGAAGCGTATGCCAGGATATTTGATGCAAATTGTATGTACAAGGTTGCTCCGTACGAAGGAATTCCACAGATGTTGCAGCAGTTGAAAGAGAGTGGTATCAAACTTGCAGTTTTATCAAATAAGCCAGACAGACAGGCCGTTCATGTGGTTGAAGAAGTATTTGGAAAAGAACTTTTTGACCATATACAGGGGCAGAAGGATGGAGTTCCTAAGAAACCGGATCCGACGGCCGCGTTGACGATTGTCAGTTCATTTGGGGTTTTGCCGGAAGAAGCAGCATACATCGGAGATTCAGAAGTGGATCTTGCAACGGGTCATGCGGCAAAGATGCAGACAATTCTTGTGTCCTGGGGATTCCGTGGAAGAAAAGCTCTTTTAGAGGACGGAGCTGAATGTATTGTTGATTCAGCGGAAGAGATACGAAAGGTTGTTAAGAAACAGGAGGAGAAGTAATGGGAGAGTACAATGAAGAGTGTCTGAAGACTTTTTTGGAGAAGCAGGAGCAGCTTTTTGATGAACCGGTAGCAGAGACCCTTGAGGCAGCAGAAGCTTTTCTGGAGGACTGTATGGCAGTTGTTGTAGAATCTCTGGCTGAAGTAAGAGAATACTTTGAAGAGAATGGCATGGATGTAGACGGGATGTCAGAGGAAGAATTGGAAGAGGCTTCTGAAGTGTTTGCACTGCCGGATGGTACTTATCTGATCGTAGAAGGATAAGCAGAATTAAAATAGCAGTGATTGTGAAAAAGCGATCAAAAAGCCACAGATAGGATGGACTGTGGCTTTTTTGCTGTACAAACCCGGCAAGTGGCATTTTTTGAGTGTTTATGAAGAAGTGTTAGTTTCAGCAATGCAACATTGAGGATCAGATTCAGGAGACGGTTCTTTTGGATGGAACATAAGAATCAGAAGAAGAATCAAAAGAATGCCAAGAGCAGCAAAAATAATAGTATAGATGATCTCTTTCATATGAAGGACAATGATTTTAGTTTTTGATTTCATGAGTATCCCCCTTTTTATACAATTTATGAATTTACAGAGCAAATATGCATGACAAATATTCACACATGCGGTAAAATAAAGATTGCTGTTTGCAAGAGGAAGTTATATGACAACAAGCCCGTGTTGCTTACAGTGGGAAGAAGAGGATGGAGAACACATTTAGGAAAGGAAGAAGAAGATGTATATTATAGCAGGATTAGGTAATCCGACGAAAGAATACGAAGGAACAAGACACAATGTCGGATTTGATGTTATAGATCGACTTTCTGAGAGATATAATATAGATGTAACTATGGAGAAGCATCGAGCTTTGATTGGAAAGGGTATGATTGCAGGACAGAAGGTGATTTTGGTAAAACCGCAGACTTATATGAACCTTAGTGGCGAGAGTATCCGAAGTGTGATTGACTATTATAAAGTGGATCCTGAGAAGGAACTGATCGTGATTTATGATGATATCAGTCTTGGTGTAGGACAATTAAGAATTCGTGCAAAAGGCAGTGCAGGTGGGCATAATGGAATAAAAAATATTATTGCACATCTTGGCGGACAGGTTTTTCCTAGAATAAAAGTAGGAGTTGGAGAAAAACCACCGAAGTATGATCTTGCAGATTATGTTTTAGGACATTTTTCTAAGGTGGAACAGGAACTGATGAGCGAAGGTTATGATAATGCGGTAAAAGCGGTGGAACTGATCGTGAGTGACCAGATAAGCGAAGCGATGAACGAATATAATCGTAAAAAGAAGGACGAGTAGAGATGCAGGCTTTTTTAGAACCATTAAAAGAACTGGCTGATTATCAGGAGATTGTCAGTTCGAGAAGAAAGAAAACAGGTTTCCTGCAAATCGCAGGATGTGTGAATTCACAGAAGATACATCTTGCGAAAGCACTGAGCGATGGCTTTGAGTACAGAGTCATCGTTTTTTCCAGTGAAGAAAAAGCAAAACAGGCTTATGAAGAATGGCGTGTACTGGAGGAAAATGTATGGTTTTATCCGGCAAGAGATCTTTTGTTTTATCATGCAGATATTAAGGGCGCATTTTTGACAGGGAAACGTATGGAAGTATTGCGTGCGATTGTAGAGAAGAAAGGACGGGAAGCAATTACTGTAGTTACAACAATGGACGCATTTCTGGATGGGCTTCCATCGAAAGAAGAACTGTACGGGAACAGGATTAAGATTCATGCAGAAGAGGCGCTGGATTTTCAGAAATTACAGGAAAACCTTTCGATATTAGGATATGAAAGGGAAAACCAGGTTGAAAGTCCGGGACAATTTGCAGTCAGAGGTGGGATTCTGGATGTATTTCCACTGACAGAGGAGAATCCGGTTCGAATTGAATTATGGGGAGATGAAGTTGATTCTATTAGAAGTTTTGATGTGGAAAGTCAGAGGTCGACAGAGAATTTACAGGAAATAGAAATCTATCCGGCAACTGAGAACTGGAAGCAGATGGAAACGGAAAGCTTTTTGGCATATTTTCCGGTAAAGGAGACAATCTTGTTTTTGGATGAACCGGTACGTCTTCAAGAATCTGCAGAAATCGTGGAAAAAGAGTATTTTCACAGCTTGGAGAGCAGAGAAGAAGCAGGTATCGAGGCAGATGAGATTCCGATTCAGGTGGAACAGACAGATCATACGATTGGAAAGATGAACAAGTATTATGGAATTGCATTTACCATGTTGGAATCAAAATGTGGAATGTTTAAAGTAAGGTCTGTCTACAGTCTGCAGGTTAAAACTGTCAATCCGTATAATAGCAGTTTTGAGCTCCTGACACGAGATCTGAAGAAACTGAAAAGAACAGGGTATCGCGTGATTCTTGTTTCGGGCTCAAGAACAAGAGCAAAACGTCTTGCAGAAGATCTGAGAGATTATGACCTGAGCAGTTTTTATAGTGAAGAGATGGAACGGCAGGTGAATCCGGGAGAGATTATGGTAACCTGTGGTTATATTTCAGAGGGATACGAGTATCCAATGTTAAAGTTTACGGTCATCTCGGAATCTGATATTTTTGGTAAGAAAAAGAAAAAAAAGAAAAGAAAAACTTATGAAGGAAAAAAAATCCAGGAATTTGCCGAACTTAAACCGGGAGACTATGTGGTACATGAGAATCACGGACTTGGAATTTATCAGGGAATTGAGAAAGTCGAAGTAGATACTGTTACTCGAGATTATATGAAAATTTCCTATGCGGACGGAGGAATTCTCTATATACCGGCAACACAGATGGATCTGATCCAGAAATACGCAGGAGCAGATACAAAGCCACCAAAATTGAATAAGCTTGGGACACCTCAGTGGAAAAAAACAAAAGGACAGGTAAAAAAAGCGGTTCAGTTAATCGCAAAAGATCTTGTAAAACTCTACGCAACGCGCCAGCAGACAGAAGGTTATGTTTATGGACCGGATACGGTCTGGCAGAGAGAGTTTGAGGAGATGTTTCCATTTGAAGAGACAGAGGATCAGCTTCGTGCAATTGAAGATACAAAGAAAGATATGGAAAGTACGAAGATTATGGATCGTCTGATCTGCGGAGATGTAGGGTATGGTAAGACTGAAATTGCGATAAGAGCAGCTTTTAAGGCAGTGCAGGAAGGAAAACAGGTTGTTTATCTTGTACCTACAACGATTCTTGCGCAGCAACACTATAATACATTTATTCAAAGGTTTAAAGATTTTCCGGTGCGTGTTGACTTGATGAGCCGTTTTCGGACGCAGGCGCAGCAGAAAAAAACAGTAGAGGATTTGAAAAAAGGTCTGGTTGATATCGTGATCGGAACACACAGAGTGCTTTCAAAGGATGTTGGATATAAAGATTTAGGACTTCTGATCATAGATGAAGAACAACGTTTTGGTGTGACGCATAAGGAAAAAATTAAAAAATTAAGAGAAAATATAGATGTGTTGACGCTGACAGCAACGCCAATCCCAAGAACACTTCATATGAGTTTGATCGGAATTCGTGATATGAGTGTGCTTGAGGAAGCACCGATGGATCGTATGCCAATACAGACGTATGTAATGGAATACAATGATGAGATGGTTCGTGAGGCTATTGAGCGTGAACTTGCCAGAGGTGGACAGGTCTATTATGTTTATAACAGAGTAGAAAATATTGCAGATCTAGCACTTCGTGTGCAGAAACTGGTGCCGGATGCAAGGGTATCTTACGCACATGGACAGATGAATGAACATCAGTTGGAAGATATTATGTATGATTTTATCAATGGTGATATTGATGTGCTTGTATCGACAACAATTATTGAAACAGGACTGGACATTGCGAATGCTAATACGATGATTATACAAGATGCAGATAGATTTGGACTGTCGCAGTTATATCAGTTGCGAGGAAGAGTTGGGAGATCCAATCGAATGGCATATGCATTTCTGCTGTATCAGAGGGATAAGATGCTTAAAGAAGTTGCAGAGAAGAGGCTGGCTGCAATTCGTGAATTTACAGATCTTGGATCGGGATTCAAGATCGCAATGCGTGATCTTGAGATCCGAGGTGCGGGAAATCTTCTAGGAGAGTCGCAAAGTGGTCATATGGCAGCAGTTGGATATGACTTGTACTGCAAGATGCTTAATGAGGCTGTCAGTCAGTTGAAAGGTGAAAAAGAAGAAGCAGACTACGCTACAACGATTGATCTTGATATAGATGCATTTATTCCGGAATCTTACATTAAAAATGAGTATCAAAAATTGGATATTTATAAGAGAATTGCCACAATTGAAACAGAAGAAGAGATGGATGATATGACAGAAGAACTGATTGATCGTTTTGGAGATCTGCCGAAAAAAGTACAGCAGCTTCTTCATATTGCAGCACTTAAGAGTCTTGCGCATTCTGCATATATTACAGCGATAGAACAAAAGGGAAAAGACTACAAATTTATCTTATATGAAAAAGCAAATCTGGATCCGGCAAAAATTCCGGCACTTTTAAAGAAATATGGAAATAATATGACTTTCAAAGCAGAAGCAGTCCCGTATTTCCTTTATCAAAAGAAAGGGAGAAGTGGAAAAGAGAAAGGGGAAAATGTTCTGCAGATGCTAAGAGAAATTATAGAGAGTATTCGCGAACTTCGATTAGATCAGGGAAGTTGAGGAGATTCTGTGTTTGGGGTTGTGATAGAACAAAAAACACGATATAATGAGCGGTAGTATGGCTGCGTAAGTAAATACGTAAAAAGAGGAGGATTTACCAGATGGTACGTTTGGCAAAAAGGCTGGCAGTGCTTGCAGTGGCAGGTACATTGACAGCAACATCTTTGACGGGATGTGGAACAATAAATACAGATGAGACAGTTGCAACAGTCGGTGATGAGAAGATTACACTTGGAGTCGCGAATTTTTACGCAAGATTGCAGCAGGCTCAGTATGAAACCTACTATGCGAGTATGATGGGAACAACAGCAGAAGAGATGTGGGCAAAGGAAGTATCAGACGATCAGACATATGAGGAGCAGACAAAGAAGAGTATTCTTGAGAATCTGGAGAATATGTATCTTGTTTCACAGCATGCATCTGACTATGATGTTGCACTGACAGAGGAAGAGCAACAGGCGATTAAAGATGCAGCAGCAAAATTCGGTGAAGATAATTCGGATGATGTGAAGAAAGTGGTATCAGGAGATGAGGAGGAAGTGGCTAAAGTTCTCGAACTGATGACAATTTCGAATAAGATGGAAACGGCAATGGAAGCTGGTGTGAATGAGAATGTATCAGATGAAGATGCAGCACAGAAGAGTATGCAATATCTCTTATTCTCATATACAACAACAGATGATTCGGGAGAATCCCAGACATTATCAGATGATGAGAAAGAAGCTTTGAAGACGACCGCACAGGCATTTGATGATCGGTTAAAGGGTGGAGAAGATATGGAGACTGTTGCATCAGCAGCAGGACTTACAGCCCAGACAGCTACATTTGATTCTGAAAGTACAAGCCCGGATAAGGATCTGATCGCAGCAGCAGATGCATTGACAAATGAAGGCGATGTTACAGATATTATAGAGACAGAGAATGGAATTTATATTGCAAAGCTTACAAGTCTTTTGGACAGAGAGGCAACAGACAGTAAAAAAGAAAGTATTGTAAGTGAGAGAAAACAGGAACAGTATGATTCACTTCTGGAGCAGTGGAAAAAGGATACAAAAATCAAAGAAGAGAAAAAAGTATGGAAGAAGATCAGTTTTGAAAAACAGGGTGTAACAATTAAAACGTCAGATACATCAGATAGTTCAGACAGCCAGAATTAAAAAAACAGGGACAAAAACTTTGTGAAGACCAACAAGTTTTTGTCCCTGTTATATTTACACGAGCAACGAGCCAAAGTCCGTGCTTTCACGAAAAATTAAATGTATTCCAGTTTTTCGAAATAATGCATTAAGATATCAGCACAGTTTTCAACACCAAGCTCGGAAGTGTCAAGAATCATGTGATAATCATTCACATCTCCCCAGGTCTTGCCGGTGTGTTCATAATAATAAGCAGCACGCTCTTCATCCGTATGCTCCACCTTTTCTTTTGCGGCATCATGATCAAGATTTTCTTTTTTCATGATTCTCTGAATGCGGTCCTCTTTGGCAGCACTCACATAGATGTTTAATACATTCATCCGGTCTTTCAGAATATCTGAGGCGCATCGTCCGAGAATAATGCAAGGGTTTTCAGCCAGTTTCCGGATTGCTTCAGCTTCACTTTCATATTTGTGATCAGAGAGCTTTTCTTCTATATAGGCCTTGTCATAGACCGGAATATCAAGTCGTTTCGAAAGCTCTTCAGCAATAATGCTGGCTCCGGTACCGAAACGACGACTCATAGTAATTACTAATTTCATAATGAAGTCCTCCTTTGTAGAAATAACATTCAGATGAATTTTATTATAGCACGTTCTGTTTGATTTGTCTCGGTTTTACTTACTTGTATCCAATGATGGGAAGCTACTGATAAAAATGTATCCATTTTTTCAAAAGAAATAAAGGAGGAATTTCAATGAAAAAATGGATGTAAAACTTTATACAATCACCCATTGCAAGATCATGTATACTAATGATATAATTTATAGTAGCGTTTTTGGCAGTTGCCAGAAGCAAACTTATGGATGATTAAAAATTTGAGTAGGTGACGGATTTGAAGAATAAGATCAAACGTTTTGCAAAGGGGGATTTTCACATCCCGCAGCCGGAAATTATTTTTCCTGAGACTCACATTACGATGCGTGTCGGAGAAGGAGAAAAATATGAGGGAAGCTTTTCTCTGCAGAATGAAGGGGAAGGGACAATACGTGGACTTGTATATCCTTCTTCCTATCGTGTACAGTGCGTAGAGCAGGGTTTTGATGGAAATCCGGTAAATATTTATTATACATACGATGGAAGAGGACTTGTGCCGGGACATGTTGAACATGGGAAATTTACGATTGTATGTAATGGTGGAGAGTATGATATTGCATTTACTGCAATTATTGAGAAACCATTTGTTATGACTCGATATGGAAAGGTTCAGAGCCTGGAAGATTTTAAGAAGCTTACATATCGTGATGCAGCTGAGGCAGTGAAGTTATTCCGGTCCAGAGATTTCTTTGAGATTCTCAAATATGAAGATACGAGGATCAAGGCGCTTTATAATAATATGCGTAAATGGGAACTGGATCAGCACGCCCTTGAAGAATTCCTGGTAGGGTGCAAGCAGAAAGAAAAGATTTTTCTTACATTGGAAGAAGAAAGCCGTGCTTTTATTTCTCTTGTAGAAGACAGAAAAGAGACTTTTACTGTGAAGAAAAATACCTGGGGATATCTGGAGATTGATGTAAGAACAGAAGGCGATTTCCTTTCTGTTGAGCACAGACATCTGACGACAGACGAATTTATAGGTAATGCCTATCGTCTGGAATATGGTATTTCTATGGATAAGCTTCACAGAGGAAGTAACTTTGGAAGGATTATTCTGGAAACTCCATATGAAACATTGAGTTATGAGGTCGTAGTGGAAAAGGATATTTGCAGAGATGAGGAACATCGTGCAAATGAAAAAGAATTTAATGGAATTCTGAAAGATTATCTGAAATATGAAGGTGACAAGATGTCACTGGAAGATTGGACAGAGGCTTCTATAAAGAAAATTTCACATCTTCGCGAGGTAGATGAACGTAATGAATTTTACCTTCTTGCCCAGGCACATATCTGCATTTTGGGTAATCGGATGGATGAGGCAAAATGGCTTTTAGAATCTTATAACTACAATCGTTTTGCAATCGGTAAGGATGTTGAATTGAGTTCCTATTACCTTTATCTGACGACAAAGCTGAGTAGTGATTCGATTGGGCAGAGAAGGGTCGCAGAAGAACTTTCACGTTCTTTTATGAAGCATCCGGACAGCTGGCGGATTCTTTGTATGCTGATTGAGGTTGATTCAGAATATAAAATCTACAGTGAAAGACTGAATGTGCTTGAGAAGCAGTTTATGGAGTATAAGTCTCACAGCTTATGGTTCTATCTTCAGGCATTCCGTTGTTTTAAAGAGAAGAGCTCATCTCTTAAAAAACTCGGACAGTTTGAAGTACAGGTTCTGCTTTTTGGCGTGAAATATAAACTGATGACGAAGGAACTTGCATTATATACAGCAAACCTGGCAAGTCAGATGAAGAATTTTGATAAACATCTGTATAATGTACTTGTGAAGTGTTATGAGATGTATGATGAAGCGATGATATTGACTTCTATCTGTACATTGCTTATAAAAGGCAGCAGAACAGAACACATCTATTTCCATTGGTATGAGAAAGCGGTAGACGCAGAGCTGAAGATTGCGCAGCTTTACGAATATTATATGGCGGCTGCGAGACCGGAAGAATTTCATAAGCAGCTTCCTCGTTCGGTATATTTGTATTTTATGCATGGAAATTCTCTGGATTATAAGAAATGCGCATTTTTGTATGCAAATCTTATTACTTATGAAGATGAGACAAGCGAGATTTATGCGCACTACAGGGATGAGATGGAAGAATTCACATGGAATCAGCTGGAGAAGAGAAATATAGATGAAGATCTGCGGATCATTTATAAGCGATTCCTTGTAGAGACAGACATGAGTCAGGACAGAATCCGCGCTCTTTATGATGTGTGTCACGCATATTGGATTACAACAAAGGTTCCGAATATGAAATTTATTCATGTAATCGCAGCTGATGGAACAATTACACAGAAGGCAGCATATACAGAGAATGGAGCCAGAGTATTTCTGTATGCAAAGACGGATCGCATTGTATGGGAAGCAAAAGATGGAAGACATTATACAGATTCTATCCCATATGAGAGTAAACGTCTGTTTTATGAACTTAGATATATGGATATCTGCAGAAAATATGCAAATAGCCTGAACCGAAGCAAAGCGTCTGAAGAAGAGGAAGAGCTGACACTGGAAATCGTAAAGGAAAAGGGGTTGGAAAATTTCCCGGAGGATGAGATCCAGGTACTGTGCAGCAAGATGATTCGTGAGACAAATTATGAGAATGATGATTTCCTGACCTATGTTTGTTATGATTTATTTAAGAAAAAACAGTATGATAAAGTGATTCTTACGTATTTGGCAAACTTCTACTGTGGAGCAACACAGGAGATGAAGGAATTGTGGAAAGTTGCCAGAGAGTATGAAGTCCATACACACAAACTGGCAGAACGGATCATTACACAGATGCTCTTTTCAGAGGAATTATTCCAGGAGACAAAAGTATTTGAAGCTTATTATGATGAAGGTGCATACTTCCGGCTCCAGCAGGCTTATCTGGCATATGTCTCCAGAGAATATGTTGTAGAAGCACGTAAGATAGAGAAATCTATAATTGATATTATCTGCAGGGAAGCAGAGAAGGGTGAGGCAACAATCGATATTTGTATGATTGCTGTTTTGAAATATTATTCGGATCAAGAGTATGAAACAAGCCTTAAGAAGACGCTGAAAAAGTTTATGCAGGAACTTTGTGGCAAACAGATTTATTTCCCATTTTTCCTTAAGTATGATAAGGAATGGCTGATTGAATTCCAGTTGTGGGATAAGACACTGGTAGAATACAAGGGCCAGAAGGATAGCCGTGTCATGTTGTATTATCAGTTGCAGAAAGGTGGAAACGGAGATTCTGATTATGCAACAGAACTTCTGACACCAATGTATGAGAATTTGTATGTGAAGAAGTTTGTGTTGTTCTCGCATGAACGACTGATCTATTATTTTAAAGAAACAATTGACGGAAATTCTTACAGAAGTGAGAAAAAGATCTGCCAGCATACGGTTGAAAAAGGTGAACCGGGCAGATATGGAAGGCTCAATGACATTATTCTGGAAGAAGATCCGGAAGAACGAGAGAAGAAGATGAAGCAGTATGCACTGGAAGATGCGGTTGCATCACATATGTTCATACAGTATTAAGGAGGAAATCTTTTCATGGGACAGGGAAGTATAATTGGATATGAGATAAATGAAAAGACATGCCAGATCAGTTTTTATAATGATAAAGAGATGGAACCTCAGACATTGGAAGTTGACTCAGATAATTTTCAGATTCCTTTGATTATTGGAAAACTAAGAGACACATGGGCATATGGAAAAGAGGCAAAACGTCTTGCAACACTGAAAGAAGGATTTACCGTTGCCCGTCTGCTTTCGAGAAGTCTTGCAAATGAGAAAATTGAATTTGGTGATGAGACATATGATGCAGTATGGCTGCTTTCACAGTTTATCCAGATGTCTTTACAGTCATTTCCTAAAATTGATGGAATTGTGTTCAGTGTACCGGTTCTTACAGAAGAACTGGCACAGATGCTTCGAAGGATCGCAGTTCGCATGAATATTGATAAAAGACATATCTTTATTCAGGATTATAAAGAGAGTTTTTGTAATTATCTCTTCTATCAGCCGAAAGAACTGTGGCAGTATGATGCAGCATTGTTCTGCTGTGACCGTAATGAGATCAAAGCATATATGCTGCGCAGACTGAAGCCGGGACTTGGTGGTGGAAAGACTACATTTGTTACGGTTGATGAAGTTGCAAATGCACATATGAAAGAACTGGCGCTTGTTTATCCGGTTTTGAACGAGGACAAAGCAAAAGAAGCCGATGCGATGTTCTGTAAATTTATACAGAGCGTGTTTGATAAGAGGATTGTTTCTTCTGTATTCCTGACAGGAGAAGGGTTCGAAAATAACTGGTATCCGAAGTCATTGCGGGTGCTTTGCAATGGAAGAAGAGCATTTATCGGAAATAATCTGTACAGCAAAGGAGCTTGCTATACTGCATACAGAAAACTGTATATGCATATAGAGAATCCGGTTTATCTATCGGAGACTAAGCTGACAGATCAGATTACAGTCAATATGCGTGTGGATGGTCAGGAAATGTGGTATCCGCTTGTTTCCTGGGGTGCACACTGGTATGAGTCAAATAATCAGTGGGAAGTGATCCTTGAAGAGGGTGATGATATAGAATTCCATATCGAGTCACTGGTTCAGGGAACGGTTAAGACCGAAAAAATCTCTTTGGAGAGACTTCCAAAGCGAGCAGAGTACTCTACAAGACTTCAGATAGAAACGATGTTTCAGGATGAAAAAACCTGCAAGATTACAGTACGTGATGTCGGATTTGGAGATTTCTTCCTGCCGACGGATTTCCGTGAGGAAAAGGTGATACATTTAGGAGGTAATGATGGGAAATTTAATTCTTTGTCATGACAGACACGCAGCACATCCTTATGAGATTTCCAGGATCCACTGCAGGATCTTTACAATAGAAGAATTGTGTTACTATCTGTGTAATAATTTATATCTGATCGATTATACGATCATGAATGAACCGCTTTGCACCTGGTTGGAAGAAGAGATCGGGATGAAAGAACTGGCAGAGCAGCTTCGAGATTTGATGCGTATGCGTGGATCTGTCGAGAACTTTGTTCTTACAATCTTGAAAGCTTCAAAGATCTATAAAGAATCTGAGATGATCCGTATCCAGAATGTTTTGGAACATTTGAAAAATCAGAAGGATGTAGAGCGTAAGAAGTATAAAGGCGATAATCTTCTTGAAAGCGGTGAGATTGAAGAAGCGATCATCGTTTATCAGGAAATCCTGAATCAGGAAAAAGATGAGAGTGTAGATGAAAAATTCTATGGAAAGATCTATGCATGTCTTGGAGCGGCATATGGACGATTGTTCCTTTATCAGGAAGCGGCCAAAATGTATGACAGAGCCTACCAGATCTGCGAAGATAAGGAATTACTAAAACCATATCTGTATGCGTCTTATAAGTATATGTCGCTGGAAGAATTTCACATTTTGCTTACAAAGCACAGTGAATATCAGGAAGTGAATGCACAGATGAGAAGCGAAATGGACGAAGTGAAGCAGAATCTTCAGATTGAGCCAAATGAAGTACTTTTGGAGAAGTGGAAGAGGAAACATAGAAGAAATCATACATAATACAGACTTTTTGTGCAGCTGTTCACAGAATCTATGAGCAGCTGCATTGTTTACTGTTCACACGATGTGCGACCAGCAACGCATCTCGCCATTTTAAATCGCCTTTGGCGATGGGGCGAGATGCATTCAAGTCAAAACGCGCATCCTCCGTGTCAATCAGCGGAGTGATTGACACGGGAGTGAACAGTAACCTGCATTGTTCTGTACCTTTTGGTTATTGTTTTTGGGGTTTGACATATATTGTATGCTATGGTAGAATACAACGGTAACTTTACCGTAGTACAGTGACTCATTGGTAGAGAATAAAAGCCAAACTCAATGATGGAGGGTGTTATTATGAAAAGAAAAGTATTAAGTGTGTTATTATGTGCAGGACTTGCAGTTTCTATGTTGGCAGGATGTGGTTCAGACTCTTCTAATGCGAATAAGAAAGCGGAATCAACAGGGAGTGATCTTGAATATGTGAAAGACAAAGGGACACTCGTGGTCGGTGTTACTGACTTTGAACCAATGGATTATAAAGATGATAATGGTGAGTGGGTCGGATTTGATGCAGACATGGCGAAAGCATTTGCAGAGAGTATCGGAGTTGAGGCAGAATTTGTAGAGATTGACTGGGATAATAAAGAGCTTGAGCTTGATGGAAAGTCAATCGACTGCGTATGGAATGGTATGACACTGACAGATGAAGTGGAAAGCTCCATGGAATGCACAGATGCTTATATGAATAATGCACAGGTTGTAGTTGTACCGGCTGACAAAGCTGATAAGTATCAGGATGAGGATAGTGTGAAAGATTTAACTTTTGCAGTAGAAGCAGGAAGTGCAGGAGAAGAGCAGGTAAACAGAATCGGTGCTCAGTATACAGCCGTTTCATCACAGGCAGATGCACTGATGGAAGTTGCTTCAGGAAATTCAGATGCAGCTGCAATTGATGCTTTGATGGCAGCAGCTATGATTGGAGAAGGAACAGGTTATGCAGATCTTACTTACACAATAAGTCTGAACGATGAGGAGTATGGTGTTGGATTCCGTAAAGGATCTGATCTTGCAGCAGCTCTGAACGACTATTTTAAGAAGAGTATGGAAGATGGATCAATGAAGAAATGTGCTGAGACTTACAAGGTGCAGGCTGCATTGATTGAAAAATAAATTTAGGATGGAGCTTTAATAAAATGGAACTTATTATGGAACAATTTCCAATCGTTATTCACTCACTGAATGTGGGATTTTTACAGACGCTGAAGCTGTTTTTTGCAACGCTTCTTGGAGCTATTCCGTTGGGACTGGTTATTGCATTTGGATCAATGTCACATTTTAAACCGTTGAGTTATATCACGAATATCATTGTTTGGATCGTGCGAGGCACACCGCTTATGATCCAGATGCTGATCATTTATTATTTCCCGGGACTGGTCTTAGGAAACCCAATTTGGGGTGGCGGTGAAAGCGGAAGATTTCTTGCAGCTTCGGTTGCATTTATCTTTAACTATGCATGCTATTTCTCGGTAATTTACCGTGGAGGAATCCAGGGTATCCCACAGGGACAGACGGAGGCCGGACTTGTTCTTGGAATGACAAAGCATCAGATCTTCTTTAAGGTTAAGCTGCTTCAGATGGTGAAGAGAATTGTTCCACCGATGTCAAATGAGATCATTACGCTTGTAAAAGATACTTCTCTTGCACGAATCATTGCACTGCAGGAGATTATCTGGGCAGGACAGGCGTTCCTGAAAGGTTCTCAGGGAATCTCAGGTGCGATCTGGCCGATGTTCTTTACAGCTTTTTATTATCTGATCTTCAATGGTATTCTGACAGTCCTTCTTGGAAAGCTTGAGAAGAAGCTGGAATATTTTAATTAAATGGGGAGGAAGAGATAAATGGCAATACTTGAAGTAGAACATATTAATAAAACATTTGGACGGACAGAAGTATTGAAAGATATCAGCTTTTCGTTGGAACGTGGACAGGTACTTTCCTTGATCGGTTCTTCGGGAAGTGGAAAGACGACACTTCTGCGCTGCCTGAATTTTCTGGAGACACCGGATAAAGGTGTGATCCGTGTAAATGATGAATTATTGTTTGATGCTGCAAATCCTGTAACAAAACAGGAAAGTGAGATCCGTAAGAAAAGATTACATTTTGGACTTGTATTCCAGTCTTTTAATCTGTTCCCGCAGTATACAGCACTTGGGAATGTAATGCTGGCGAAGGAACTACTTGCAAAAAGTCAGCCTGATTATAAGGCGCGCAAGAAAGAGATACACGCAGAGATTGAAGCAGAAGCAAAGCGCCTCTTAGATCAGATGGGACTTTCAGAGCGTATGAATAACTATCCGCATC
>ERZ825159.1356-NODE-1356-length-24057-cov-4.402341_pt1 | contig 24057 bp, 23 predicted proteins | sample MGYA00519932_ERZ825159 | MGnify/ENA primary metagenome ERZ825159 (study PRJEB31778, sample SAMEA3449191) | human gut metagenome | biome: human gut; feature: human-associated habitat; material: faeces | place: United Kingdom | collected 2010/2012 ...
TAATCGTAATCTCCTTTTCTTTTAAATAAAATATTATAAGTTAAGACTTTCTAATGCAGTCACTGCATTCTCCATAAAATAAAGTAGAACTGGAAGTGATCATTCCGTCAAAACAGTCATTCGCAAGACGGTTCATCTCTTCAATACTTTTCATATCCAGCTCAAGATCCAGTAACCGTCCACATTTCGTACATAAGAAATGATTGTGCGGCTGTACGGTTCCATCAAATCTGTCTCCTCCGTCAGGTGTTGATATCTTGATCGCCTCACCGATGTCTGTAAGCAGATTCAGGTTTCGATATACAGTGCCAAGACTGATATTGGGAAATTCCTTTTTTACATGCATATATACGGTATCGGCTGTTGGATGTTCCTTTGTGGATGCAAGATAGTGCTTGATCGCTTCACGTTGGCGGCTGTATTTTAATGCTGCCACAAGAATCCCCCTTTCTAATGATGAAGAAATGGATCAGTAACTTCATCAACTTTAAATTAATAACAGTAATGATTACTGTGATTAGAATATAACTCATTTTTTTAAAATTGTCAACTATATTTCTGAAAAAACTCAAAAATATTTTCAAATCGTAAAAGCTTCCTTAGTATAGGCTGATAGAAGGGGTCAGATCCTCTTTTTAAATGTTACAAAAATATTAAAAAATAAAGTTGAAAATAGACGAAAAAGAGGGAATAATGACAGATTAAAAGGGATGAAAATAATGAAAAAAGCATAAACTATGTTGACATTACAGCAAGATATTGATACAATCCGATTGTAACATAATTAACAAATATGTAACATTTAGAACTTCCTACAAAAGATAAAAAGAGAAAGTAAGGAGGTTTTATATGAAAAAATTGTATATGGGACAAAAGATGATCGTATCTGCACTGGCAGGTATGATATTGATTCCGGGGAGTGTAGTCAGGATACAGGCAGCAGAAAATGAAGAACAGCAGTCTGTTGTACCGACTGCAGGAATCGAATCGGCACTGGAAGAGTGTTACAGGACAAAAGTAAAAGAAAATCTTCAGCTCTATCTTGTGCCAACAGACGAGGGTGAGTATTTGAATATAGCGTTTTCTGACACGGATGATTTTACTTATGTCAGAAGCGAACCGGATGAGAACAGTGACTGGACAGGAAAATTATATAAAGATTCAACTGTCGAAGTCCTGGAATATCTGGATGGCTGGACAAAGATCCGGTCAGGTGAGACAGAAGGATATGTTCCCACAGAAAAGCTGTTTACAGGAGAAGATGCCCGTATTCATTCAGGGGAATACGAAGAGAATACGGCAACTGTGACGGCAGACAGACTGAATGTAAGAGCCGGAACCGGAACAGATACAGAGGTGCTGACTCAGGTTAGTGAGGGAGAGACTTATGAAATCCGGGGTGAACAGGCAGATGGCTGGTATCCGGTGAAAGTCGGAGAGATCAATGGCTGGGTGTATGGAGCCTATGTCACGACGGAAACTTCCTATTCTTATGGGGAGACGAAAGAACAGGAAGAAGCACGTATTGCGGCTGAAGAAGAGCAAAAAATCCAGGAGGCAGCGGCAGCCGCACTGGTTTCAAAAGGACAGTCAGTAGTGGACTATGCATATCAGTTCCTTGGCAATCCGTATGTCTGGGGAGGTACAAGTCTTACGAATGGGGCGGGCTGTTCCGGGTTTGTCCAGTCAGTTTACGCACATTTTGGAATCAGCCTCCCAAGGACATCCTATGAACAGAGAACAGCGGGGGATGAGATCAGCTATGCAGAGGCACAGCCGGGAGATCTGATCCTTTATGAAGGTCATGTTGGTATTTATATGGGAGATGGAAAGATCATAAATGCCATGAATGAAGCACAGGGTATTGGAGTTTGCAGTGCGACATATACGAATATTGTGGCAGTTCGAAGAGTACTGTAGAAGTTGAGTGATAATTCAAATGTCAAGAGCTGGCATGACCTGAAATTTAAATAAGCAAAATGCACAAAAATGTAGAGTTTTGTAAAAAGTGGTCGAATAAATCGAAAATGGAGTTTTCAACTTATCCACATTAAAATCTTAGAAAAAGGTGGAAAAATATAACGTTTTTAAAAAGTTATCCACATTATCCACACGAAATCCACACTTTTTGGTGGATTACTTTTAAATAAAAAGAGAACGAACGTTTTGTGTAGAAGTTATGAAAATAGAAAATTGTCGAAAAAAAGAAAGAAAAGAATTGACTTTTAAGAAGTTGTAAAATCAGTGGAGTTTAAAAAGAAAAATCTGAAAATTCAAAAAATAGTTGATAAAACCAGGTCGAAGGACTATAATGTAAAGCACGAAAAATAGAAGGAGGAATCAGCAATGGCACAGATTTCTAAAGAGACAAGAATTGGCGAGCTTCTCGTTACATTTCCAGAAGCAGCTCCGATTCTGATGGAAATTGGAATGCACTGCCTTGGATGCCCGGCATCTCAGATGGAATCTCTGGAAGAAGCAGCAATGGTTCATGGAATCGACAGTGACCTTCTTGTAGAGAAGATTAATGCAGCGATGGCAGCAGCAGGAAAATAATAAAAGAGGCGGAAACGTTTCATGAAAATTGAAAGCCCCTGACACCAGGAAGTCCTGATGTCAGGGGCTTTTTTTCGTTGTCAGTTATACGGTTAAAGTGCTGCCAGTTTCTGTACTGCATCCGCTGATACGATGATCTCGCAATGCTCTTCAAGAAAAGCAAGGATTGTAGAATCCGCTTTTTCAGGAGTGCTATATTCCGAAAGCATATTACATATATCATTTTTATATTCACAATCTCTTAAAAAGCTTAAGTCTATAGTATTGTATTGTTTCATTTTTTCCGTATTTTTGTCAAATCCCGAATTATTATCAGGATATTCATATTCTGTTCCAAAATTCTCATTAGGTATCTCGATATCCATATATTTATCACCATATATGAGCATATATCTTTTTTTTCCAATACTAGACGAGCCTATTTCTTCTATCTGCTGCCTGAGACAAAGTGTATCCGGTGAATTATACCAAAATAAAAAATATTCATCTTTGCTTTTGACAACCTTATCCCCTGGAATGTCTAAATATCCCGTACGATTATATGTATCAACAATATTCATATCTGCTATTTCTTTTTTTCTTTCTTCTGAAATATAGTCATATATATAATTCATAATTTTACCCCGCATCTCTTTATTAAAGCACATTAATAATTAATGCCATATCAACGCTACAGCTAATGAAACGGCTATTATTGCTATCATACATTTTTCCTCTTTATACCGAACCCATGATATATTAATCATCATGTTCCATTTCTGCTTTTTTCCTTTTATTCCTTTCGCAAAATTCCATAAACAATTCTATATCTTCCTTAGATAATCCACCCCATGCGCTGTTTCTTTCGAATATCTGGTCAATAACCTGAGAAAAATCATTTGTTCTATATGTAATATCTCCTTCATAATATCCTATGAATTCGCCATTATCATTGGAGAAGCATACTACTTCTCCATCTCCTGACATTTCTCCTATAACCGTCAGATTATCTGGCATAAAATTATGATGGAAATCATCTGTTCCCCAAAACATTGCACTCGATCCATCAATCAGACATTTTTCTGTAAATCTGAGCCATTCCTTATATGTCTCTGGAATCTTTACGCCATTTGCCTCCTCCCATTTATTTAATTTATCTTCATCTATTGGTTCATTAAAATATGTTTTTCCAAGCTCATCATCATTGTCCCGCTTGTCACACCACTCATATAATTCTTCAATCTTGCTCTTTAAACTGTTATTTTCTGGTATCCCTATCTTTGTATACATATTTATTATCCTCTCTTTCCTCCAAAAACAAAAAAGCAGACAACATCACATTCCGTGACATCATCTGCAACTCAACCATCTTATATCTTCAATATATCCAATACTCCCCAGACTACTGAATCAACTTAGACTTGTAGCTTTGTGTCCCTGCATTTCTGCAGGTTTACCCCTCTTTTGTTTTTATAAAACTACTCATTTATTATGTTATCATGGATACCAAGAGATTTCAACTGTTCAAATATCAATTTCTTAACGCTGTAATCGGAACAACAAATACTCCATCAGGTCTTTGATATGCAGCATTAGATAATCCACAAATAACACATAATGAATCTGGTGCAATCCCACCATTTGCCTTAATTTCATTTTTTATTTTTATAAGATTCTCTGCTGCCATATCTATTTGGTTAGCACCTAATTTAATTTCAAATCCACACCATTTCCCATCAGGCATTGCTATAACTGCATCCATTTCATTATTATTATAGTCCTGATAATGATACAAATCTGCATCAAATGACTCAGCATATATTTTCAAATCTCTTTCACACAATGCTTCGAATAAGAATCCCAATGTATTTAAATCATTCAGTAACATTTCAGGTGTCGCATTTAACAATGCGGCTGCTAATGATGGGTCTGACAAATGCCTCTTTTCCGCCTGCTTAATGCGGATTGATGATCTAAGTTTAGCCTCAAAAGGTTTCTGATTGTCTGTGAGGAAAAGTCTTTGGAAAACATCAAGATAAGCAGCAACTGTTTCCACATCAATATCTTCATTATCAATTTCCTTAATGTCATTTTTTAATTTCTTATTTGTTACAGTTGTTGCCTCATTTCTTGCAAGTGAACGAAGAAGCAGTTCCATTTTATGTTTATCTCTTTTTACATTATCAATTCTATAAACATCATCGTCTAATACAGCCCTGATGTACTGTATAGGAAGATATGCAGCCTGTTTTAATGTTGTCTCCTGATTAGCAGGCCAGCCTCCTCTTATAATGAAATCAATAAATTTTCTCAAGTCAACCTCACCTGATATTTTAGGTTCTATTCTACCCTCACATATATCTTTTAAAGAAATATCTCCACTAGAATTTCCACTTTCAAATAATGACATTGGTCTCATTCTCAATTTTGCAATTCTTCCAGCTCCGCTATGCAATATTCCTTTATGATTTGGTGTCGCAGAGCCTGTCAATATAAACTTCCCTTTATTACCACTTTGGTCAACCTTATACCTGACAGCATCCCATAACTGAGGAACTTCCTGCCATTCATCAATTAATCTTGGAGTCTCTCCCTCCAAAACCAGCGATGGACTCATCTGCGCCAATTGTCTATTCTGGAAATTACCATCTGGATTGCCAAGCATAATTTCACTTTTACAATGATATGATGATGTCCAGGTTTTTCCACACCACTTCGGTCCCTCCACACATACTGCACCAAATGCCTCTAAATAACTATCAATTATATTGTCAATCAGTCTTGGTCTGTAATCCTCTCTTTCCATATTCTCTCCATTCTATTCTTATATATCATTAATATTATTGGTTTAAGCTTAATCTATATACATTTTCTTCTTCATCATTATAATTCAACCCGATTAATTTTTCAATTACAATCCGACATATTTTTGATTTCCAATCCGATTGTTTTTGCATTTTCAATCCGATAGATTTTTAAATTTCAACCCGATTGTTTTTGCATCATCATTTCCTTATAGCAAATAGTATAAAACTCCCAACACATTCCTCTTGACCTAAACCTGACTTTAGGTGCTATGATATAAAATGTATTAAAATATAAGATAAGGAGTATCAGAAAACATGTATATTGAGAATATTAACAGTCCTGCTGATGTGAAGAAATTAAACATTATGCAGCTTAATGTCCTTGCAGAAGAAATGCGTCACGCCCTTCTTACAAGAGCCAGCAAACACGGCGGACATTTTGGTCCTAACTTCGGTATGGTAGAAGCAATCATCGCCATGCATTATGTATTTGATTCGCCTAAAGATAAAATCGTATTTGATGTATCACACCAGTGCTATCCTCACAAAATGCTCACTGGAAGAAAAGATGCATATCTTTATGAGGAGCATTATGATGATGTGTCAGGATACACTAATCCGGACGAAAGCGAACATGATTTCTTTACTGTAGGTCATACTTCAACTTCTATAAGTCTTGCCTGCGGTCTTGCCAAAGCAAGAGATTTAAACGGTGAAGACGGCAATGTAATTGCTGTTATAGGTGATGGTTCTTTAAGCGGCGGTGAGGCTTTGGAAGGTCTTGATTTTGCTTCTGAATTAAATAGCAACATGATTATCGTTGCTAACGATAACGACATGTCTATTGCTGAAAATCACGGTGGTCTTTATGGCAACTTAAAGCTTCTTCGTGAAACAAATGGACAGGCTGAATGTAATCTTTTCAAAGCAATGAACCTTGATTACATCTATGTTGATAAGGGTAATGATATCGCTTCTTTAATTGAAGCATTTGAAAAGGTTAAAGATACTAAAAAGGCGGTTGTTGTCCACATTAATACGCTTAAAGGCAAGGGTTATGCACCTGCTGAACAGAATAAGGAAGAATGGCACTGGCATATGCCTTTTGATATTGCAACCGGAGAATCTCTTTCCAAGGACGAAGAGCCTGATTTCGCTGACGCTTCTTTAGAATATCTGTTAAGGAAGATGGACGAGGACAAGAGTGTTGTTGCAATCACAGCCGGAACTCCTACTGTTATGGGATTTACTGCTGACATGAGAGCTAAAGCAGGAAAACAGTTTGTTGATGTTGGTATCGCAGAGGAAACCGCTGTTGCATTAGCTTCCGGTATCGCTGCCAACGGCGGAAAGCCTGTATTTGGCGTTTACAGCTCATTTATACAGAGAGCCTATGACCAGATTACACAGGATGTATGTATTAACGGCAATGCTGTAACATTTGCAGTATTTGCAGGTTCTGTGTATGGGATGAATGATGTTACACATCTCGGACTTCAGGATATCCCTATGCTCAACAGCATTCCAGGACTTATATATCTTGCACCTGTTACCAAGGAAGATTATATTGCAATGCTTGACTGGTCTTTAACACAGAATGAGTATCCTGTTGCTATTAAAGTTCCGGGCGGCAGCATGATTTCAACAGGTGTACCTGTAACTAAAGATTTCAGAAAGCTTGACACTTACGAGATTACTAAGAAAGGAAGCAGAGTTGCTATCCTCGGGCTTGGAACTTTCTATGAAACTGCTGTAAAAGCCGCTAATATTCTTAAGACTTCACACGGAATTGACGCAACTGTTATCAATCCTTACTATATCTCAGGTATTGACGCAGACACTCTTAATGAATTAAAGAAAGACCACGCAGTAGTTGCAACTCTTGAGGACGGCTACCTTGAAGGCGGCTTCGGAGCTAAGATTGCAGCATACTATGGTTCTTCTGATATGAAGGTATTAAACTTCGGTATTAAGAAAGAATTTATCGACAGATACGATGCATCAGAAGTATTAAAGGACAACCACCTTACTCCTGAACAGATTGCAGAAGATATCGCAGCAACATTATAACTATATTGTTTCATTATAATCGAAAAGACATGGCAATCATTTTTATCAATGACTGTCATGTCTTTTTAGAATTTATCCCTGTCTTTAGTTTCCATAATGGCTGTGGCATGATTAAATACATGCATATTTGACGTGATACCTATAGATAGTCGCATTAGTCAAGTTCTTATAGGACAATTTCAGCAAATTGCCTGCTAAACCAGTCATTTTATCTCTCAATCCACCTATCAAAAGCTTCCTCGTGCCAGCCTTATAGGTAATTCCGCACCGAAAACACTTTTTCTGTCTGAAAACAGCCTATAAAACCTCTATAAAAAACAATCTTATAGGACGCGCCAGCCTGAGCGCCACATTACAGTTATCTCACCAACAGTCTCAAGCGCCACGCCTCAGCACGCCTCAACATTCCTTAGCAGCCTCCACAAACTCCACAGCCCAGTGCTTCCACGACCACATATCTTCTGCATACTGAACACCTCTTGCCACTTTCTCCTTCATAGAACCCACATCAGCCACAAGGCTTTTAATCTTCTCTCCAACATTTTCCAGTTCATCAAGAGAATAATATTCAACTCCTGAATCCATAGGAATCTCCCGGCGCATATAAGTACTTCCATCTGTAATACTCACACAGCCATTCATAAGTGCAAGCGGCGTCCTGTCATGTATTCCTGCCTTAAACCACGGAAGCTGGTTAATTGAAAGCCTTGCATTATTATATATTGCCGGAAGTTCCCCATATGTTACCTCGCCACAGTCCTTAACAAACTCTTTAATAAATGTCAGATTATCCTTCATAAGAACCTCTGCCTTCGTAAGAAAAGTATCCCAGTTATGTCCATACAGCTTCACAGGCACATGATTTCTTATAAGCTGAACCACAATCTCCTGCCTGATTGCCACCTGAATATATACATCAGCCATGAAATTCTGCTGTAGTTTCTCTGCAATCTCTATTCCACTTATTCCCGGATACATCCTTCTCACAGCTTCCTCCTGCGTAAGCTCCGGATTATCAAGCAGTATCTGTGTAAATGTATTAAAAAAAGCCACATTATCACTATCCTGCTTCTTTGCCTTAAAATACACCATATCAGGGTCAGTATAAGACGCTGTGAATATCAGGTCATTCTCACGCATATCATATGGCTTCAGGCCGCTCTCTGCCTGCTTTGCAGCAAGCGGAAGAACAATACAGCTGTTAATATGAGGATAGGTTTCATCAATAAACTTTTTATGCATCTCATCAAGACATATTACATTCATGTTCTTTAAAGGCACTTTGAGACTGTCATGATGATAGAACGGATGGTCAAGAATATAATGCCATACCGCTTTTCCAAGTCTGTCAAAGCAGTATCTTCCTGAATCATCACATACTGCGTCCAGCTTTGTATTAATATCAAACACATAATCAAAAGGCTGGGAGTCATACTCATCAGCCAGCACACACAGCTTATCCTTCTGTGTGGCTTTATCTAATCTGATATGCATGACTTCCCAGCCCATAGCTTTTAATTCTTCACCTATACAGTTAATAAAGTAAGTTATTGAGTCATAGCATATAGAACCATTACTTAAGAAAAGTATTCTATCTGACACAACCAATCAGCTCCTTAATATCTGCTACATTATTCTTTTCCATATATTCCCTGATTCCATCAATAACCTTAATAGTTGTATATGGATCATTAAAATTCGCTGTTCCGACAGCAACTGCACTTGCACCAACCATAATCATTTCAAGTGCATCCTCTGCTGTTCTGATTCCACCCATTCCGATTATAGGAAGGTTAATTGCATTGGCAACCTGATAAACCATTCTTACTGCGATTGGATGAATAGCAGGTCCTGATACACCCGCAGTCTTGTTAGCTACTGCAAATGTTCTTCTGTTCACATCAATCTTCATACCTGTAAGAGTATTGATAAGCGAAACCGCGTCAGCACCACCTGCCTCTACAGCCTTTGCCATCTCTGTAATATCAGTAACATTAGGACTTAACTTCATAATAACCGGCTGCTTTGCAACCTTCTTAACCGCCTTAGTAATAGCCTCTGCAGAAGATGGAACCTGTCCGAAAGCAATTCCACCCTCTTTGACATTAGGGCATGAGATATTGATTTCAAGAAGGTCAACTGGCTGTTCACCAAGCTTTTCAACAGCATCCACATAATCTGCTTCAGATTTTCCACATACATTAACAATAATCTTAGTATCATACTGCTTAAGAAATGGAATATCTCTTTTTACAAATGTATCAAGTCCCGGATTCTGTAATCCGATAGCATTCATCATCCCACCATAAGTCTCAGCAATTCTTGGTGTAGGATTGCCCGGCCACGGAATATTGGCAACACCCTTGGTTGTCACTGCACCGAGTCTGTTAAGATCAACATATTCTCCGTACTCCATGCCTGAACCGAATGTTCCGGAAGCAACTGTCACAGGATTCTTTAATTCAACTCCTGCAATATTGACTGACATATTAATATCGCTCATTACAGTTCTACCTCCTTAACATTAAATACCGGACCTTCCTTGCACACTCTCTTATTCTTAACCTGAGAATGGTCGTCAATCTCAGTTGATTTACATACACATGCAAGACATGCACCAATTCCGCATGCCATCTTCTCTTCTAACGAAACATAACATGGAATATCATTCTCAAGTGCATATGCCTTAATTGCACGAAGCATAGGAGTTGGTCCGCATGCAAATATAACATCTGCCTCAACCTTTTCCTGTTTTACAGCATCTAATACATTTCCCTTTGTTCCAACACTTCCATCTTCAGTTGCAATATACACATCTGTATCAGCAACTGCTTCAAAATCTTCCTTAAGGAAAGTCTGGTTGTTTCTGTAACCAACCACAACATTCTTATGGCAGTCTAATCTTCTTGCAAGCTCAAGCATAGGAGGAACACCTATTCCACCACCGAAAAGAATAGCCTTATCAAAGCTTCTGCCTTCTGCCTTAATCTCTGCAGCAATTTTTCCCAGATCATATCCATTGCCAAGAGGTCCCTGAATATCAAGATATTCTCCTACCTTCATCTTAGAAAACTCTTCTGTTCCCTTGCCGGCAACTCTGAATACAATTCTTAAATTATTATTCTCAACCTTACATATACTGATAGGTCTTGGTAACATTCTTGAACCATCATTAGAATATACTGATATAAACTGTCCTGCCTTAGCGGCCTTAGCAATATCCTTTGTTTCAAACCATATTTCATAGACTCCGTCAGCAAGACAATCCGCCTTAAGAATCTTTGCATTTTCTCTGTACGCCATAATAATCTCCATTATTAACCTGTGTGTAAATATGTATAATTACTTGCCAAGTGCTCCGTTGATATCAGCAATCATATCAAGAGCAGCCTGTCTTGAAGCTTCTCCGAAGTTCTTCTCACCAAACTTCGCATACTGCTCCTTAGTATATGCTGCAATAATTCCTCTTGAGCTGTTTACAATAGCTCCAAGTCCGTCAGGATTAAAGAAATCAACAAGATCCTTGCCCTGTCCGCCCTGTGCACCATATCCTGGTACAAGGATATACGCCTTAGGCATAACCTTTCTTAATACTCTTCCCATCTCTGGGTAAGTAGCTCCAACAACCGCACCGACATTACTGTAATCTCCGTCCATGCTTGAAGCTCCCCACTCATTAACCTTTTCACCAACTAACTCGTATAATGGTCTTCCGTTAATAAGCTGATCCTGGAATTCTCCACTTGAAGGATTAGATGTCTTAACAAGTATAAATATACCTCTGTCCTGCTCATTACAAACCTTAATAAATGGATTGATACCATCAGAGCCAAGATATGGATTAACAGTTGCAAAATCTTCGTCAAAAGGAGTAATTGCCTTAGAGCCAACATTTACCTTTCCAAGATGTGCTACCGCATAAGCCTCAGAAGTTGAACCAATATCGCCTCTCTTAACATCACCGATAACAATCATGCCTTTCTCGTGACAGTAATCAACTGTTTTCTTGAATGCCTTAAGTCCTTCAATTCCAAACTGCTCATACATTGCAATCTGTGGTTTAACAGCTGGAACAATGTCATATATATTATCTATAATGCCTTTGTTATACTGCCATATAGCCTCTGCTGCTCCCTCAAGTGTCTCACCATACTGCTCAAACGCAACATCTGCAAGATGCTTTGGAAGATACTTCATCATCGGATCAAGTCCTACAACTATTGGTGCATTAGTCTCTACAATCTTATCAACAAGCTTCTTAATCATTAATCTACTTTAGCCTCCTTAATTCATACGCAAAATCACTTTATTCTACAACTTTGGAACTTCTCTTTCAATAAGAATTTCTGTTCCATTATGGTCTGAATACACAACTCTTCCATTAACAAGCGTATATAAAACCTTTCCATACACATGCTTTCCTTCAAATGGAGTATTCTTTCCCTTTGAAGCAAATCTGTTGCTATCAATATCATACTCTTCTGTAGGATTAACAACTGTTATATCAGCAACTTTTCCCGGTGCAAGAACTCCTCTGTCAATTCCAAGTATCTTAGCTGGATTATAGCTCATTTTCTCAACCATCTGTAACGGAGTAAGTACTCCTGTTCTTACAAGCTCAGTAATAGTAACCGGAACTGCTGTTTCAAGACCTACTACACCAAACGGTGCTTCATCAAAAGGTCTTTCCTTCTCAGTAGGATGATGTGGAGCATGGTCTGTTGCAATAACATCAATAACCCCTGATGCAAGCGCTTCTTTAAGAGCCTTTACATCATCTGCCTTTCTTAAAGGAGGGTTAATCTTAAAGTTAGCATCATCCCCGTTCACCGCATCCTCTGTCAGTGTGAAATGATGTGGGGCAACCTCTGCTGTCACTGGAATCCCCTGTTCCTTGGCAATCTTTATAATAAATGCTGATTCCTTATTAGACACATGACTTATATGCAGCTTTGCACCTGTATTCTTTGCAAGAAGAATATCTCTTGCAACAATAACATCCTCAACGGCATCCATTATTCCGAAAAGACCAAGTTCCTTGGCTCTCTCTCCGGCATTCATAACACCTCTTGCAGCCAAGTTAGTATCTTCACAATGTGCAAATACCGGAATGTCAACCTCTGCTGCCTGCCTCATAGCCTGCCTTGCAGTTCTTGCATTCATAATAGTTCCGCCATTGTCACTGACTGCAACAGCACCTGCATCCTTAAGAGCCTCAAAATCAGTAAGATACTCACCCTCCTGACCTGCTGTCATGGCAGCTATTGTATACAGATTAATGTCAGTAACCTCTTCTGCCTTATCTGTTACATACTGCAGCATATCAACATTATCAATTACAGGTTTCGTATTAGGCATCATGCAGACTGTTGTATATCCGCCTCTTGCTGCTGCTCTTGAACCTGTTCTGATTGTTTCCTTATGCTCAAGTCCTGGTTCCCTGAAATGTGCATTAAGATCAACCAGTCCTGGCATAACCATGCATCCTGATGCATCAATCACTTCATCAGCCTGTGACTCATCAATATTCTCTTCCATTGCTGCAATAAATCCGTCCTTAATAAGCACATCCATAACTTTGTCTGTTTTACTTGCAGGGTCAAGTACTCTGCCTTCTTTAATCAGTATGTTCATTCGCCCAATCTCCCCTCTAAGTTTTTCTCTTCAAAAATATTGGCTGGTACAGGCTTTCCAAAATAATATCCCTGTATATAATCCACGCCAAGACTTTTAAGCAGTTCAAACTGCTCCTTATGTTCAACACCTTCGACAACAATCTTAGTACCGATAGTCTTGGAAAGGTCAACTATAAGCTTAATAAATGCCTGTGCATAATCATCTTCAACAATATCATCAATAAATGTCTTATCAACCTTAATGATATCAAGAGGAAGTTGCTTTATATAGTTAAGTGAAGAATAACCTGTACCAAAATCATCAAGTGCAATCCTAGGTCCTAACTTCTTAAGTCCTGTAATAATATCCATAACTCTCTGCATATCATTAATTGCAAATGATTCTGTAATCTCAAGTACTATATTCTTAGGATTAACACCTGTCTTATCAAGAATTCTTTTAATATTCTCAACCACATTCTTCTGTAAAAGCTGCACTACCGACAGATTCACATTAATATAGAAATCCGGATATCCATTATCATTCCATAGCTTACATCTTCTGCATGCCTCCTCAAGAACATAGTCACCAATTGAAGTAATAAGCCCAAGATATTCTGCCAGCGGTATGAACTCACCCGGTCCCATAAATCCCAGTGCTTTGCTGTCCCATCTTACAAGTGCCTCACAGGAAGTACACATCTGTGTGTTGACATCAACAACGGGCTGATAGAATACTACGAATTCCTCAATTCCTGTAGAAACTGCCTGTCTCATGTTATTCTCGATATCAAGTCTCTTGGCTGTCGAATTCTCAACCTCACTGCTGTAATAAGTATAGCCGTTCTTTCCTGACCTCTTTGCCTCATACATCGCAACATCTGCCATTCTTGTTATTTCATGAACATCAACACTGTTATCCGGGAACACAGCAACTCCCATACTCATTGTACAGAAATATTCAGTTTCCATAAGATACCACGGCTTATTAAACAAAGCAGTTATATTGCCAATAATATTATTTATGTCTCCAAATATTTCAGGTTCAACTATTATTACAAATTCATCTCCACCCATTCTGTAACAATGTCCACGCAAACCTGAAATTCCCGTAAGTCCTGCCGCAATCTGCTGAAGAAGTATATCCCCATACTGATGGCCAAGTCCGTCATTAATATGCTTGAAATCATCAAGATCAATAAACAGTACCGCTCCTTTAAGTCCTGCCTTTTCCGTTCTTCTTATAACTTTTCTTAAATCGACTTCACATTTCATACGGTTATACAGACCTGTAAGAAAATCATTATGTGCCTGATATTCAATCTTCTGCTGATTCTTTTTCTTCTGGGTAATATCTACGGCGGTCACAACAATAACCTCACTTCCGTCAATCCACTCCAATTCAGAAAACCTCACCTCAAACCACAATCCTGACTCTGTATTGTAGCGTTCCATGGATGCTCCGATATTTCTATGTACATCTTCGCATGTAAACACATCCTCCAGACATTCCCTTATTGTATCCCGAACCTCCTGTACATTAGCTGCCATCTCATTCTCAAACAATATATTGCCAGAATACCTGCTGCACACAATAATTCCAGATCCTATATTATCAAGAATCTTCTGTAAAACATCATAAGATGATATAAGTGAATTATTAATTACCTTGCTCTGTGCTATACCATGAAGTACCAGTGCCATGTCGCTTATGTATTCCTTAATCTTATTATCTGATACTGCCTGTACATCATTACTAAGAACTATAAGATACATTGCTTTTACATTATTAATTAAAATCGGTACTGTTATGCTCAGCTTTACTCCAAGTCTGTCCAGAAGCCCTTTCTGTGCTGTATCCGCATTTCCTTCGTATGTAATCTTAATTGCATCTGAACATAATACAAACTCTGACCGTTTAACCGTGCCTGATTCATCTTTAAAACAATTTCCGGTTTCAGATATCACATGCATAGTGTCATTTTCCCTGTCTATCTGCATTACAACAGCATCACATATATCCATGCTGTCAGTTATGCATTCAAGAACACTATCTGCTGCCTGAGTAAATGTAACATTATTTTCAAGCATACGTATAATCTCTGAAAGCCCTATATTTCTGTTATTATCACTACTCAAAATATTCCTCCAGCAATACACAAATCTAATAATATTATAGCCTATTACAATCTTTTTGGAAACTGATTTTTGCATGATTTTACAATCATTTCAATATACATTTTTAATTTCACAGATAATTAATTGTTTTATCTATTTAAGGGTGTTATTATATCTCTATATCAATTTATTTATGAGGATTATTATGGACATTATTAAATTTAACACAACATTAAAAGCTTCTGGAAAGGATTATTTCAAGATTGTATTTTGGAACAGATTTATAAGAAATCCCATTGAGCTTATTCTGTCATGGCTTCCTGCCGTAATTTCGCTTGTGCTTCTATGCCTGCATTATTATTCCAGCTTTTTACTGATTCTTTATGCTGTATGCTGGTTTTACCCAATATATATTTTTGGATACCAGTTCAGATCAAGTGTTAACTATCATTTAAAGCACAGAGATCCATCAGAAGAAGCCCCATGTACAATTACTCTTATGAATAATGCTATTATGGCAGATATTCCAGAGCATAATCTTGTATACACATATGAGTGGAATCAGTTCACTAATGTTTACAACAAATTCGGCTATTACATGTTATTTAACAAAGGACGTATGATTGTCATGTTAAGTCAGAAGGACATGCCTGATGATATTAAAGCTGCTGTTCCTGCGTATATCAAGTCACATGTTGACAGAAACATTTGCAAAATCAACTTCTAAAAACTATACACAAAAGGCGTTTCAAACAGTTAAAGTTGAAACGCCTTTTATCATACTCTTTTAAGTTATCTTGCAAGCCATCCGCCATCAACAGCCAGTGTAAATCCATTAACATAATCCGATGCAGCTGATGCAAGAAACACAACCGCCCCCTTCATATCATCAGGAGTTCCCCAGCGTCCTGCCGGAATTCTGTCTATAATAGCTTCACTTCTGTCAGAATCGCTCCTTAACTGTGCCGTATTATTAGTAGCCATATATCCTGGTGCAATAGCATTAACATTAATGTTATGGCATGCCCACTCATTACACATAGCTTTTGTAAGTCCCATACCAGCACTCTTACTTGCTGTATAAGAAGGAACTCTTATGCCTCCCTGATATGAAAGCATGGAATTGATATTAATAATCTTGCCACCATGTCCCTGCTTAATATACTGCTTTGCAAATGCCTGGCTTAAGAAGAATACCATCTTCTGATTAACCTGAATAACACTATCCCATTCATCTTCTGTGAAATCAATAGCATCATTTCTCTTAATAAGTCCTGCATTATTAACAAGAATGTCAACCTTTCCAAAAGCTGCAAGTGCACCATTCACAATAACATCTATAGCTGACATATCTGAAAGGTCTGCTATAACCTCAGCAAATTCTCCTCCATCAGCTTCAATAAGCTTCTTAGTATCCTCGCAGGATCTTCTTGCAACACCTACAACCTTAGCACCTGCCTGCGCAAGTGCAACGGACATTCCCTGTCCAAGACCCGTATTGGCACCTGTAACTACTGCAACCTTTCCATCAAGTCTGAATGCATCAATTATAGACATATATTCTTCTCCTTCTAAATCTCTTTAATTAAAACCTATTATATTATTAGCTATCTTGTATCCCTGCTTAGATATCCATCTTCCTGCAGATGTAGGGATATTAACAGACCAGCCCAAAAGACTGTGTCGTAACTTCTTGTAAAGCACTTCATCCTTATCCTTAGCATACTGCCAGAGTGCCTTCTTCTTCGCAAGATGTTCCTTTGTTCCAGATACAATTAAGAATATAGACGATACTTCCATCATAATTCTTAAATAGTTAATCATATATTTTCTACAATTAATATCCTGAGGATTTTCTGAAAGAAACGAATCAATCATTCTCTTATTAACAGAAACCTGCTGGTCAATTCTCGAAATCATAACACTCTCATTGACAGACTGATCTTCTCGTCCAATAAAATATCTGTAGAAATTAGTATTTACGTAATACATGTTCTTAACATACGGAAGTGGCTCGAACACAAATATGTTATCAACATAAAATGTATGCTTAGGAAGCTCTAATCCACAATCCTTTAAAAGCTGTGTTCTATATACAACAGTATGCATAAGAATATACTGGTCAACCTTAAAATCGCCTATATTAATATCATCCCATGTAAACATCTGCTCTACAGGAAATACATTCTCGTAGTGGATAACTTTCTTTCTCTTGGCTCCGACCTTTTCATATACATAGTTTGCAATAACCATATCCGGCTCACTACCCTCTTCAAAGCTTCTTAATGTAGCAAGCATTCTTTTATAACTTTTGCCATCTACCCAGTCATCACTGTCAACAACCTTAAAGAACCTTCCTGTTGCATGCTTAAGACCTGTATTTACAGCCTCACCATGTCCACCATTCTCCTGATGTACAGCTTTGACAATATCCGGATATTCCTTCTCATATCTTTTGGCTATTTCATATGTATTATCCTTTGTTGAACCATCATCAACTATAATAACCTCAACTTCATCCCCACCAGCAAGCACTGTATTAATACAATGTTCCATATACTCTGCGGAGTTGTAACATGGTATTGCAAATGATAATAATTTACCCATCAAATTTCTCCTTTACATTCTGTCAGGGCATTCAATCGCAAGTAAATCAATACACTGCTCGAGAATGCTCTTCGTAAGGCTTATAAGTGCAATATAGCTTGCTTTCTTAACCTCGTCAGGTTCTGAAAGTATCTTATTGTTATGATAAAAGCCGTTAAATGCGTTAGATACCTCATATATAAACTGACATATCTTATGTGGTGCATTATCCTTATATGCCCCATCAATTGTATCTGCAAACTTAATAAGTGATAAAGAAAGATTCTTCTCACTTTCTTCTGTAGCAGCCATAATCTTAAGGTTATCTGTGCTTCCACCATTTTCTGTATATTTGTTAAGGATAGACTTAATTCTTACAATTGTGTAAAGAATATATGGCCCTGTATTACCCTCAAATGATGAAAATCTCTCAATATCAAACACATAGTCCTTTGATGCCTGATTAGAAAGATCTCCATACTTTAATGCAGCAAGTCCTACTATCTTAGCTGTATCTCTTGCTTCTGTCTCTTCAACAGTTCTGTTAGACATAATTTTCTCATATACAGCTTCATCAATATCAGCTATAAGATGCTCAAGTCTCATAACACCACCTGAACGCGTCTTGAATGGCTTACCATCTTTACCGTTCATAGTACCAAAGCCCACAAATCTCATATCTGCATCAGGCGCTACAATCCCAGCCTTCTTAGCCGTTCTGAATACCTGTGTAAAATGAAGTTCCTGCCTCTTATCAGCAAGATAAATATATGTATCAGGATGATATAACTTTTCTCTTTCAACAATAGTTGCAAGGTCAGATGTTGCATAAAGTGCCGCACCATCAGATTTTCTTACGATGCATGGTGGAAGCTCCTTAGTATCACCCTCCTGCTGGATATCTACAACAGTTGCACCCTGGCTTTCATAAGCAATTCCGTCTGCAATCATCTTATTAACCATATCGTCAATATATGGCTGTGCATCTGATTCACCTTTCCATAAATCAAAATGTACATTAAGATTATCATAATTCTTCTTAAGATCAGCCTTAGAAACATTCATAATATGATGCCATATTGCACGGCATGCCTTGTCACCGCTCTGTAACTTAAGTGTAGCTTCATGAGCTCTTTCTGCAAATGCAGCATCTTCCTTAGACTTTGCAGAAGCTGCCGGATAAATCTCCTCAAGCTCTGAGATAGTAAATGGTGCTTCCTCTGGATACTCACCGGTAAAACTGTCATCAAAATACGGAAGTTCTGGTTTTCTATCTCTTAATTCTTCAATGATAAGTCCCATCTGCAGACCCCAGTCTCCAAGATGGACATCACCTATAGTTTTATTTCCAGCAAATGTATTGATTCTCTTAACACTTTCTCCTATAACTGCAGAACGTAAATGTCCGACATGAAGAGGCTTTGCAGCATTAGCTCCGCCATAATCTACAATAACAGTCTTTTTCTTATCAGCATTAAAATATCCAAACTTCTCTGTTTCAGACATCTCATTAAGATATCCAGCCAGATAATCCTCACATATATTAATATTGATAAATCCAGGCTTAACACTCTCAATCTTAGAAAACATCTTGTTATCCGTTAACTTTGCAACAACCTCATCAGCGATCATAAATGGTGCTTTCTTATATGCTTTGGCTGCTGCCATAGCACCATTACACTGAAACTCGCACAAGTCAGGTCTGTTAGAAACTGTAACTTTCGCATATGCCTCATCATATCCACATTCAGTGAATACATTTTTAATCTCATCAGTAATAAGTTCAATAATCGTCTTCATATTCTCCACCTTTTACAATATCTAATAAACCACCTTTACAAGAAACAGCCCATAACTCTCTGCCGGTAATGACATCTGTACGTTTTCCCCATCAAGACATCTCTTCACATCTTCCGGCTTCTTAATACCATTGCCTACATCAAGCAGCATCCCAATCATAAATCTTGCCATATTATGAAGGAAATCATCAGCTTCAATCCTTATGTAAGCTCTTGTTCCTTCATACTGAATGTTTATCCTCTTAATAGTTCTCTCTGTGCTTTTGTTCTTCTTTGCTGTTGTAAATGCCTTAAAATCATGTTTTCCTTCAAAATATCCGGCAGCCTTTCTCATGGCATCAAAATCCGGCATACTGAATGTATGATACGCATATTTTCTTCTGAACACATTAGCTACATTACCTGTATCCAGTCTGTACTCATATATCTTTGACTTTGCATTAAGCTGGCTGTGAAATCTTTCATCAACCTGTGAAACAGACATAACCGCAATATCTCTCGGCAGATATCTGTTAAGATAATTCTTAATATCAAGTGCCTTAACTTCCTTCTCAAGCTTGAAATTCGCTGTCTGGCAAAGTGCATGCACGCCCTTTTCTGTTCTTGATCCAACATACATGTCAACTGTCTCACCAGTCATTCTTGCTATTATCTCACACAGTCTGCTCTCTATAGTATTCGTGCTGGCATCCTTACCAAGTCTTTGCCAACCATCATATCTTCCACCATCGTACTCTATCTCTATACGGTAATTATACATTATTCGTCTTCCAAAACCTTTTCTATTGTATTAATAATTACAGCACTATCAAATGGCTTCTGAATAAAATCAGCAGCACCTCTCTTTAATGCCTCAACCATATTAGTCTTCTGACCAGCGGCAGTTACCATAATAACCTTTGCCCCTGGATCAATCTCAATAATCTCTCTTACTGCTTCTATACCATCCATAACAGGCATTGTAATATCCATTGTAACAACATCAGGCTTATACAACCTGAATTTTTCTACGCCTTCTACCCCATTAACTGCCTCTGATACAACCTCATGACCTGCATCTTCAAGCATATTTCTTAAAAATTTTCTTGATGTCTTAGAATCATCTACTATCAAAACTTTTGCCATAACTATTCTCCTTATTAAGCTGAAAGCTGGATTTTATTATCAGCAGCCATTAAAATCTTAAATACATTATCTTCAATATTGAAAGTCACAACATAAAAACCGGTATCTGCCGTAACTTCTGTATCTTTATAAAAAACTGGCGGGTGAAGTGTTACTTCAATATCTGCTTCCCCAAGTTTAGTTGCATATGCCCCATTCATCACATTAATAAGTTCACATAATGCATCATAAGCATCTTCATCGAATTCTTCAATATCTTCCTGTGCAAATGTCGATGCCACTTTCAAAAGTTCCCTGTTATCACCAGCTACGCCAAGAAACACATCAATATCCCCATCCATAACCTGACAGCCAATAAACTGACCCTTATATTCTCTTTCGTAATCTATCTGGTTCAGTTCGATATTACCATCCATGAACATTCCAAGACTTTTCAATGTACACTGCATCTGCGTCTTGTAATAATCATTGTCCATATGCAGAAATGTTTCAACAAGCGTATCCGTATCTCCCTGCTTTATGACTTGTAACTCTCTGTCAGTGAACACGTTATCTGAGTGATTCTTTGCAATATATCTGCCGAGTATTCTGTCCTTCATAGTTTTTCTCCTTCTCGTTGATTTAGCGCCCCAAAATATACCCTGTTCATTCACATTAATATATAAATACTTAATCTATTATACATCATACCATTGTTCAATAGCAATAATTTCAGAAGAAATTACATTTTATCATGAAAAAAACACCCGGACAAAACAATCTGTCCGGGTTAAATACTATTATCAATTACTTATCTTCCACTGAATAGTTAGGAGCTTCCTTAGTGATATGAATATCATGTGGATGACTCTCTCTTAAAGCTGCTGAAGACATCTTAATAAACTGAGCTGTTTCCTGAAGTACCGGGATTGTAGGTGCTCCACAATATCCCATACCTGAACGTAAACCACCCATAAGCTGGAATATAGTATCTTCAACAAGTCCCTTATAAGCAACTCGTCCTTCAACACCCTCAGGAACAAGCTTCTTGGCACCAGTCTGGAAATATCTGTCCTTGCTTCCATTCTCCATTGCAGCGATAGAACCCATTCCTCTGTATACCTTATACTTTCTTCCCTGGAATAACTCAAATGTACCAGGAGCTTCATCACAGCCTGCAAGAAGACTTCCTAACATGCAGACATTACCACCTGCTGCGATAGCCTTAACGATATCTCCTGAATACTTGATACCACCATCAGCAATTACAGGAACACCATACTTCTTAGCCTCTGCATAAGCATCCATAACGGCTGTAACCTGTGGTACACCAATACCTGCAACAACTCTTGTTGTACAGATAGAACCAGGTCCGATACCAACCTTAACAGCATCTACACCAGCCTCGCAGAGAGCCTTTGCAGCTGCACCTGTTGCAATATTACCGGCAATAACCTGAAGATCAGGGAATGCTGATTTAATATTTTTAAGAGTTGTAATAATATTCTTAGAATGACCATGAGCTGAATCAATTACAATACAGTCAACACTTGAATTAACAAGTGCCTGGACTCTGTCCATAACATTAGCTGTGATACCAACAGCAGCACCTGCTAAAAGTCTGCCCTGTGAATCATGTGCTGAAGATGGATACTTAACGCTCTTCTCGATATCCTTAATTGTAATAAGTCCTCTTAATTTATAATCATCATCAACGATAGGAAGCTTCTCTTTTCTTGCCTTGCCTAATATCTTCTTAGCCTCTTCAAGAGTAGTTCCAACAGGAGCAGTGATAAGATTCTCGCTTGTCATGCACTCCTTGATTGGTCTTTCAAAATGCTCCTCAAACTTAAGGTCTCTGTTAGTAATGATACCAACAAGCTTGCCATTATCATCTGTGATAGGTACTCCGGAGATTCTGAACTTGCCCATAAGGTCATTAGCTTCCTGTAATGTATTATCTGGATGTAAGAAAAATGGGTCTGTGATAACACCATTCTCTGAACGCTTAACCTTGTCTACTTCTTCTGCCTGAGCTTCTACTGACATATTCTTATGAATAATACCAATACCGCCCTGTCTAGCCATTGCGATTGCCATTCTGTGTTCTGTAACTGTGTCCATACCTGCACTCATTAAAGGAATGTTAAGTTTAATATTCTTAGTGAGCTGTGTTGAGAGGTCAATCATATTAGGTGTTACTTCTGAATACTGTGGAACTAAAAGTACGTCGTCAAATGTAATGCCTTCACCAATAATTTTACCCATTTTGCTAAAATCCTCGCTTTCTGTTGTGTTTTAATATATAGAAAAAATCCGAATAAATAAATTAATCCGGATGTTTCTACGAGTATCTGACAGCTTAGTCAGTTTATAAATATATTACAAGAGAATATAACAAAACTGCCGCTAAAAGTCAAACATTTTTTATAAATGTGCAACTCCGTTGCCAACAGCACTTACAATTGCTTCTTTCATTGAATCATCCGGAAGCATAAACAGTCTTATCATCTCATTGCTGTCATTGTCATATGTGTATATTACAATATCTCCGGGGTCATCAACTCCTGATGAACAATTATATGTCCTTAACTGCTGCCTTGCCTTGCCCAAAGCTTCCTGACTGTTTACTTTGGCAACCAAAGTTGCTCTTGTAAGGTCAAAGCTTCCCACATTCTTTCTCACAGACTTAGCCATAATCTTATCTATAGTGAGGCTTCCGTTAACATATGAATATTCATATTCAGCGTTATAATATTCAAATACGAATACCGTAAAAAATATAAATATAACAAGAACTATTACACCCAGCCATCCTGTCTGCACAATTGTTGTCGCTGCGAGCAGACATGCAATCACAAGTATTATTCTGTAAAAAATTGAAATCTTAGGAGCGGTAACTTTAACAATCTGCTCTACTGTTCCTTCTATCATAATTCAATAACCTTTCTTTAAAGCAATATGCCCGGCGGGAAATTACCCACCGGGCTGTAAGTTTTAATTATATTGTGGAATTACATCATTCCGCCCATGCCTGCACCACCTGCTGGCATAGCTGGAGCATCTTCCTTAATATTAGCAACAACTGATTCTGTTGTAAGAAGTGTTGAAGCAACGCTTGTAGCATTCTGTAATGCACTTCTTGTAACCTTAGCCGGATCAAGGATACCAGCATCTATCATGTTGACATACTCTTCCTTGTATGCATCAAATCCTGTACCAACTTCAGACTCTCTTACCTTATTGATGATAACAGCGCCTTCAAGACCTGCATTGTATGCAATGTGGAATAATGGAGCTTCAAGGGCCTTTAATATAATCTGGGCACCAATCTTCTCATCTCCACTGAGTGTCTTAACAAGCTCTGCAACCTTCTTAGAAGCATGGATGTAAGCAGAACCACCACCTGATACTACACCTTCT
>ERZ825159.1357-NODE-1357-length-24053-cov-7.299775_pt1 | contig 24053 bp, 19 predicted proteins | sample MGYA00519932_ERZ825159 | MGnify/ENA primary metagenome ERZ825159 (study PRJEB31778, sample SAMEA3449191) | human gut metagenome | biome: human gut; feature: human-associated habitat; material: faeces | place: United Kingdom | collected 2010/2012 ...
TTCAAAGAAAATCAGCGAATCCGAATGTTTTTAGAATTGCGAAAGATGCGAAGCAACGGAGCAATTCGTAGGCATCAGTTAAAGTATACTGATAAAATTTGGAGGTAATATAATGGCAGAGCAAGTAAAAAGGCCAGTAGGAATTACAGAGACGGTCTTAAGAGATGCGCATCAGTCTCTGATGGCAACTAGAATGACCACAGAGCAGATGCTTCCAATCGTTGAGAAAATGGATCAGGTAGGATATCACTCCGTAGAGTGCTGGGGTGGCGCTACATTTGATGCCAGCCTTCGTTTCCTGAAGGAAGATCCGTGGGAGAGACTGCGTAAATTAAGAGCAGGCTTCAAGCATACAAAGCTGCAGATGCTGTTCCGTGGACAGAACATCTTAGGCTACAATCACTATGCAGATGACGTAGTAGAGTACTTCGTGCAGAAGTCAGTTGCAAATGGTATGGATATCATCCGTATCTTCGACTGCTTCAACGATCTGCGTAACTTAAAGACAGCAGTAAACGCAACAAAGGCAATCAAGAAGGAGAACCCAAATGCTGAGGCACAGATCGCACTGTGCTACACCCTTGGTGATGCTTACACACTTGATTACTGGAAGAAGATTGCAAAAGAGATTGAGTCCATGGGTGCAGATTCTATCTGTATCAAGGATATGGCAGGTCTTCTTGTTCCGTATAAGGCAACTGAGCTTGTTACAGCTCTTAAGAGCGCAACAAAGCTTCCGATTCAGATTCATACCCACTACACCTCTGGTGTTGCATCCATGACATATATGAAGGCAGTTGAGGCTGGCGCAGATGTTATTGATACAGCAATGAGCCCATTAGCTATGGGTACCAGCCAGCCGGCTACTGAGGTTATGGTAGAGACCTTCAAGGGAACTCCATACGATACAGGTCTTGATATGAAGCTTCTGGGAGAAATCGCTGATTACTTCCGTCCGATTCAGGAGGAAGCTCTTAAGTCTGGCCGCATCAACCCGAAGGTTATGGGCGTTAACATCAAGACTTTGATGTATCAGGTACCGGGCGGTATGCTTTCCAACCTGGTAAGCCAGTTAAAGGAAGCAGGCGCTGAGGACAAGTACTATCAGGTACTTGAGGAAGTTCCGAGAGTACGTAAGGACTTCGGAGAGCCGCCGCTTGTTACTCCGTCTTCTCAGATCGTTGGTACTCAGGCAGTTCTTAACGTTCTTCAGGGCGAGAGATACAAGATGATGACCAAGGAGTCCAAGAAGATCTTAAGAGGTGAGTTTGGACAGACTGTTAAGCCATTTAACAAGGAAGTTCAGAAGAAGGCAATCGGAGACGAGAAGCCGATCACCTGCCGTCCGGCAGATCTGATCAAGCCACAGTTAGACAACTTCCGCAAGGAGGCAGCTCAGTATATCCAGCAGGACGAGGATGTACTGACCTATGCACTGTTCCCGCAGGTTGCTACTGAGTTCTTCAAGTATCGTGAAGCACAGCAGACAAAGGTAGATCCAGCTGCTGCAGATACAAAGAATAAGGCATACCCGGTATGATACTAGAGTCGAAAGCTCCAAAAGCAGCGGAGCAATTCGTGAGTATCAATAAAGTAAAATAAAGAACAAGGGACTCTTGGAAAACAAGGGTCCCTTTTTTGAAAAAAGGATTGTGTGAAAATTTTTTATGAGCAAAGTAATAGTAATAGGCGGCGGTGCCGCTGGAATGATGGCTGCATTAAAGGCAGCTGAGAATGGTCATGACGTGACACTGCTTGAGAAAAATGAAAAGCTTGGAAAAAAGCTTTTTATCACAGGAAAGGGTCGATGCAACGTGACAAATGCCTCCGATATGGAGACAATCATGAGCCAGATTGTGACAAATCCACGTTTTCTTTACAGTGCGTTTTCTGACTGCAGCAACACAGATGTCATGGAACTTATTGAAAACGGCGGATGTCCTCTTAAGATAGAAAGAGGTCAGCGTGTATTCCCAGAGTCAGATAAGTCCTCTGATATCATAAGCTGCTTTTCACGCCTTTTAAAAAAGGCTGGCGTAGAAATTATATTAAATAAGGAAGTAACGCATATCATCACCGAAGAAGGACGTGCAGCAGGCGTGTCACTTTCCGATGGAAAAAAAATAAGCGCCGATGCCATAGTGCTTGCAACAGGAGGTCTTTCCTATGCGTCAACAGGCTCCACGGGAGACGGACACCGCATGGCAAGAGAGCTTGGTCATACAGTGACACCATGCTTTCCGGCATTAGTGCCAGTTAACACAAAAGAAGAATGGTGCCGCACACTGCAGGGACTGTCACTTAAAAATGTTACCTTCACTGTAAAAGACGGCAAAAAGAAACTGTATGAGGATTTTGGAGAGATGTTGTTCACTCATTTTGGCATAAGCGGACCACTTGTATTAAGTGCAAGCAGTAAAATAGTCAAAAAGCTTGATAAAAATCCACTTTCTGCTTTTATAGACTTAAAGCCGGCGCTTACAGACGAGCAGCTTGATGCAAGACTTTTGCGAGACTTCTCACAGGAAAAAAATAAGCAGTTTAAAAATGCATTAAATGGCTTATTCCCGGCAAGACTAGCAGAGCAGATCGTCATTTTGTCAGGAATAAATCCAGACAAGGAAGTAAACGCCATCACAAAAGAAGAGCGTGCCCATCTTGTTTCTTTAACCAAAAATCTCCCATTGACCATTCTTAGTGTCAGGAGTTATAATGAAGCTATTATCACGCAGGGCGGCGTCAAAGTGCAGGAAGTACAGCCAAAGACCATGGAGTCAAAGCTTGTACAGGGACTGTATTTTGCAGGCGAACTACTAGATATTGATGCCCTCACAGGAGGCTACAACCTGCAGCTTGCATGGTCCACGGGAAGTCTGGTGGGGGATAGTATTGTATAAATACGTGAATAGCGTGACAAACACTTCACCGAAACGCCTCGCAGAAGAATCGTAAAAAGAAAAGGAGACAAACAAATGGGTTTTAACATCGCAATTGATGGTCCGGCAGGAGCCGGAAAAAGCACCATCGCAAAGCTTGCAGCAAGCGAGCTTTCCTATATATATGTAGATACAGGCGCCATGTACCGCGCAATCGGTCTGTATGTATATCGTAAGCATGTGCCAGAAGAAGATACAAACGCTATTGGAGAGACTGCGAAAGAGACAGAAGTTTCCATTCGTTATATCGACGGTGAGCGCCATGTATATTTAAATGGTGAGGATGTAAGTGAAGAGATCAGAAAAGAGCATATTGGCCATATGGCATCTGTAGTTGGTGCAGTGCCGGCTGTAAGAGAGCATCTCTTATCACTTCAAAGACAGATTGCACGGGAAAATGATATCATCATGGATGGAAGAGACATTGGTACATGTATTCTTCCTAATGCAGATGTAAAGATCTTTCTGACAGCAAGTGCCGAGGAAAGGGCAAGAAGACGCTACTTAGAGCTGCAGTCAAAGGGCGATAATACGCCATATGACGTTGTGCTTGCCGATATTAAAGAGCGCGACTACCGTGACACGCACAGAGATATCGCACCGTTAAAGCAGGCTGAGGATGCTGTATACCTTGATACGTCAAACATGACAATTGAAGAAGCAGCAGCAAAGGTAGTAGAGCTTGCAAAGGCGGCACGCTGATGGAAGTAATTCTTGCAAAAAGCGCGGGCTTTTGCTTTGGCGTGCGCCGCGCAGTAAACGAAGTTTATCGTTGTCTTGAGGAAGAAAAGGATACACCAATCTATACCTTTGGTCCAATCATCCACAACGATGAAGTGGTCAACGATTTAAAGAATAAAGGTGTGCAGGTAGTTGACACATTAGAGTCGCTTGCAGCACTTAAAAAGGGCATTGTCATAATCCGCTCCCATGGTGTTAGCCGTGACACTGAAACAAAGATGCGTGAGCTTGGCATGCGTGTCATTGACATGACATGTCCGTTTGTAAAAAAGATTCACCGTCTTGTAGAAGAAAAGTCAAAAGAAGGCTACCAGATCGTCATAGCCGGAAATCCTGTGCATCCAGAGGTTGTAGGCATTGTAGGATGGAGCACAGACGGCGCATCAGTTGTAAAAGATGCGGAAGAAGCACAAAAGCTGGTATTAGACCCTAAAAAACCCGTTTTTGTGGCAGCACAAACGACATTTCACTACATTAAATTTCAAAATATAGTTGACCAATTAGAAAAAAAAGAGTACAATATAAATTGCGTTAACACTATCTGCAATGCAACCAGAAACCGGCAGGAGGAAGCAGCCAGTCTCGCAGCCTCAGTAGATGGCATGCTGGTCATAGGTGGGAGTCATAGCTCCAACACGCAGAAGCTGTTTGAAATATGCAAAAAAGAATGTAATAATACCCATTACATACAAACCGCTGAGGACCTAGACACCAATTGGTTTTTGACAGCAGACAGGGTGGGTGTTACAGGAGGGGCATCAACCCCGAATATAATCATTGAGGAGGTTCTACACCATGTCAGACGAATTCGGACAATTATTAAGTGAGCAGAAAGAAGTTGCAATTAGCCAGGGCGCAGTTGTATCCGGTCAGGTTATTGCAGTAAAGGAAGACGAGATTGTCCTAAATATAGGATATAAAGCAGATGCTGTCATTAGCCGCAACGAATTTACCAACATCCCGAATGCAAATCTGTGCGACCTTGTAAAGGTTGGCGATGAGATCGAGGCTAAGGTTGTTAAGATGAACGACGGCGAGGGCCAGGTTCAGCTTTCTGTACGCAAGCTGCAGGCAGAGAGAGGAAGCAAGGTTCTTGAGGACGCATTCGAGAACAAGACTGTATTAAAGGCAGTTGTTACTGAGATCTCCACTGGTGGATTAAGCGTAGTAGTTGATCAGACCAGAGTATTTATCCCGGCAAGCCTTGTATCCGATGTATACGAGAAGAATCTTGAGAAGTACAAGGGACAGGAAGTTGAGTTTATCGTTACTGAGTTCAACCCGAAGAAGCACAGAATTATCGGTAACTGCAAGGAGCTGATCATCGAGAAGAAGAAGAAGATGCAGGAAGAGCTCTTCGCAAAGCTTGAGGTTGGTCAGACCGTTGAGGGTACTGTAAAGAACGTTACAGATTTCGGTGCATTCGTAGATTTAGGCGGAGCAGATGGTCTGCTTCACATTTCTGAGATGAGCTGGGGCCGTATCGAGAATCCTAAGAAGGTATTCAAGAGTGGTGATAAGGTTAAGGTTCTTGTAAAGGCAATCGATGGAAATCGTATCGCACTGAGCATGAAGTTCCCGGAGGAGAATCCGTGGAAGGATGCAGAAGAGAAGTTTGCAGTAGGTACTGTTGTTACTGGTAAGGTAGCACGTATGACTGACTTTGGTGCATTCGTAGAGTTAGAGTCAGGTGTTGATGCACTGCTTCACGTTTCTCAGATCTCCAGAGAGCGCGTAGAGAAGCCACAGGATGTTCTGTCCATCGGTCAGGAAATCACCGCAAAGGTAGTAGACCTGAACGTAGATGCAAAGAAGATCAGCCTGAGCATGAAGGCTCTTGCAAACGATGAGGATCAGGAATAATCCGTAAGAAATACATCAAATAAAGTGAATTTAAAAAGACCGGGTAGAAAAAACTACCCGGTCTTTTTTTAATTAAAGCAAGTGAAGAAAAGCAAGCGGTTCAAGAAAATAATTCCGGCGGTGCTTCCTGCGCCTCCTCAGAAGGAACAGGTACAGCACATCGAAGTGCATCTTCGAGTACATTATGTGCATAGGCGAGAATAAAATCAGGATCAGCTATATATTCTGTAAAAAGCTGCTTGGAAGAATACTCCTCCTTATAAAGATCAAACATATCCTCATGCGAGAGCGGAAGAAAAGTACTGCTTTTCTTTGTGTAGCAGGTAGAAGCATTTGCCTGAACACGATGCTCCGGGTCTACATATTGGCCGACCTTCTTATGAACAGCGCGGTCCTCATCAGGAAGATAATAATAATCCTTATAATTATCAAAGAAATACTTTAATTCCCCGACAAAAGCACGAATCTCAATAATGATCTGATTCGCACGGATCGATAAACGGCAAAGCGGCAGCTCACGCGTCACAGCTACCGGGACCTTAACAGAACAGTCCACCACAATAGTAAGAGAGGACGATGCAGTGCTTAACGAATAGCCGGCAAGTGTCCACTCACTGCGGAAGATATCAAGATAAGACAAAAGCGGCATAATCTGAGGAAGAGCCTTTAAATCATCCTCATTGTGAAGAAGAAGCACCTGATAAAGACGCTTATCACCAGTCTCAAGATAATCATGATAAACAGCGATCATCTCCTTGCCGGTAGCCTGATCTAGTCTTGAAATATTTAAATAGCTTTCAAGTGTTGTAAGTTTTAAGTTCTCAAGCTGCAGAAGTGTCTTTACAGGACGTAGGTGGCGGTACAGATCAAAGCTGCGAATATTGTCAAGCACATCAGTATTAAGGCCGTAGGCAGCAGCACATTTCTTTAAAAAAGGAAGATCAAAGGTTTCGCCATTAAAAGAAACAATAACCTGATAATTTTTTATAAAAGAAAAAAAGTCCTCAAGGATCTCCTGCTCAGAATTAAGCGAATCAGAAAACCACTGTCTGATATGCCACTCCATCTGCTGATGATAGACCGCACCAATCAGATAAATAGAAGAGGTAGCAGGTGTGAGTCCTGTCGTCTCAATATCAAGAAATACAAGATCCTTTAAGGGTGCAATCGCATGAGAATCATAAAATTGCGGAATCGAAAACGTTTTGCTTATAACAACCATTGAAATTCCCCCGTTATATAAAAATCACATTAAATACAAATCTTAAAAATTTCTTACATTATAGCATAAGAGAGGAGAGAAGTCAAATCTATTCCTATTATGTGATTTGCAGTAAACAGTGATATATATATGAATTATGATTATAGATAATTACAACAAAAATGAAAAAAATCATAAGAAAATATAAAAAAAAACAAAAATGGTACTTTACAAAGTGTTTGAAATGTGCTACTGTTTAAGTAAGCGAAAAAAGCATGTTCATCAGTTCAGCTGGAAACAGTGAAAACTTGGAAGGAGTATGGAATATGCAGGGAGATGACAGCAAAGAGGGCAAAGACAGCAAGCGTTTAAGTCGCGCAGAGCTTCTTGAAATGCTTATTGAGCAGTCAAAAGAAGTCGAGTCACTTAAAAAGAAGGTTGACGAGCTTCAGAAACAGCTTGATGATCGAACGATTCAGTTGCAGCAGACAGGTTCGATTGCAGAAGCAGCTCTCGCATTAAACGACATATTCAAAGCTGCAGATCAGGCAGCATCCCAATACATCGAAAGTATCAAGCGTATGGAGCACGAAAAGAATGTAGAGTTCCAGGCGCTTCGCCAGAAGACACTTGATGCATGTGCTGTGATGAGAGAAGATACACAAGAGTATTGCAGACGGCTTCGTTATGAGAGCGAGGCAAAAAGAGACGCGCTGTATGCTCAGTTAGAAAAAGAAGAGATCGAGAAAAACAATTCTAGTGAAGGCAGCGATCCAAGCACAAGGACGTGCCTTGAGACATCTCCCAGTGTAGGTGGAGGTGTCTCATGAAAAAAAATAAAAAACAACCACTTGAAGTGCCGCCGATAGAGACTCTTGAAAAAGAGCTTCACAGAGAGCTTTACAAAAAGAGCTACAGGAGCACGCTTCGAAGCACGGTTTATACACTCATTACAGTGGCGGCAGTAGCAGTACTGGTAGCTACTTTGGTGTTACCTGTTTTACAGATCTATGGTACGTCCATGACGCCGACCTTATCAGATGGAGACATAGTTGTCTCTGTTTCTGGTTCGGAATTTGAAGCGCAGGACATAATTGCATTCTACTACAATAATAAGATCTTAGTAAAACGTGTGATTGCAACAGCAGGACAGTGGGTAGATATCGACGAAGAGGGAAATGTTTCAGTTGACGGAACACCACTCGATGAGCCATACGTATTTGAAAAGGCGCTTGGCGAATGCGACATAGACCTGCCATATCAAGTGCCTGAAGGAAGAGTATTTGTTATGGGTGATCATCGAAGCGTTTCAGTTGATAGCAGAAGCACATCTGTCGGATGTGTGGCACAGGAGCAAATTGTTGGAAAATTAGTATTTTGTGTCTGGCCATTTACAAACTTTGGCCAGATCAAGTAGGAGAAAGGGGGCGTCTGTTTTGGAAAATCCGTTAAGAAAACAGATTCGTTCAATCATGAAGGATCATAAGAAACGTCAAATGTGGTATCGAATAGTTACCACACTGGCGGTTGTTGTTGTGTTTGTAACGACATATATGCTGATTCTACCAGCTATAACGATGGAAAACAAAGCAGAGTGCGGTATTACAGAGCACAAACACGACGCAAACTGTTACAGCTCGCATTATGAAAAGGAGAAAGAGCTTGCCTGTACGACAGATTCACTAGGTGTACATAAGCATACGGATGCCTGCTACGATGCAGAGCATAAGCTGATCTGTGGTTATGCAGACTTTGTGATTCATGAACATGACGCATCCTGCTACGACAAAGACGGCAATCTAGTATGCACCATTCCAGAGCATAAGTTGCATCAGCACACACCAGAGTGCTATCAGATGCAGAAGCAGCTAGTTTGCACACAGGAAGAGTCAGTTGGTCATACTCATACGCCTGAATGCTACACAAAACAGCAGGGCGCATTAATCTGTGGCAAAGAAGAGCATACACACGGCGAAGGCTGCTACGATGCAGAAGGCAATTTAATCTGCACGCTAGAAGAGCATACGCACAGTGACGAATGCTACGAATGGAATGACATACTGACATGTACGATTCCAGAAAGTGCAGGTCACACACATAGCGAAGCCTGCTATCAGGACGTGCAGGTACTAATCTGCGAAGAGCCAGCCGAGCTTCATACACACACAGCAGAGTGCTACAAAGACGGCGTACTCGCATGTGGAAAGCTAGAATTAAAAGAGCATAAGCACAGCGAAACATGTTTCACAGAAAAGCAGGTTCTCGTAGAGACATTAATCTGTGACAGAGTAGAGCATGTACATACAGACGAGTGCTACAAAAAGAGCACCGAAGAAACAGCAACCAGTGAAGCAGTAACCGCTAGTCAGAACGAAGAAACATCAAGCGAAGACGAAAACAGCGAAACAGCTTCAATCGAAGAAACCTCAACAGAAGAAGCTTCAAGCGAGGCAGACACCGATGCAGAAGAGCCAAGTACAGAAGCATCAAGTGAAGAAACAAGCCTTGAAGCAGTAAGCGAAGACGAATCAGAAGCAGAGTCCGAGACTGAGACAGCAGAAGAGGCAGAATCTGAATCCGAGGTAGAATCAGAGTCCGAAAGCGAGACAGAGGAAAGTTCTTCTATCGAAGCAGAGACAGAAGAAGAAAGCTCAGAGGAAGTAAGTACCGAAGCAGAAAGCTTAGAAGAAGAGTCTACTGAGGAAGAATCAGAAGAAGAACAGACAAGCGAAGAAGCATCCACTGAGGAAGAAACTTCGGAGGCGGAAGAGGAGAGTAGTGAGGAAGAAACCTCAGAGGCTGAAAGCGAAACCTCATTTGAGTATGACATTAATAATTGGAATCTCGAAGTAGATGGACCATTACTGACAGTAGACAAAAATAGTTCATCTTCAAGTTTAAGAAGAATGCGCAGGGCAAGAAGTAATGTTGGAGCGCAGGCATCTTCTACGGGTATTGATTTTGGACAATACATTACAGAAATTGCTTTTTCTAAAATTGAGAATGGATATTGGGTTCCAGTAAAAGATGGAGAGGCAATAAAGGAAGGTTCTCAGGTTAGATTTAATATTTCTTATAATATTCCAGATGGAGAAGTAAATCTTAGCAATAAGAAGATTTACTATCAGTTGCCAAGCGGAGTTAAATTACGCAAAGAAGAAAGTGGAGCTATTTACAGAAATGGTGTCGCTGTTGGTACGTACACAATTTCACCAGATGGAATGATTGAAATTGAGTTTGAAGATGCTTTTGTAGCTGACGGAAAGCAGTTTAATGGTAATATTTGGTTTGAAGGAACTGTTTCAGCATCGGGTACAAACGAGAATGGCGAGATTGAATTTGCTGGTGAGGGTGGAACTCTTAAGATTGATAAACAGGAAGAAACACTAAAAAATGATATTTCTGTTGAAAAATCTGGATCAGTAAGTAAAGACGGAAAGACTGTTGATTATGAGGTTGTTGCTTCATCTAAGAAAGGCAGTGGAAGTCCAGTTACAATAGAGGATTATTTTAGAGCATCAGAACATGTATCAGCAGCGTTTGATCCAAATAGTTTTAAGATTTATAAAGCAGATGACTTTGGAAATCAAATAGAAGTAAATGGATATGTACCGACATTTGAAACTCAGGATGGTTATCCGAAGTTTACGTTGAAGGATTTGCCAGAGTTAAAGGCCGGGGAAAAGTATATTGTAAAGTATACTGCGAATATTTCAGTTGATAGTTCTGGAAACTGGGATGGCGCAGCTACTGTAAATAATACAGCTAAGGCAACAATAAAAGTTGAAAATAAAGAAACATGGTCTTCTGTTGAGATTTCAAAGGCAATGATTAGCAAAACAGGTGGTTATGATTCTGATAAAAATGAGATTAACTGGACTGTTACGTTAAATAAGGGTAAAAAGGACATTCAAGGCTATAAGTTTTATGATAAACTGTTTGACGGAATCCAATTTATCGGTACTGAATTTGATGTAATAGATACAGTTACAAATCAGTCAATTGGAAAAGCAAAAGTTGGAGCAGATGGAAGTATTGAGTATACGTTTGGAACAGATAAATCGTACACAAGTGAATATAGAATCACTTACAAGACAACTGCTCCAACCGAAAATGGAAAAGTAAATAATACAGGAACAATAGGAAAGGATGGAACAGGAAACAGTAGCACGGCGGGAGTAGATGTTACTCATCGTAACTGGGGTGTTAGCAAGAATTATAAGAATGAAGAAGATGCAAACAATGGAATGAAGAAGTTAACATGGAGTACAACTGTTTCACTTCCAGATTCAGAATTGGTAGAGTTTACATATAAAGACACAATTCTGGATGCAAGTTCTTCAGGTGATCATTATGCAGTAGCTAGTAAATTGCAAGAAGATATTGAAAAAAACTTTGCTCTACAGCTTAGTGATGATACAAGACTTTCTTATAATAATGATAAGGTGACTTTGAGTGTGACATACTATGATGCATCAGGAAATGTAATTGAATCTACAGATACCACACAGAAAGTAAGATCTTTTGAAATAAAGATAACACCAAAAAGTGGAAATAGCATCAAAGCAAAATACATGATTCTTGATGCGTATAGTACTTATGCAGATGTATCACAGATGCAGCCAGGTACTTCACTTGTATTTAAAAATAAGGCAGAACTTCCAGAACATGGTAAAGAAGCAGAGTCCACTCATACAATTAAGAAAGACAAAGCTTTGTCAAAGCAGAGTACATCGTATTGGGAGAGAGACTACAGCACACCACAAGGTAGTTTACCAAATCAACCGACTCACTACTCACCAATGACGGATGGAAGCAAAGAGATGACATATGATAGTCTTAAGGACGGATACATATATTATCGTATAGTGCTTCAGCCAGAAGAAGGAAAAGATCAAGATATTATCTTGAAAGATGTTTTACCAGAGGGAGTGGAGTTAGATAATAACTCAGTAGAAGGATGGTTCTTGAATGGTGATAATTATATACATATAATGACGTACTATCCGCAAGAATTGTATGGAACCCCTAAATATTATGATTTTTCGAGTGCCAAGAAGCCAACTGTGTCATTAGATGGACAGAATATGACGATAACAATACATGCGGGCTATTTGAACGCATTAAAGTTAGCAAATCAGACTGGGTATAAGATTGCGATTACATACCGTGTGTCCATTAAAGATGAGTGGAATGATTTGATTGTTACCGATAAAACATATGTTAATAAAGTGGAATGGGGGTCAAATTCAGATTCTCAGACAACTACTGTGACCAGACCTATAACTAAGGTTGAAAAAACTTCTGCAGTAGAAGTAGAAAAAGACAGCAATGGAAAGATAAGTGCATATTATGCAGCGTATTCTGTTGTAGTGAATCCGGCTGGAGCGAACATGAACCCGTATGCGGATACGTTGACATTGTCAGACACACTAGGTTTGCCAGCTGGTGTTAATGCATATCTGGATCTTGAAAAGACTGGATTATACTATTATGATGCATCGAAAGAAGATTATAGAGGTATTAAAGTAAATTCAAGCAGGTATACATTACAGTATGACAGTGAAACAAATGTTTTAAACCTTGTAATACCAGATGAAACAGCATGTGTATTTGTTTATAGGTATCGCATAGAGTGTGGAAGTGCAATTTCACCTACAGTAACAAATCAAGTGAAGTTATATGGTAAATTTTCATCATCAACAAGTAATGTGATTCATAATGAATCATCTGGAGCATCTGTTGACAAGGGATCACTGAGAATTTATAAGGTAGATAGCGATGACTATACAAACCTTCTTCCAGGAGCTGAATTTAAAATTGAAAAATTTAATTCAGAATCTAATGCATGGGAAATTGTGAGTGACGCCAATCATCCAGATGGAAAATATGTTTCTAATGAACAGGGTGAAGTTGAACTGCCAAAGGAATTTGCACAGGAAACATTGTACAGATTGCAGGAGATAAAAGCACCGTCAGGCTATAGTAGGTTGGCCGAAGAAATCTACTTTGTGTTTATGAAGAAGGATAAAGATACTACGATTAAGGATATGAATAGTATCTTTTCAGCAGTTAACGTGAGCACAGATAAGATTAAATTCTATGAGACTACGAATAAAGATGCCATTTTGTATGTTCCAAACGACAATACAGAAATTACAGTAAAAAAGGTTTGGGAAAACAAGGATGGATCAATATTGGTAAATCCGCCAACAGATAGTATTCAGGTTACAGTTTATAGGCAGAAGCAACAACTGGCAAAATGGACGGTAACGATTAATAAGGATGGACATCTTACACCATATGAAGTTGCAAAAGGAAGTCATTTTATAATATCGTTTCCATCGTGGGGAATTGAAAATTATACAAACGAAACAAAAGAAAAGTTTGTAAAAATGTCAGATGGTAATTATCAGTTGCGAATAGAGCAAGTAAATAGTGATATGGAAATTGACCTGAAAACTAATGGAGGCTGGACAGATGGTGGAACTCCAGATTTTGATTCACCACAGGCATACGAACCTGTTGCTGGTAGTGGAGAAGTAGCTGTTACAGAAAATGGTACAAAGCTAGAAAATGTAGCATTGACATCAGCTAACAATTGGACAGTTTCTTGGTCTGATCTTCCTAAAGCCGATAGTGAAAACGCACCATACTACTATATTGTAAAAGAAACTGTAACAATACCAGGCTATAGGACTACATATCTTAATAACGGTGGTATTCAAACTGGTATCATCTACATTACAAACCAGAAAGAGGAGGAACAATCAATCACTCTTCCAGAAACCGGTGGAACCGGTACATATTGGTATACCATGGGTGGCGTGCTCCTAACAGCAGGGGCAGCGTTCCTGATATATAAAAAACACATGCAGAAAGGAGGCAAGAGAATTTGGTAACAAATTCTCTAAACTCCCCAAGCATGGGGAACCCTCAATATACGCAATTCCTACGCATTATTCAGAGGGAGGGCACAGCCCAAAAACAAAAAAGGATAAGAATAGAAAAGAAAGCGAGGAAGTAAAATATGAAGAAAATGAAAAAAGTCATGGCTCTTTTACTCAGCTTAGTCATGGTACTTGCAATGAGTATCGCAACGTTTGCAGATGAAGGTTCAACTGGAAGTAGCACATCAACGACAATTACAATTAATGGAGGTGCTAATGGTTCTGTATACTCAGCGTACAAATTAATGGACGTATCAGTAGATGCAGCAGGAAAAAATTTTACTTACACAGTAAATAGTAAGTATAGTATGGCTTTACAAGTGGCAACGGGAAAAGGTACAGATGCAGCAGTAATTAAGTACCTTAATGATAATAAGGATGATGAAGCTGTTATAAGAGACTTTGCAGATTTTGTATATAAGTATTTGACAACGGCAAAAATGACAGCAGAAGCTGAATCATCTAACAATGTGTTCACTGTAGACAAAGGCTATTATTTAATCGCAGAAAAAACGCTTGGAAATAAACAGGATACATATTCTCTTGTTATGTTGAATACTCTGGGAAATAATTCAATAACAATCAATACAAAAGAGAGTACACCGACATTAGAAAAGAAGATTAAGGAAAAAAATGATAGCACAGGTATAGAAACCAATTGGCAGGATGGCGCTGATTATGATTTAGGCGATGTAATTCCATTTAAGCTTACTGGTACCGTTTCTTCAAGAATTGCGAACTACAACACTTACTATTATGCATTTCATGATAAAATGTCAGCTGGACTTACATTTAATGTTACTTCAGTGAGTGTTACGATTGATGGACAAACGATTGACAGCAGTAAGTATTCAGTGAGAACTGAAGGATTAACTGATGATTGTACATTTGAAGTAGTGTTTGAAGACTTAAAGAAAGCAGGAGTAGCATTAACTGGAAATAGTGAGGTTGTTGTTGAGTATAATGCAACTTTAAATGAGAAAGCTGTACTTGGTTCTACGGGAAATCCAAATGATGCAAAATTAGAGTACAATAACAATCCATATTATGATGGAAATGGTAAGCCTGAGAATCCTGGTGAGACACCTTGGGATGGAGTAATTGTATTTACTTATAAGTTGGTTGCAAACAAAGTAGATCAGAATGGTGCTTCGGTAAATGGTGCTGGATTTACTCTTTATAAGTATAATAAAGGAAATAATGCCTATGAAAAAGTTGGAGAAGAAATTAAAGGAACTGATGATAATCCAGTAACTAAATTCGAATTTAGCTATCTGGATGCAGGAATGTATAAGTTAGTTGAGTCAACAGTACCAGCTGGTTATTCAGCAGCGCCAGATCTTGTATTTGAAGTGAAGGCAACTTATACAGCAGATATGGGTGCAACAGGCGATAAGCCAACATTGACAGCACTTGAGATTATTGATGAAAATGGAAATACAATTTCTGGTGAAGACCAGGTATTTACCACTAATTTGTTAAAGGGTTCTGCTGAAACTGACGTAGTCAACAAGTCTGGTTCAACCCTTCCTACCACTGGTGGCATGGGTACCACAATCTTCTACGTTGTTGGTTCTATCCTTGTTCTTGGCGCAGCTATCCTTCTGATCACCAAGAAGCGCATGAGCGCACGCTAATTGTTTTGTCAGCACGATTGATTCGTTAATAATTAATCAGTTAAACAGAGCAAAAAAGTTATTTGTGCGAGAGATGACTATCATTACGTAAACGGTAGCCGAGGCTCCTTCGTAGAACATCCGGGTAACACAAAGATAACACAAAGAAACAAACTAGGTTGCAATCGGATGCCTCTCTTGAGGCATCCTGATACAACCGTGAGGAGAGCTTATGAAGTGGATCAAAAAAAATATGACTACCATCTTATTACTCTTGATTCTCTTGGTAGGTCTGTCCTTACTGCTGTATCCGACCGTCAGCGATTATTGGAACTCGCTGCATCAGTCGAGAGCAATTGCCACATATGCACAGGCAGTTGCTGAAGTAGATGATAAGCAGTATGAGCACATGTGGGATGATGCTTACGAATATAACCAGCAGCTTAAAAGTAAGTCAAACCGCTGGATCATGACAGACGAAGAGCGAGAAGAATATGAATCACTGTTAGATGTCAGTGACAACGGAATCTTAGGATATATAGAAATTCCAAAGATCAAGGTTTCGCTTCCAATCTATCATGGTACAGACGAAGGTATCCTTCAGATTGCAGTTGGTCATATCGAAGGCTCATCGCTTCCAGTTGGAGGACCGGGAACACATGCCGTATTATCAGGACACAGAGGTTTACCCTCTGCTAAGCTTTTTACCAATTTGGATGAGCTGGTAGTAGGCGATGAATTTTTAATTCGTGTTCTGGATGAAACATTGACATATGAGGTAGATCAGATTCGGATTGTAGAACCGGATGATCTGTCAGATCTGGAGATTGAAGAAGACAAAGACCTGTGTACACTGGTCACTTGTACACCATATGGAATCAATACGCATCGTCTTCTAGTTAGAGGGCACCGCGTAGAGACAAAGGCAAGCGCAAGTGCCATTCGCGTAACAGCGGATGCGATTCAGATAGAACCAAAGTTGGTTGCACCAGCCGTAGCAGTGCCGATTCTAGTAGTGCTGTTGATCTGGGTTCTCTTGCATAGCCGCAAGAGAAAGTGATAATAGGAAGGAGACAAGAGGGTATGAAAAGTATGAAAGTAAAGCGATATTTGCAAGGCCTGTTATTGATAATATGTCTGTTGGCAACATCCTGCGCACAGATTATAGCAGTCAATGCAGACGAGCAGGATGTTTCATTGGAGATTACATTGGAGGATGAATCCACTCCGATGGAGGGCGTCATCTTCAGCATGTATCAGATCACAGACGGCATCACGGCACCAGACGGACAGTCATTAAAGTTTATGCCTGATTTCGAAGATTGTGGTTATAAGACAGATGTGAAGACTGCAAAAGAGCTAGTTGCACTGAGCAGACGTTTAAAGATCTGGATAGATGAGAATGATATTCAGCCAACCTATACACTGGCAACAGATGTGACAGGACGCTGCAGCATTTCCTCTATTCCATTTGGTATGTACCTGATTGTTCCAAGTTCCTATGATGACTATGGCCCAGTAGTTATGTCACTTGTATTTCTTCCGGGACTCGATGCAAATGGCGATTTGATCTACCAAAACCGCATTATTCCAAAGCATTCCATTCCAGAAGAAGATGAGCCGGACGGACCAACCAATCCGCACGAGAGTAATTCAACGACACCAGAAGAGACAACTCCAGACGAGAGTAAGCCATCAGAAGAAGAGACAACACCGTCTGAGAGCAGAACACCGGAAGAAGAATCAAGCCCATATCAGCCAACATCTCCGGCAGCGCCAACGACACCAAGTCAGCCAACACCAACCACAGCACCACAAACAACAGCACCGCAGCCCACCACACCGCCAGCATCACCAAGACGTATCCTCGGTATCGAAGATCCAACAGGACGCATCGGTATGATGATGGTCACAGCAGGCGTAGGAATAATGGCAATAGCAATTGTGCTGATAGTAAGAAGAGAACTGAAAAAATAAAATTTGTGACAAAAGTTAAATATAGGTTTTTCATTGGCCGTCCGCTACAATAGTAGTGGGCGGTTAATTTTTTTGGTCCGCCTTCATATCCTCCAGCTTTGCTTGACTTTGCGCATGTAAAAGTGTACAATAACAGCAGGAAATTTGGAGGTGAATTTAGTGCTTAGAAAGAAGGAAGATGAGAAATACTTTAAAATTGCTGTCACGGGAGTAGCCATCCTACTGATCGGGATGGTCTGCTTCTTTTTGTTTTATCGAATCCGCGGATTTGGCGCCTTTTTTCATGATCTGATAGGCATTTTGGAGCCATTTATTTACGGCTTTGTTATTGCCTATGTGCTTAGGCCGACATGTCGCTGGTGGGAGAAAGAATTAAGGAAGCTTTTAGTACGTGCACACGTAAAACATGCGCAGGGAATTGCATCTGCATTGGCAATCACATTTTGCGAGCTTTTAACACTTACTATTGTAACTGCATTATTTATGCTTGTAATTCCTCAGGTGATAACAAGTATATTGTCACTTGTCAGTGTGCTGCCAGATCAACTTGACAACAGCAATAAGTGGCTTCACGATATGTTAGAAAAATATCCAACTATGCAGCAAAGCTGGGATGGTTTATATGCAGAGCTGTCCACACGTCTGCGTGAATGGTTAAAGACAGATTTGACACCGATGCTTCAGACTATAATCAACGGTCTTAGCAATCAGGTAGTAAATATTGTTGGTTTCTTAAAAAATGCATTTTTAGGATTGATCGTTTCTATCTATTTGCTTGCAGGACGAAAACGTTTTCTTGCGCAGGGCAGACTGATTCTTTATGGTGTTTTTAAGGAAAAATGGGCAAGACTGATTGAGGATGAAATCATTTATGCCGATAAGATGTTTAGCGGCTTTTTAATGGGTAAGCTTGTTGATTCACTGATTATTGGAGTGATCTGTTTTATTGGAACGTATATGATGGGAATTAAGTCAGCACTTCTTGTCAGTGTTGTTGTCGGTGTGACAAATATAATTCCATTTTTCGGACCGTACATTGGTGCAGTTCCATCAACTCTTTGGCTGCTTCTGGAAAATCCGCTTCATGCATTTTATTTTTTGATCTTTGTTATTGTCCTTCAGCAGATTGACGGAAATATTATTGGACCGAAGATTCTTGGTAATTCCACAGGCTTGTCTAGCTTTTGGGTATTGTTTTCTATCTTGTTCTTTGGCGGACTTTGGGGCTTTGTCGGCATGATTATCGGCGTACCGTTCTTTGCAGTTATCTATGATGTTATCACAAGACTTGTAATGAGAGGACTTCGCTATAATCAAAGAGACGATATGTTAATGGCATATGATGAGCAATATGTCAAAAAGTCAAAAATAACGCCGCGGCAGGAAAAGCTTTGGTCAGAGGAAGAAGAAAAGCAGGAGATGACACAGGAAAAAACAGAGCAAAAAGAACAGCCAGAAAGTATTATAAATGAAGGCGAGTCAGACGAGGACAGAAAGGAACTTTAATGGCAACAATACTTGAATGCAGTGAGCTGACGAAAAAATATGGTTCACACAGAGCGGTAGATAATTTGAATCTGCAGATTGAACGTGGTCGTGTCTATGCGCTGCTTGGTCCAAATGGAAGCGGAAAGAGTACATTTATGAAGATGGCGGCAGGGCTGATTCATCCAAGCAGCGGCAAGATCTTATTTGAAGGTGAGTCAGTTGGCAAAAATAGTAAGGCAAAGACAGTCTATATGCCGACAGAATCATATTTTTACTCATATATGACATGGAAGGATGCCGGTAATTATTTTGCAGACTTTTATGAAGATTTTCAGCCGCAGGTATATGAAAAGCTATTGTCAGCATTTTCATTGGAACCTAAAATGAAGATTTCAAAGATGTCTTCTGGTATGATGGCAAAGGGCAAGGCGGCACTCGCACTTTCGCGTGATGCAAGTCTTATTATGCTTGATGAGCCGTTAAATGGCATTGATATCATTGCGAGAGATCAGATTTTGGAAACGATTCAAAAGTATTGCTCTCCAACGAAAACGTTTCTTGTGTCAAGTCATCTTGTTGATGACTTAGAGCGCATGACAGATGATGCTATATTTATGAAAAATGGCGGACTTGTCATGTGCGGCAAGGTGGATGAGCTGACAAAACATCACGGAAAAACAATGACAGAGCTTTACAAAGAAGTGTACAGCGACTGTGTGATGTGATTAGTTGGAGGACAGAAAAATGTTTCGTTTATCAAAGTATGAGCTTCGCAAAAATAGAACGGCACTATTTGTTTTGCTTGCAGGACTGGCAGCGTTGCAGATTTGCTTTTTGATTGCACTTCGTGGAAAGACGCAGGACTATGCAATCATGTGGTCAACTATTCTTGTTTTGTATGCAGTAGTGTGTTATTTTGCCGTGTTTATTTTTGCAATTACTAATTATTATAGGGAAATTAATTCAAAGACAAGCTATCTTGTATTTATGACGCCTGTGAGTGCTCTTTCCATAATATTGTCAAAGATGCTGACTGTTCTTGTGCTAGGAGTGATATTAGCGGCAGCGCTTGGTGCACTGGGATGGCTTGATTTTTCACTGTTTTTAAATCAATATTCCGTGTATAAAAGCATGGGTGAGGTGATTTCAGAGGTAATGAAAAACTTTGGAATTGATACAGCACAAGTAGCATCAATGGCACTGTTTGGTGTTATTACGTTTCTGCTTTCTGTGTTTTCTACAGTGGCTATGCTTTATCTTTGCATTACACTGGCGGCAACACTCTTGCAAAACAGCAGATTGAAGCTTGTTGTTACGATTGCGTTTTTTGTGGCTGGCATATATGCAGAGTCAAAGATTCAAGGCGTAATTACAGATCTGCATCCGATGGTGTATCGTGATACAGTTGATTTGATTTATCTTTTGCAGCAGTCATGGCCATATGCACTTGCTAATCTGGCTGAGCTGGCACTTTTTATGATTCTTACAACGTGGCTTTTGGAAAAAAAGCTGTCACTTTAACATGCGTTAGATAGGCAGCTGCATTTTTTATGGGGAAAGATGAAATGGTTGATGTAGAAGAGTTAATGAGTAAAATCAAATCCGGTGTCTGGAGTACACAGGATGCATTTGAGTGTATAAAGGATTTAGAGCAGGAGTATCTGCAGAGCAGTAAGACAAAAGAATGGCGTGAAGATTATAGTCTTGCCGCGTATTTTACCAGCTATGGTATCTTTGCCTGCAGCTACCGCGAGTGTGTATTTCCTATGATTGAGCTTTGCCAGAAGCTGTTGGAGGATTGTCCTAATTCGGCAGATCAGGCATTGTATTATCTGGCGCTGATGCGTCTTTATTTCGTGACTGGTTTTCAGCCTAAAATTGTGGAGTATGGACTTAAATATGTGGAGACTGGCTATGCAGACAGAATGAATTTAAAATCCACTTATAATAGTATTGTAGTTGCTTTTACAGAGAATGATCTGTTTGAAGAGGCATTATATTATTTGGAAAAAATGATTGATGTTACAAGAAAAGATCCGGCAGCAGAAGGGGTGGATTTTTGGAATAGTGATACTATCAATGAAATTGTGTACCTTGACAGTCTTGTATATATTAAAATCGGACTCGGACAGCTTGATGAGGCAGCCGATGCGGCGAAGGGCTTAGAGGAGCTGATTAAAACGAAGGTGCCTGATGATCAGAAATCATTTTTCGAGATTCAAAAGGATTTTACCTGCCTTTATCTGCAATTGTATATGCAGCCAGAGTCAGAAGAAGTGGCAGATGAGTTTGTTCATTATATTCATAATCTGCAGTCATCAGGGTTAGCACAGAGTGGAATTTCATTTTGTATCAGATATTTTGCGGAATTTCTGAAGCTTCTTCTTTTAAAGAATCGTTTTCAGGATGTAGTTGAAATCGGAAAATTTCTTGCTGGATCAGAATTGTTTACTGGAAGTACAAGCATGATCTATAGCCTTATGATGAAAGCATCTGAGCAAATGCAAAGTTCAAGACATGCTAGTGAGTATGAGCAGATTAGCAAGCGCTATATTGAGGTGTTAGAGCAGGAACAGAATAATTATAATGCTATGGTGCGTTCCTTGACACAGGAGGAACTTCGTCTTATGCGTCTTAGAAAGACGATGGCAAGAGATTCACTTACGGGTTGTCGTAACCGTGCTACATTTGAGATTGAGGGAGCGCGTTATCTTAGCGATCACGCAGAGGGATGTCTTGTATTTATTGATTTGGACTTCTTAAAGGAAGTAAATGATAAGTACGGTCATGAAAGTGGAGATCAATATCTGCTTCAATTTGCCAAGATGATGGAAAACGCATTAGACCACAATGAGTTTTTGTACAGATATGCAGGCGATGAATTTATTGTGCTGTCTAACCGCAGTAAACTTAAAGTAGAGATGATGCTTGATGAGCTTTTAAGAGAGAATCCGATTGTGTTTATGCTGCAGGAAGAAGCGCGCCATATCAGCTTTTCATACGGAGTAGTAGAATTTGGTGAAATGCTGGGTGATATTTATACGATGATTCGCGAGGCAGATCACAGAATGTACCAGTGCAAGACAAAAAATCATAGTAGGCTGCAGAAAAAGGAGAAATCACTATGAATTATGCAGAAATTAAGGAATATGACATTGCCAATGGTCCTGGTGTGCGTATGACGCTTTTTGTGAGCGGATGCCGTCATCACTGCAAAAATTGTTTTAATGAGATTGCGTGGGATTTTAATTATGGCAATGTATTTGATGAAGCAGTGGAGGATGCGCTTGTAGAGAAGCTAAACAGCAGCGTTGTTAGAGGACTTACACTGCTTGGAGGAGAGCCGCTTGATCCTGCTAATCAGCCCGGAGTGTTAAAGCTGCTTAGAAAGGTTAAAAAACAATGTCCCAGTAAGGATATTTGGTGTTATACCGGCTATGTTTGGGAAAAGGATGTTTGTGGCTGGATGAGCGAGCAATGTCCTGAAACAAAGGAAATCTTATCGCTGATTGATGTTTGTGTGGATGGTCCATTTATTGAGGCACTCAAAAATATTTCACTTCAGTTTCGTGGTTCTGAGAACCAGCGCCTGATTGATGTTTCGAAAACACTTCAGACAGGAGAAGTTGTTTTGTGGACGGAATAAAAATAGAATATATTTATTTGGCAGCGATTATTGCTGCATTTGTGGCAGTACTTATAATTGGATTTTTTCTGCGCCGTAAATTTCGCAAATATCAGCCGGTTCAGGATGGACTGGAATTTGAAGTATTGTGTACGCAGATTTTAACGGCGAAAGGATACGAGAATGTGGAGCTGACACCAACGACAGGAGATTATGGCGTTGATATATTTGCAGAAAAGGATGGAGTGCGCTGGGCATTTCAGTGCAAATATTATACTAATCCAGTTGGGGTGCGCGCTGTGCAGGAAATTTACAGCGGACGCGATTTTTATCATTGCATGGTAGGCGTTGTTATGACGAACAGCCGCTTTACGAAGAATGCTGTGACGCTTGCAAATGAGCTGAACATTCTTCTTTGGGATGGAAACATGCTTGATAAATTGCTCCTTTAAAAGATCAGCCCGGAAGTTTTTGCTTCCGGGCTTTTATCATGGGATAAGATTGTAGTGTACAAGCGCATTTTCAATGCCGTCATCGAGAATATCAGTTGTGACATATTCAACGTGAGAGCGAAGAGAAGGTGTTCCGTTGCCCATTAAAATACTGTGCTGTACATAATCAAGCATTGGAAGATCATTCATGGAATCGCCAATTACATAGCAGTCGTCTAGTGACAGTCCGAAGCGGTCTGCAAGAAACTGAATGCCAGTTGCCTTGCTGTAGGCATGCATACAAAATTCACCGAATCCGCCGCCGCGGTTAATGTAAGTAAACCATGGAGATACTGCCTTTACAAAGGAAGCAGTGTCACTTTCTGGCGTTTCCCAGGTAACAAATTTGTTAAAGCATTTATTTGGAACATCTACATTCTCTCTGTGGTTTGGGAAGCGGTCATAGAGAGATTGTCTGGAAGCATTCATAGGTATGGACAGATCAAAATAAAGATAATCTGGTCCCTCAAGCAAAAGCTCCATGTGATAACGGCGGGCTGCATCAATAACAGCAGCATGAGCCTCAGAAGGAACTGTAGCAGTAAGAAGGTGTTCGCCACGGTATAAGATATGAGCACCGCAGGCGCATACATAGCCATCAAAGCCAATACGAAGAATGTATGGCTGTTCAATTACATTAAATAAGGTACGTCCGGAATTAATAAATGCCAGATGACCGCGGCGGCGAAGTTCCTGAATTGCATAGACAGTGCTCTCTGGGAGTGTTTGATTGCCATCTTCAGTAATCAGCGTGCCATCAATATCAAAGAAAACTATTTTTTGCTTCATAATAAAAATCCTTTCATTTGAAATGCGAAAAAAAGAATGCCTGCATTCTAGGGGAAATTATAAAGTGTTTGTCGAAAAAAAACAAGAAGGATTTTGAAAAAAACAGGAAAAAAGTGGTTGACAATTGGCGAAAGGAGTGGTATTATATTCAACGTTGCAGCAAACAACGGCAACACAACAATGACAACTTAGAAACAATTTGAGAAATTTTACGAATATAGAAATAATTTCTTAAAAAGAAACAAAAAAAGTTGAAAAAAGTGCTTGACAAACGCAAGCGGCTGTGATATATTAGATGAGCTGTCGATGAGACGGCAAAGAAAAAATCACAAAGAACCTTGATAATTGAACAGTATAACCAACCCTGAAGATTTCT
>ERZ825159.1372-NODE-1372-length-23814-cov-3.600741_pt1 | contig 23814 bp, 12 predicted proteins | sample MGYA00519932_ERZ825159 | MGnify/ENA primary metagenome ERZ825159 (study PRJEB31778, sample SAMEA3449191) | human gut metagenome | biome: human gut; feature: human-associated habitat; material: faeces | place: United Kingdom | collected 2010/2012 ...
AGCTCCGCTTTTTGGTCCTCATATCCTGGTTTGCCCAAAAGTGCAAACATATTCTTTTTATAGCTTTCAACGCCGGGCTGGTTAAACGGATTAACGCCGAGCATATATCCGCTTATCGCACAAGCCTTTTCAAAGAAGTAGACAATCTGACCGAAAGTATATTCGTCGAGTTCTTTGAGTTCAACTATAAGGTTCGGGACACCGCCGTCATTATGCGCAAGATAAGTTCCCTCGAAAGCTTTTTTGTTTACAAAGTCCATTCCTTTTCCGGCGAGGAAGTTAAGACCGTCAACATTTTCGGGGTCTTTATCTATTACGAGGTCGCGCTTTGGCTGTTCAACATACAAAACAGTCTCAAACAATTCACGTCTGCCGTCCTGAATATACTGACCCATAGAATGCAAATCCGTTGAAAAGCTTGCACCGGCAGGGAATATTCCTTTTCCGTCTTTACCTTCGCTTTCGCCGTAGAGTTGTTTCCACCATTCAATAAAGTATTGCAGCTCAGGCTCGTAATTTACAAGCATCTCGATGTTTTTACCTTTTCTGTGCAAGATGTTTCTTGCCGCCGCATACTGATAACACTCATTTGTTTCAAGGTTATCATCTTTATATAACTCAACAGCGTCAGCCGCACCCTGCATCATAGCTTTAATATCCGCGCCGCAAACAGCAATCGGCAAAAGTCCGACAGCGGTCAGCACGGAAAATCTTCCGCCAACATCATCGGGAACAACAAATGTTTCGTATCCCTCTGTATCCGCAAGATTTTTAAGCGCACCCTTCGCTTTATCGGTCGTTGCATAAATTCTGCCTCTTGCTTCTTCTTTTCCGTATTTATCCTCCAAGTATTTTTTAAGCACACGGAAAGCAATTGCCGGTTCGGTTGTTGTTCCCGACTTGGAAATAACGTTTACCGAAACGTCTTTTCCGTCAAGGCAATCAATAACCGAGTTAAGATAGTTGGGGCTTATGTTGTTGCCGGCAAAAATAACTTGCGGCTTTTGGTTATAGTTATAAAACGGACCGGTCAAAAAGTCAATTGCTGCCTTTGCACCGAGGTAAGAACCGCCGATTCCGATAACAACCAAAACATCCGAATCCTTGCGTATTTTCTCTGCCGCTTTTTCTATTCTTGCGAACTCATCCTTATCATAATTCAAAGGAAGGTCTGTCCAACCCAAAAAATCCGAACCCGCACCCGTCTTATCAACAAGAGTCTTATGTGCGGCGCTGATTTGAGGTGCAATGTTTTTAAACTCATTTTCACCGATGAAGTCAACAGCCTTTGAATAACGGAAAGTAATGTTCTTTTTCATTAAAACCACTCCTAATAATTCATAATCAAACAATTTAATATAAATAATTGCATATTTATATTTTAACATAATAAATATTTACTTTCAAGCCAAAAATATATAAAAATTTCATCCCAAAGATAATAATATTTTATCCAAAACAGGGCAATATATTAACAGAAGCATCAAAAACGGTCAGTTTTAGAAGTATTATATTGAGATTATATATTGTCAAATTCTAAAAACCGTAAATTGATTTCCACAAATTCACAGTATAAAATGTTTGACGATGCTTCAAAATATCAGTGTAACAAAAACCTAATTTTCAAGGAGTGAAAAAAATGTCTAACAACAAAAGCAATAATAATTATGTAGTACCCCAAGCAAAAGCTGCTATGGAGCAATTCAAAATGGAGGCTGCCAACGAAGTTGGTGTAACGCTTAACAAGGGTTACAACGGTGACCTCACATCAAGGCAGGCCGGTTCAATCGGTGGTCAGATGGTTAAAGCCATCTGACCCGAACGAAAGTCACCGCTTTCACTTTTATCTTTAGCAATTTTGCGTATTTTTTTCAAGTACTTTTCACAGGTTTCACCTGTGAAAATTTTAATATCCAGCTTAAGCGTATTTTCTTCCGCACTTACAAATATCTTATCTATATATTTATTAATAAATGCAGTGTCAATTACTCCGTCCGCAGCCTCCTCCGCCGCTTTTTCGAGTGTTTCTTTTATTTCACGAATATGAGCCTTAAACTCAGTTTTGGAATTTAGGCGGTTTTCCAATTCAAATTTTTCCGCCTCGGCTCGTTCAATCTTTTTTATCGCTTCATTGTTCATTTTGATAAAGTCTTTATCGCTTATATCGCCGTTGATGTTATAATCCAAAAGTTTTTGCTTCTTTTTGGTTTCGAAAGCAATCGTCTTATTCAACTCCGCAATCGCCTTTGCTGTTTCGTTATCTTCGTCAATCGTCTTGTACAGATCAATATATTCATTGATATATTTTTCGGCGTTTCCTGCTGTTTCTTGAAAGACATCAAGCAAAATCGGCTTTATATCGCTTTCGTATATCGCAAAAGACGGACACGAAACCGCTCCGTTTTTTATCTTTCCGCTGCAAATCCATATACTGTTTGCATTTCCGCCTTTGTCTTTGCTTTCTCTGCGATAATATGGTTTTCCGCAATGCATACAAAAGAGTTTGCCTGTTAAAAGGTTTGCGTGATTGCATTTGTTCTGTCTTGATTTGACATCGCGGCTCCTTTTTGCCAATACTTTATTTGCTCTGTCCCAAAGTTCTTCCGTCACAATCGCCGGCACTATCTCACCGGTTTCATCTTTGAACATAACCCATTCTTCCGGCTCCAAAAACTTTTGTTTTTTGGTAAACATATCGATTACTTTAACTTTGTTTCCGCAATAATATCCTTTGTATTTCGGATTTGAAATTATATTTGACATAGTCGAATGTGCAATTTTGTTTCCGTTTAAATTTCTGTAACCTTTTTGCCAAAACAAGTCCTCTATCTGTTTCATACTGTATTTGTCGGTTGCATAAAGTTCAAACAGCTCACGAACCATTTTTGCCTCGTTGGGTTCGATAACAAGTTTTTTATTATCCTTTACATATCCAAAGATACGGGAATTTCCTATTACAACCTTGTTTTTTATTGCCTGCTGATGACCGAATTTGATTCTCGATGACAACTTTCTCAGTTCATCCTGTGCAATACCCGACATTATGGTAAGTCTAAGCTCGCTGTCCTCGTCAAGCGTGTTTATGTTGTCATTTTGAAAGAATACACCTACTCCATCATTTAAAAGCTCTCTGGTGTATTTAATACTGTCCAAAGTATTTCTCGCAAATCTCGAAATTTCCTTTGTTATTATAAGGTCGAACATACCAATCTTGGCATCAGCGATCATTTGATGAAAGTTTTCACGTTTTTGCGTTGAGATTCCCGATATTCCCTCATCAATATAGCCGTTGATATACGTCCATTTTTTATTACTCTTAATCAAATCAGTGTAATATGAAATCTGATTATCCAGAGAATTGAGCTGTTCATCCTTTTCGGACGAAACACGAGCATAAAAAGTAACTCGCATGGGTATATCATATATAGAAGAAATTTTAATTTTTTGACGTATTTCGTGTATATCCAAAACAAAGCCCTCCTTATTTTTCATTGTATCATCATTATACATCTATGTGCGTTAAAAGTCAAGAGAAAAGTTGTGTTCATAAAAAATGACAGCAATGACACGTCTTTCGATGATAATATATCCCCATAAATATTACATTTAAATACGTGTCATTGCCGTCATTGTGTCATAAGTTTCATGCTCGGCGCGCCGCACTAAAAAGAACCCGAAACGTTACGCTTCGGGTTCACGGTTTGATTTAATTTTTACGGTGAACACTTGTAAGTATGAGATTGCGCATTTTCCTCATGCTTCTCTCTGATATAATATTGCTTTTAAACAAATATTCATTAAAGTAGTTCATCCATATTTCCGACGCCGCACGATGTTTTTCCGCATCGTTTTTCATATCATTTACATTCAAAGTGTTCACCGCCCTTCCTCTAAAACATATTTATATTATAAACACCTTTTACTAAAATTATAATATATAACTTTAAATATCAAGTTTACGATTAACAAGTCTGACACCTTTGTAACCTTTTTCTTTTGCTGTACGAAAGTGATCAAGCATTAAAACTTTTTCCGATTTGTAAAATTGTGCTTTTCCAATATCACTCAATCCGTTTTGCTTACAGTAATTCAAATATGAATTGTATAAGAGCGAGGACGAAACAAAATCATTGTCATATCCGCTTTGATATACACAACATTCGAAAAATCGTGCTACCGAATTTTCTTTTTGTATATATTCATATTTAACTTTTTGTATATATTCATATTTAACTTTTTGCATATCATCCGTCGGTGTCAATCTGTTTTTACGGTATTTCGCACTCCCTTCTATAAGCCAAACCAATATTTTTTTGCACAAGCTCACTCTTTAGCAAATCCGGCAAATCAATCCTTCTTTCCGTCTCGTCAAATCATCTGTTAAACGGAATTATTTCTATTCTGTGAAATATCGCATATCCGGCAGACGACCCCGCTGTTTCCACTGACGGAAGATGATTTGTATCTATAAACACCGTTGACTCGTTATCAAACTCTGTCATACCTTTATGCAAACCTCTTCCCACAAGTTTTCCTCCTCCGATAATTTTCTTAAACTGTGCCTCTGCAATTTTGTCATTTCGTTTAAGTTCGGAAGAAAACACCATTCATTTACCCTTAAGCTGCATTATGGCCGGTGTAGCATTATTAACATTGCCGTTATCCTCGCTCATAAAAATCTTTTTCGATACAAACGTACAATTAAAAATCAATAAGCTTTTTTCTATGCTTCTGACTGTATTAAATCCGATTTTCTCAAATATCGAAAGATCAATTTTCATATGTACGATTTTTTCACCGTATGAGCAAATATTGGAGCTTTTTTGTGTCTATTTTTACTGGGATGGCACAATTGAATGACCGTGATGAACCATAGACAAATCCAAAATAATATTATTACCATCGGAACCGTTGACCTTGCAAATATGCAGGCTCAGTTTGGTCCAATTAAAAAATGTCGGTCTTAGATACCATGATCTAAAACCGACATTTTTGTAAATATTATATTTTAATAATCCAAGTTATCAAGATAGTTCTGTTGGAAATCGGAATTTGCTTTCTTTAAAAGTTCGGCACAATCCGCGTTTTTGTCTGTCAGCACCGCCTGAATACAGTTATCCAAAATTCCGTAAAGCTCTTGTGCACAAACGGGTTCCTCGGGGTGCAGTTTGCAATCGCCCATATCAGCCACAAAATCATTATATAGTTTAACGTGGTTTATATTTCCGTTTGCAAGTTTATCTCTCAATTCGCGTTCGTATTTTACCGCATCGGAATCGTTGTTCCACGGTGACATACTTTTAACGGTTATAAGCTCTTTATTTTCCAATCTGGTTTTTATGTCCTTTTCTTTATTCTCTTTAAATTGTTCGGTTGCATCGGGCGAATATGCCGTCTTTATCCACTTTATTGCGCCCTCAATCTGTTTATCGCTTGAATTGTTTGCAACGGCAAAAACGCTTCCACCCATTAATGTTACATGGTCTTTCGGACCTTTGGGCATAGCCATCATTCCTATTGAATTGGGATTCATCTCATATGAACGAACATCCGCCGGCATATCTCCTGCGGCTATTACCATTGCACCCTGACCTGTGCCGAACGTCTTAAACTGTTCGGTATAGTCAACAAATGTGTTACTCGGGAGAACATCATATTTCCACTTTAAATCTTTGATGAATTGCAATGCCGCAACTGTCTCTGCCGAATCAAAGGTTGCCTTCCATTTATCCCCGTCTTTTTTCATAAACTCAGTTCCGTATGACCACGCGATAGAAGTGAATATCCAGCCGCCGACATTGTTCGCCGTTGGGAAGATAAATCCCGGTACGCCTGTTGCATTCTTAATCTTTACCGCGAATTCGGCAAGTTCGTTCCAGTCTTTCGGCTGTTTCGGCGTGCCGTCCTCATTCATAAGCCCTGCCTTTTCAAACAAATCCACGTTATAAGCAAGCCCCAAAACATATGCCGCATACGGATAAGCGTATACTTTTCCGTCCTTTGAAACAACATCCAGTACATCCTTGTTCATCTTATCATATAAGCCTTGTTTTTTAAGTTCATCGGTCAAATCCGCACCGTAACCGGCATTGATTATTTGAGATACCTCGGTAAAGTTTGAATTAAACAAAACCGGCAGCTGTCCGCCCGCAGCTTTTGCATAAAAACTTTTAAGGTCAAATGCCCAGTTATCGGGCTGAATAACAAAGTCGGTGTTATCCGCCTCAAACTTTTGCTTTCTCTCCTCTATGTTTTGCTTTTCCGTTCCTTCTTTGGTTGGCCAGCTGCCAACCGTTACTATTGTTCTTCCTTTATCATCGGTCACATTTGCATTTTTATTGCCGCAGCCCGACAAGCCGCATATCGTGACCGAACAAATTGTCATAGTCAAAACCGCTTTTGTAAAAAATCTTTTAATATTCATAATCTTCTCCTTTTCCGCCGCAATCGCGGCATTTTAATTTTGCATTATATTTATTCAAAACGTGATGCTAACCTAAAACACCCTCATATTATTATAAAAATGCTCGGATAAAAGCTCACCCTTTGAATTCTCGTCACCGTACCACAGGATTTCCTCATCGAGTTCATCTATTCTTTCTGTTTCGGCACGGCAATATTTTATTATTTTCTCGCCGCAGGACTTAAAGCGCATAAGCATACCGCCTATTCTTTCCTCAAACACCTCGAAACCGAACGGCTTGTTTTCTCTGTTCCACACACTGCAAAGTTTTTTATAAAACTCTTTATAATCATCGCTAAGCTCGCTGAGAACATCCGCACATTTTAAAAGCTCGTCAATGTCATTTGCATTATATGCCCTGCGGATTTTCACACCGATGTGACACTTCTTTTTAAGTATTTCCGCAAGGTAACGATAATACTCAAAAAGGTATTCAATATCACCTTGATTAGACAACGCTCCGAGTTTGTCGATTATGCCGTCATAGTACCCCTCAAGGTCATACTCCGCAAAATTTTTATCGAACAATCCGAGCAAAACGTCTTGATAAAACACTTGTTTTGATGTTGCGAGAGCGTCCTTTTTCTTTGCCGGGATATTATCAAAATCCAAAGCAATAAACGCATCGGCATCATATCCCGTACAAAGTTTGAAATTCTCTTTGGTATTCTCGATATTCAATTTGTCGCAATGGCTGTAATCGGCAAAAAGCTGTAATCCCAAAAGCATCGTGTATCTGCTGACCTCGCCGCCGTCATCGCCCCACATCGTGGCGATAACACTTTTTATCTGTTCATCATCACACGCGCTTAAAGCTTTAAGCGTGGTGTCAAACGTCTTGTCATAGTGCGGACAAAGACCGCGCCACAGCCATGCTCCGCCGGCAAATATAATATTGCGCCCGAATTCTTTGTGTTTTTTGAGCATAGTCCGATAAAGCTCAATATCGTGATGATAATAATCCCAATATACAAGTGATGCGTCTGTCGGAATCTTTTTGGACAGGCTCGGTAAAATTTCCGCGTTAAGGTCATAGTAATCACGCTTTTTTGAGCCGATTTTAAAGAACATATCGCTCCACATCATCGGCTTAAAGCCGTATTTTGCCGCAATATCGTTCACCCTTTGAACATGGCGCAGCATAATCTCGTATCTGTCACAATATCCGTGTCGGTTAAAATACTCACCGAGACCTACGCCCTCCGCCTCGTCCATTCCGATATGAATTTTATCGGTTTTGCAAAGCGTTCTCCACTTTTTTATCATCGCTTCGATAAACACATATGTTTTCTCTTCGTCAATAAGCAGGACATCGGGGTCATCTTTCATATCCTGCGCATAGCCCCAGCGCAGTGTCTTTGCCAGATGCCCCAGCGTCTGAATACATGGGATAACCTCTATCTTTAAGTCCTCTGCCGCAGGACAGATTTCTTTAAGCTCATCGTCCGAATATCTTCCGCGCAGGTATCCGAAATATTTATAATCGTCAAGGCAATATATATCCTCGGTATAGAGCATAATGGTGTCCATGCCCATCATTGCCATACGGGTCATAAAATCGATAACCGACAACGGTTTCATCACCGCACCTCGCGAACAATCTATCATTGTTCCGCACATATCGGTTTTTGTCTTTTCTCTTATGACAAAACCCTTGCGTCCCTCTTGAATCAATCCGACCAGCATCGATAATGCGCGAAAGAGTTCGGACGGGCGCGAAAATTCAATATAATATTCGCCGCCCCTCTCAGCCACAACCGATTCGCCGCCCTCGCTGATGTTCACCTTTTTGCCGCGTTCTGAGATTTCAAATCCCCGAACTTTTGCTATGCGAGATATTCCCTTTTCAAAATCTCCTGTCGAATTTATGTTTAAATTTAATGCTATCATATTACTCTCCATATCAGGCTGTCTTTCGGGGCGGCGTGCAACCGCCCCGAATAAGATTGTGCCGTATACTTGTTGTCATTATCTGTACCCGAAAAGACCTCTCGCCGCCTGGTACCATGTCGAGGCAACAACCGGCGAACAATCGTCACCATATGCCGAATATGATTTTAAATCGGCGGTCGTACCGACAAAGATTTCATCGCGTTCTTTGTCATAAATTATAACACTGCCGACACCGCCGCCCGTCATATTTATGACCTCGTCCTCTCTTGCACCCGAGGTATAACCAATCGAAACTCCGTCCGTATCGGTCTTGTGCGTATAGCCGACAACGGTTCTGTATTCCTCCGTTGTTGTGCCTTTGTTGACAATGATATTCTTTGACGGCTGATAAATCGTTTCGGTTTTGGTAAGCTCTTGCGTCATTTCGTTTTGTCCTATTATGAACAAGTCACCTCTCTTATAGCCGTTCGCTTCAAAGTCAAAATCATCGGCTATTTCAAGGTCGCGCACGTTTCCTTCCGTGTCATAAACACGCGCAATCTTAACCTCATATCCGTCACTGTCAAGCGAATCTATAACACAGTCAAACATATACGCGTATTCCGACATCTTTGCCGATTCGCTGCTGCTCGTTCTGATTAAGACATACTGTTCAAAAAAGGTCGGTTCTGTTGTCGTGCGATAGCTTATCGTGTTTTTATATACACCCGGTTCTATCGAGCCGACTCTGAAATATTTGTCCTCTGCCGTCTTAACAACGGACTCCTCAGGTACAATGAATATCTTTGTATTGCCGTTTACCGCCATTACTCTTCCGATTCTTGCGCTTGACTTGTTGTAATATGCATAATCGTATTCTGACTCGTCGCCCTCTAGGCTAACCAGTCTTTTATTGACTGTAAACTGAGAGTTTTTATCGTCTGCCTCTTTGGCGGTATAGATTTTTGTAATCTCTCCGTCACTGTTTTGGGTATAACCTATCATTTGCGATGTCGGTGCTTGTTTACCGCCGCACAGTGCCGCGTATGCTCCGCGTGCGTTATCCGTGTATTTTACATCATCGATACGCAAGCTGTCAACGCATTTCATAATCTTAACAGTGCTGTCGTCTTTAAGCATCTTGATCTCAATATTTTCATCAATTGAATCACCGGTAACGGCGGCGTTAATCAAGAATCCGACCGAAATACCGTTCTTTGCGCTAAGTTCATAATCGGCTATAAACCCCTTTGCATCAAGCATAAGCGTAACGGTTTTACCCAGATACTTACCGAGTTCTTGTGCCTTTTGCTTAAAATCACCGTCATAGAATTCAAGAGTACGGTTCGATGTCTCGACTTTACCGTCGGCGGAATAAACCGCCTTTATCTCGCTTTCTTCTTTTTCCGAGCATACAACAACCTTAATCTTTGTCTTGTCATATGTCATATATACGGATAAAACATTGCCCTTTGAAATGCCATCAAAGCTCATCGGCGAACCGTCAGAGCCGACAATAGTCATTTTATCATACTTGTTTTCATCAAGCTCGATAATCTCACCGCTCGATTTATCCTTAACCGAATAATTGAGTGTGCTTATTTCATCGGCAACAATGTTTTTATAATCCCACACAATCGCCGTTTTATAAGCCGAGTTTGTTTTAATCAATGTCAGCTTGTATCTCGTCTTTGCAAAAACCTCTTTTATATCGGATTCCCTGAACTTTCCGTTATAAATCATCGAAATATTCTCGGGGATATATACACTTTTTTCATTTCCGTTTTTGTCGATATATGTGAGCTTTCCGCTTGATTTATCAAAGCTGCAATCTGGGTCAATGTCAATTTCTAAAACATCGCTTGACGATGACGGTTTTATCCATACGATTTTGTCTTTATCATCGCTTTCACGGCGCGAAACGCTGTAGATAAATCTCACGTTTCGACCCAGAGTTTCGTCAATATTGAATGACGGAGCTTTATACTTTTTTGAGTCAATGATAACAACATCATCGTCTTGGGTTTCGTTATCGATACTCATACCGTTCACACAGGTTACCGTGCCGTTCTCAACGTATTTCATATTCCGCGTGACCTCCATAAACGTTTCGTCACCGCGCGTTATTTCCTTGCCGTTGGTCACATAGCATTCGATAAAAAGCGTGTTGTAAATCATTTTGTAGAGGTTTCCGGCTTTTAACTCGCCCGTTGTTTGGTTTACGCCATCAAAAACGCCGATTCTGTGACAGGTGTTTGCCGCATTAACGGGGTCGTTTATTACATCGTCCGCGCCGCCGAATCCCAAAGCTTTGAGGAATATCTTATACGTATACTCCGCAAGCATGGCTCCGTCGGGTTCAAAACGCTTGTCACCAACGCCCGACATATACCCGGCTTTTGTCATAGCGGTTATCTCGTCATACGCATAAAACGTTGACGGCACATCGTTATAATAAAGCTCGGTATTGCCGCCGGTCGAAATATTAAGCATCTTTACCGCGTATTGTGCAAACTCGCCTCTTGTTACCGTTGCGTTCGGGTCGAACGCGTCAGCCGTCACCGTGTCATCGGCAATTTTAAACAGCTTTAAAATCTCTATTATCTCGGAATATTCATTCGCCGCCGACTCTGCCGCGCTGACATAATGTCCGACCGTTCCGCCGAAAGCGGCAACGCACATCACGAACGCGCACAATATACTTATAATTCTTTTTGTCATACTAATTTTGTTTATATCTGTCATATACGCCACCTCACTTTATGTATTTAATGCTTTCAAAAATCAGCTTTGCCGCCTCGGCGCGCGTCAGCCGTCCGAGAGGACTGAACATATTATCGCCCACGCCGTTGATAACGCCGTTCGCCGAAAGAACATTTATCGCATCGATTGCATAATCCGAAATCATATCCGAATCGGCAAAATCAATTCCTTTGTCATTCGACAAACCGTTGTTTTTGAGGATATTATAAAGTATCACCGCCGCGTCTTGGCGCGAAATTGCCTCGCCTATTCCAAAGCTTCCGTCACCTTTGCCGCTTACAATATTATTCTTGCGCGCGGCGCTTATATATCCCAAATACCACTCGCCGTCTTTTTCATCATCAAACACAATACTTTGGTCGGTCACATCAAGATTCATCATCACAACGCACATCTTTGTGAATTCTTCTCTTGTCACCTCGTCATCGGGAACAAACTTATTTTCTTCCCTTCCGTTGATTATTCCTTTATCGGACAGGGTAGAAATCGCCTCATATGCCCACGGAACGGTGTCTAAATCTATAAACGGCATCTTGACCTGTTCTTGCGGAGTGTTGGTATCACCGCTTACACTTCCGCTTGAAACAAATCCGCCAGAACCTCGGCCACTGCTTCCGCTGCTTCCGCTTCCGCCGCTGCCGCTCGTTGATGAAAGATTTTTGTAATATCTTATATACTCGTCAAACGTACCAAAGTCCATACCGGCAACAGTCCTGTATTTATCAGTCTCGTTGCTCGATGTTATACCTGTTAAATTCGAAAAATCAACCATTATCTTTCCGATGTTGCTGATTCCGTCAGGGTATTTAACCACGGTCAAAACGAGATTCTTTTTCATAGCATCGTCAAACGCCTGTACATTTGAGTATGTCTTTGATGTTATCAGTGCCGAAAGCTTGGGCATTGCGTTTTCAGTCTTTTCGACTCTGTTATACCAGTTCACAGCGGCATCGCCCATATCCGTCAAATCCAAATTATTTTTATAATCCGAAATATTCGTTATCTTTTTGACATTTATAAGGTCAAGCGTTGCACACTTATTCCAAAGTCTTTGCATCGCGCCAAAGTCCATAGATGATATTGAATATCCGCCGCCTTTGAGCGTGGAATACATTATCTGATAAACCCTGTCGCGCTCCGCCCCATCGGGTAAGACATCACATCCTAATAAGAACGCATTGTTTGCCCTATCCATAAACGTTTTGTACGTTTCCGCATCGGACATATTTTTTTCAAGCTCGCTGCGCGCGGCGGCGAAATCATCATATTTAACATAGCTTATTTCAAATTCGGTCGAGTTGGTATAACCCGTTCCGTTAAGCCTTGCATTAAGCTTTCGCGAACCGCCGTCGAGCGGAAACGTAAACGAAAAACTTTTGTCCTTATCCTTAAAGTCAATCTGGTCAAAATACACCGATGCGTCCTTATAATTCGAGATATTGACATCCGTCTTTGTGCCCTTGTCAAACGTATATTCGCCGTTTATAATTTCTAATGTAATATTTTCCGAATTTTCATCGGCAAGCCCCGATACGGTGTATTTACCGTCCCGAAGCTCTATGTTATAATTCGTAACATCCGCGCTTGCAATCTCGAATGACATCATGCCAAGCGCCAGTGTTAACAGCATAATTTTTTTCATATCAGCAATCCTTTCGTATTGTTGTCAAAGCTGTATTTCGTGTACCGTCCGTGCAATCCGATATGTTAATATGACAGTATCGCCGACAAAGGCTTGGTATTACCGAGAGAATTCCATAACATCACTTTAACCTTTGCACATCCCTCGGGCTTTGCAATCGTAACCGGCGCGTTCACATCCGCTGCGGATTGTGCCGTGCCGTTCACGGCTTGCGCATCCGCGAGCAAAATCCTGTTATTGTTGTCATAATACGCCATAATCAAAACTGCCTCGATTGGGTCAGCTGTCGTGTTTGTCGAATTTATCACAACCGTTGCCGCACCGTCAGTCAAGCCTGCAAAATTTTCAACAACGCTTTCGCCTATTTTAATATTCGCAAGCCGCATTGTTGTAACGTTCGCACCCGTTGTCATATCGAGCGTGTATGTCTTGTCAAGTTTTTGACCATCCTTGCCCGTTATACCCGAGCTGACCGTCAGAGTATAAGCCGTTGTCGGTTCAAGATTCAGATTCTTTAAGATAACGGCTGTTCCCGATGTTTCATAATCAAAGCTTACCGCACTGTTATCGCCCGACTTAACCAATGTAATGTTGTTGTTTATGGTGTCTTCTTTCAATCTCGTTCCGAAATCAAGAAAGATTTTGTTTGTCAAAAGGCTGACATCTTGATTTGTGCAGTTTATCTGTGCACCGTTTTTATCGAGGAACTTAACTCTCTCGTCCGACATTGACGGCTTTGTAAGACTTTCTTGAACTAAGATATTATCAACATAAATATCGCATTTTGTTCCGAACATCATTCTGTCTATTGCCTTGTCTGTCGGGAAGTTTCCGCCGCTCGCTGTGCCTGTTCTGTTCTGGTCGCTCTTACTCGTTATCGTCGCCGTCCATTCACCCGTTGACCTATCAGCAACCATTTCATATGTGAACCATGTGTTTTTATCATTGCCATCTGCATCGCTTAAATCAATATCAAGGATTGGTACTGTATAATTCTCTGAACTCTGATACCATATACCTGAACACAATTTTCCGTCAACGATATTTAACAGCTGAAATTCTTTAGGCTGAGAGTTACCGCCCATGGCGCTATCGGTCAGATAAACCGCACCATATCCACCGGTAATATTATTGGCCTTAAAATCAAACTTTATCTCGTACTTACCGGCTGTACCCATAGCGTTTTTGAACAAAAATGCGCCATAGTCCCAACCGCCGACATTCTGTATATGTGCAACACCGTCCGATATTGAACAGGTTATTTCCGAACCAAGTTTTACAAATTCAGTGGCGTTCATTTTTTCGCCCGCTATTGAGATATTGTCCATATTCACTATCATACCTGCGCCTATCAAAAGACCCTCAAAAGCAAAGGTTTGAGATACTTCACCGCTTTGGGTTGCCTTAAATGACGAATTGTTTTTATCCGTTATTTCAACGGTATAGGTGTTTGCCGTCTTATTAAGTTTCATTTCATAATGATACCAGTGATTCAGTTCGGGTTGATTGCCGTCAAGAGCGTTTTGGTTTACTTTAATAATCGTAGGATGAGTATCTCCTTCGGCGATTGTCAGTCCAAGCAAACGGAATTGATTATATACTGTATCGCCTGTAAGAGTACTCTGCGAAAGAGATAAAGAAAGTCTTTCATGTTCAACCTCTTGTTCCGGCACATTAAAATCAAATGAGATTGTCCAATTTCCGTTCTCTATTTTTTTATTATCGTCAAACAAATATCCGCCGTTACAGTTATCTTTGTATTCTTGACCGTTATCAGCCCACACATACCGAGTTGCATCAATTCTTGCATATTTGTTATTATTCTCATCTGTTTTTATTTCCGCAACAGGACCGCCCCATCCCTCAAACTTTGTTGTTTCACATATGCCGTCCTCAAAATCCTTTGACAATACGCTCTCGGATATAGGTTCAAAATCCGCATTTAATAAAACCGTGTCATTTTCCGTTGCCGTTATCGGGGCGGTTGTGCCGATTAATGCCGCGCACATCGTAACCGCCGTTAGTTTAGCCGCCATCTTCCTTAATCTTTTTGATTTAAACATTTTGCTGCCTCCAAATCTTTTTTATATTTTTTATTTTTTATTTTATTTTTTTCATATTTGATTAATATCCCGCGGGACGTCGAGGACGCCGTCCCCTACATTAATTTATTTTTTCAGCGTTATTGTTCCGAAAAGCTGTGCGTTTTTGCTTCCGCATATACCCTCGGTAACCTCAATCCAGCCGCGCCGTCCCGCGCCGTCACTCTCATTTGCGCTGATGTTAAACCTTAATGTATCGCCTGCGTTCACCGTATCTTTTCCTATAAGATATTTCCACGGAAATACCATCTTATATATAACGCCGCCCGACACAACATCAATCTTCACATTCGGGTTATTCAAAAGACCTATACCTCCCGAAACGCCCGGCATATTCGAGTACTTATATACTTCGTTGCCGTTTTTGGTCTTTGTGACCCCAACCTCGGTGAATGCCGCTTCGGTCACACCGACCTGTGCCGGGTCTTGCACGCCGAGCTGTAAGCCGTCTGCCTCCCATACGTCATAACCCGTTTTATCTTGAAAGAACACATCGTCTTTAACCGCCGCATAGATATAGAGGTTATCCTCATCCCATCTCAGCGTTCCCGTCATTGAACAATCGTCCGCACCGCCCCAATTCTCTATTGACTGTGCCGCAAGCCGGCTTTGTGCGGCGAACTGTGACGAACCGCTAAGGTCGCCGTCAAGCGCGGTCACGTCTTTCTTTCCGCTTTTGTTATACAAAACCTCCATATTATCTATTACCGATATGGTATCCTCTATGTTAAAGCGGTCGCCCATACTTATTTTAATCGGCGCGCCGACAGATTGAATAAATGTCGATTTAGGCACATTCATATACACCGTCTTTGTCTGACCGGGTTTTAGGTCAACCATCATTCGGCTTTCTTTCTTGCCGCCGCTCTTGGTGAAATCAGCCGACAGCTCCCCCGTCAGGGTCATTCCTGCTGTTTTGTTTGTTGCCGAAACCTTTACAACACGTCTGCCCTTTGTTACCGGGTCATCAGCCAATGTATAATCGAACGATACTCCCTCATCTCCGAGAATCGTGTGAATCCTCGAATAATATATAAGGTTGTCGCCGTCATACACCTTGATGTCTATCGGCTCTTCGGGTTGAGGGTCGTCACCGACATTGATATTAAGGCTGCCTTTTCCGCCGCTTATCTGTGTTTCGTCCGACACAACCACGTTGGGTGTACCCTTTGTTTCAACTTTCAGATTCCGTCCCTTTTTGTCGGTTATGTTCACGGCGAAATTATCACCCGTCACAACGTCTATCCTGCCTTTATCTATTTCTATCGTGTTATCTTTTCTCTCCATTTTTGTGAAATCGCCCACGATATATATCGGCTCAAACGTTGCGGTCAGATTAACCGCCCCGTTATCGGATTTTAACGTTCCCATCGGGTTTGAGTATTGGTCATAAATTTCAACCTCGTCAACACCCAAATCAAGGGCGATGTTTTCGCTGTTGTGTTCCGACCAGAGCATAACAACCTGTTTTCCGTCACGGCGTTTAAAGCGATATGCCCTTGTCGGGTCGTTTATCACGCTGTCGATATATTCGGCATCGGTCATCATTCTGTTATATGCGCAGAGGGCAATATATGACGGTTTTGCCGCGAACGGTACGGTATCATTTCTGTTACCCACAACACCAAAATTATCCTCTGTGTCGCGCATGCTGTAATCCGCCGAACCTCTTGTTCCCGTATTTTCAAAGCAATAAATCCATATTCTGTCAAGTATTCCCTCAACCTTATCCGTTGCGAACATCTGCATCATATCTGCCGCCTGTTGTTTCATTGAAAAAACGAGGGGCGTTGATGTCATACCAATTTCCGTTCCCAAAACAGGAATATCAGCACATCCGTATTGCTCCATAAGTCCTTTAAGGCGCGTATTCTTATCTATAAATACTTGGTCTCTGAAAAGTGTACTCCAAGCAAGGCTGGCATTCTTTGCTTTTGTCCTGTATTCGCCATAGTCAAAGTCATACGGGTGAACCGATATCGCGTCAAGATACTTGTGCGGGTCTTTTCCCACAATTTCAAGCATTTGCTCTATCCACGCCCACGGCATTGACGCAGTCGAAAATCCGACAACAATTCCGTCAGGGTCATACTTTTTTATCGCTCTTTGTGCAATCTCGAGATACTTTGCATATATTTCGGGGGTTGCACGTTCGTTCGGCTCGTTAAATATTTCATAATATTTAACTTGGTCTTTATACTCATTTGCCAGCCATTCGAGGTGCTTTTCCCATTTATCCCATATACCCTCAACGCCATCGGCAGCCATCTGGTCGACCTGCCACCGTTCATAATTTCCTGCGTACAGATAACTGTATGGGGATATAATCGCCATATAGTCTATCCCGGCGTTCTTGCTGTCCTCTAAATAAAATGTATAATCGGGTCTTTTATACACCCCGGGCGAAGTTTCTATCGCACCCCACGATATTTCTTTTCTGACAGATGATATACCGGCTTGGGTCAAAAGCTCTTTTAACGGCTTCCATTCATCCTCGGTATAGAGATACTCAATGTTCGCCGCAGTGAGCTGATTCAGCGGTTCGTCAGCGGCACGCTTGTTTGCCATTGAAAGCATAAAACTGCCTATTTCATAATTCCTTTGCGCATCGTCCGCACCCTCTGTTATATTGGGTTCAAATTCAATCCGATATGTACAATATCTCGGCATATTGACCGTTATCGTACTTTCTTTTTTCTCTCTTGCGCCGAGTGTTACATTCTCAATTTTGCCGCTGTCGACAACATTTTTGTCCTCATCGATAAGCTTATATCCAATGTCGGCTTTTATCGTGTTGTTTAAGACATTGCGCATACCAACGCGAATTTCTTTAACATCATCTTTTCCAAAAATATTACCTGCATGGTCTGTGGAAATTCCTGTCACAACAAGCGGCTTTTCTCGCGACTCTTCGAGCAATATATTGTCAATTTTCAGCGTGGCTTTTGCCGAAAACTTTAATATATCATAACTCCTGTCGGGAAAGCCTCTGCCATAGAGTCCATCCAGCGGTGCTATTCCTTCAAACGCCGCCTTATTTTCGGGGTTTGATTTGTCTGTTATCTCAACGTTTATCTGTCTGCTCTTTCGGTTAAATGTCATTTTGTACGAGTACCATTTATCCTTTTCCCACGTTGCGCCCGACAATTCACAGCCGCCCGTTTTGAATGTTCCGTTGGCGTCTATATTCAATATTCCGAACTGGTGATATGTGTTCTCGCCGACCTCGCTCGCCATCTCGGACAGCATCAAAAAGTAATAACTTCCACTCGGCTCTGTCACCGCGAAATCAAAACTCAGATTATAATCATCACCGTCATTCGGTATCGGGTTTTTGAGAACATATCCCGATTGTGTCCAGTTTGTTTTGACGTCCATATAGGTATTTCCGCCGACCGTCTGATATGAGATTGTTGGTGTTTCACCGCTTTGATATATTTCTTGAACCTTATCGTCATAGTTTACATTAACAAATATACCGTCATCCGCCTGTGTCGATTCGTTGTCCTCGGCACAAATTCCCGTTTGAGCCGCCAAAGCCAAAATCAACGCCAGCATAAAAGCCGTCAGTCTTTTAAAATATATCCGATTTTGTCTTGTTGCTCTGTTTGAATAACTCATAAAATCATCTCTCTTTCTTTTTTTAACGATTGCAAAAATTCAAAATATTGATTGTTTTATACCGCGTTCATCTCATTTGATGAATATCCCGTGGGACGGTTACGAACCGTCCCCAACGCGAAATCTCATTTGACGAAAACTCCACGGGACGTCGAGACGCCGTCCCCTACAAAAATCAAAATAATTTTTTCTTGCAATCGCCTTATATATTTTTAATTATTTTACAAAGGTAATAAAATTAATATTTTTGCTCAGCGGCGCCATATTGTTTCTGCACCCGATAAGCATTATGTTTATTCGGCTTGCCGCCGCCGTTCCCGAAAGGGTAACATCAACTTTGTTCGACCCTCTTTGGGTTATGTTTATATCTTGCATTTCAAGATTTATCAGCCTGTTCGACTTATCATAATACGCTATACACAAGGTCGGGCTTTCCGTCCGCGGCGCGATATTCTCAACATTTATTTTAAGCTGATATGTTCCGTCCGCCAGCTGTGAATACGCAATTATCTTTGTGCCGTTTTTTTCCAAACGGTCAAGAACATATTCCTCGGTCAGAACATTTATCCGCCCAAAGTATATCGGCGAACCGCCGTCATACGCGATGATATTTAGCGGCTCTTGGCTGTCGCACGAATACGCGGCAGTGATTTTTATATCGCCGCACTTTTCAACCTTGATGTTATCGATGCCTATCTTTCCGCTACGTGTAAATTTAAGCGCATTAAAGACTTTATCGTTCGGAATACCGTCACTCCAGCCCGAACCCGTTCCCAAAACTGTGTTCAATACCGCCTTGTTTTGGGGATTATCCCTTTCGCTTATCGTCAGTTTTACTTCACGCGTTCGCCTGTTAAATATAAGGTTATATTTGAACCATACATTTGACTTGAATATCTCATCGTTTAAGGTTTCGCCGCATATACCGAAAAGGTTTTTGCCGCCCGTTGCTTCATTGTTATTAAGGCGCAGCAACCCGAAACAGTTATATACGTTATCGCCGCCGAACTCGTCAGTATCGGTATCGGTCAGGGCAACGATGTTTGCATTGTTTGCATCTTCCATAAAAAAGTCAAACGATACCTTGTACCACTCGCCGTCGGTCGGGATTCCCTCGCTGAATTTATATCCGAAATTCGACCATCTCGGCGATATGCTTAAATACTTGTTGCCGTTATCCTCTAATGTGTTATAAAACGGTACTTCGCCTTTGTCAAACTCTGTAAGTTTCGCGTCCTTTGTGTCATAATCTATATCCAAAATCGCTTCAGTGTCGCCGCAGGTTGCTGATATATTCGCTCCGCTTTCCGTCGCAATATCAAGCTCTCTGCCGTCCGCGTGCATCAGTGACGTTTTTGTCTCGCCGCCTTGTGCAAGCTTGATATATTTATTCGACAGGGTAACTTTTGCCGTGTCAATCGACAATGCCGAAAAGCTCCCCGATAAATATATCGGCTCTGACGATGCCGTCAGATTAAAACCGCCGCCGTCTGCGTTCAATGCTGTGATTTTATTTGTATAAATATCATACACTTCTGCGGTTTGCGCCCCTAAATTCAGCGTTATATCTTCCTCGCCGCCCTCTGACCACACAACCGCAATTTGGTTGCCGTCCGAACGCTTGAATCGATAAACTCGCGTTCCGCTGTCCGTTGTCTTGCTGTCGATAAATTCCGCATTCGTGAGCATTTTGTTAAAGCCTGCAAGTGCGGCATATGACGGCTTTGCCGCCATAGGAACTTTATCTGCCTTATTGCCGACAAGTCCGAAATTCCCTTCGGTATCGCCCTCGATAACTTCATCATTGCCGCGTGCCTGTGTGTTTTCAAGACAATACCACCAAACTTTTGATGCTGTGCCTTGTGCCGCCGACATTGTGTACATCTGTACAAGCTCGGTTGCCTGCGCCCTCGGCGTACACACCCCGGGGGTCGATGTGATTCCCATTTCGGTGAATTGATACGGTATGTTTTGACAGTTATAAATTGATTTATAGCCGTTTAGCTGTTCCATATCGCTTTGGTACTCGCTGTCGCGAATCTTGATACACCATTCAAGTCCGTCTGTACTTGCCCTCATATCACCGCTGTTAAAATCATACGGATGAAACGTTATCAAATCGAGGTATGCTTTTGGGTTGGCTTTGATTCTGTACAGCGTTTCTTTTATCCACCACCACGGCAGTGACGCTGTGGCAAGCCCGGCTATTTTTGAATCGGCATCATTTTGTTTTATAATCGGGTATGCGCGTTTGAGATAGTCGACATATTTCTCCGGCAGCATACGCTCGTTGGGTTCGTTTATAATTTCCCAATATGTAACGCCGTCTTTATACTTTTTTGAAACATAGTCTATATACTTTTCCCACTTGGGATATATATCGGTCGATGATTGGTCGGGGCGCGTTCCGCTTTTGTTTGACGCGTTTAAGATAACCATATTTTCTATTCCCGAATTTACCGCGTCTTGATAATATTCGGTATAATCGGGGTCGGTATATACTCCGTCCGTTGTTTCGACCTCGCCCCATCTTAGGTCGGTTCGCATACCCGATATTCCCGCATCAAGCATAATAGTTTTAAGCCTGTTCCACTCCTCCGCGCTTGTCGGCCTTAAAACGTTTGCGCCGACCGCACTGTTGAGCAGTTCGCCGTCCGCACGTTTGTTTACGACCGAAAAAGCCGTCTTATCCGTATACGAACCCTCGCTTTCCGACTTTACATAAACAACAAAATAATAAATACCGAATCTGTCAACGTTTGCCTTTACATTGCGCACGGTTCTGTTTCTCTCTCCGACAGTAACCGTACCCAATCCGCCTTCATCTATCACCCTGTCGTATTCATCAATTACTTTGTATGAAATCTCGGCTGACTTTTTGCTGTCGTGCGGATTGCTTACCGTTATATCAAATGTTTTCTCATCACTGCCGTCAAAGATATTTCCGTATTTTGCTGTTGCCACAGCTATGTCAAAGGAGGAACGGCATAGCTGTGCAACTTTGATGTTATCGATACTGATATTTCCGTTTCGGGTGAATTTGAATGCGTCAAAGACAGCTCCGTCCGGGATTCCGTCACTCCAACCCGACCCCACACCCAAAACGGTGTTCAATATCGCCTTATTTTTGGGATCATCTCTTTCGCTGACCGTTGCGGATATTTCGCGCGTTCGCCTATTAAATATCAGGCTATAGCTTAACCATTCATTCGGTTTAAACACCTCACCGTTCATCGTCTTTCCGCCGATATTGATTAGAGTTGCGCCGCCGGTATCGGTATTGTTATTTACCCTCAGCAGTCCGAAACAGTTATACACGTTATCGCCGCCGAGCGCGTCCGTGTTTGAATCCGAAAGAGCAACAATATATCCGTTGCTCGGCTGTGGCATCATAAAGTCAAATGTAACTCTGTACCACTCGCCGTCCGTTGGGATTCCTTTGCTGAACTTATATCCGAAATTCGAATAATTCGGCGAAATGTTAAAATATTTGTTGCCGTTATCCTCCGCCGTGCGATAGGTTGGCATCTCGCCGCTGTTGAACTCGGTCAGGTCGGGATTGTTTGTGTCATAATCTATATCGAGCAAAACATTCGCATTATCCGAGCCGCTCTCCGCGCTTACCCCTTCCGTCCGAGGGGCAATGCTTCCAGCTCCCACATAGGATATTGGGCACATCACCGTTATCACCGCCGAAACGGCGGCGGCGATAATTCGCCTTAAACTTGTACCTGTTAAAACTTTTTGCATTAACATCTGTCTCACACCTTTTGAATTTTATCGGGCATCTCTGTATTATGTTGATTCGATTATGTCACTCGGTGCCGTTTGGCTATGATTTTCTTACTTCAAAAATAATTCTATAACGGGTATCGGCGTGTTCGGTTTTATCCCCGGGACTTCGAGAACCAAATCGTCTTTACTCTGTCCGACCGTTACGTCTCCCGCTCGGTGGCATCTCGCTTTATTGATTAATATTTCACTTCCGTCATTTAAAAACTGTGCATAATCAACTTTATCACCCATTTGAGGAAAAACGATGTTTCCGACCGGGTATTCGATTAGGTGTATGTATAATCTTTTTGAATCCTCACTTTGGGTAAGAACACACCCGGTTGGCGCAACCCATTCGGGTTCGGCCTTTGTACACCCGTATATCGCACGGCTGTTATATTTCATCCACTTTGCATATATATCAAGCGCCGCCTTTGCTCTGTTGTCAAAGCACCCTCTCGATGTCGGTCCGACATTCATTATAAGGTTACCGCCCTGAGAAACTATTCTTATCAGCATTTCAATGAGGGTTTCGGGTGTCTTCCACGACATTTCATCTCTGTAATATCCCCACGACCCCGAAAAGGTCTGGCACGCCTCCCATACAACCAATTCGCCGCTTTCGGGATGTTTCGTCCATTCATTGGGAACATACTGTTCGGGCGTCCATAAATCCTGGTCGATTCCTGCTCTGTTATTTATCAAAATTTCGGAGTTATACGAGCGAACGAGTTCTATAAGCTCTTCCGACTTCCAATCCTTCGCTCGCTTTCCCTTAAACCATTTCGCTCCGTTATAGTACGGAATCTCGTGCGCGTCATCCTCCCACGAGAAATCAAACCACAAAATATCGATTTTGCCATAATTTGTCATAAGCTCGGTCAGCTGGTTCTTCATATACTCGACATACTTATTCATATCTCTCGACTTATTAACCTCGGTCGGATTTTCGCATCTTCGTCTCGGGTGAAGGGCATCCAACGGATATTCGGGGTGATGCAAATCGAGCAGGGAATAATACAAACCAATGCGTATCCCCTCTTTTCTGAATGCGTCAACGACCTCTTTTAACAAATCGCGCTTTATCGGTGTGTTTGTACACTTATAATCCGTATACTTGCTGTCCCACATACAAAATCCCTCGTGGTGCTTTGCCGTAAAAACAACATATTTCATTCCTGCGGCTTTTGCACACTTTGCCCATTCCGATGGGTCAAATAAATCAGGTTCGAAATATCTAAAATACTTATCATACTTTTCTTCGGGGATTTCTTCAAAAAGCTTTACCCATTCATGCCGAGCAGGCATTGCATACAACCCCCAATGAATGAACATTCCGAATCTATCTTTGGTAAACCATTCTGTGTTACCGGGTGTTTTCTTTGTGATATAAGACGACATTTTACCGACTCACTTTCATTTTTATAATTGTTTTATCAAAAGAAATTAAGTTTATTTATATACCATCCGAATGACAATCGGCAATAAAACAAAACATAATTAAGCAGACCGCTGACAAAGATAAAGTCAGCGGTCAAATTTTTTGTAAAAAACCTTTTCAAATTACGCGAAATATG
>ERZ825159.1404-NODE-1404-length-23364-cov-5.362092_pt1 | contig 23364 bp, 16 predicted proteins | sample MGYA00519932_ERZ825159 | MGnify/ENA primary metagenome ERZ825159 (study PRJEB31778, sample SAMEA3449191) | human gut metagenome | biome: human gut; feature: human-associated habitat; material: faeces | place: United Kingdom | collected 2010/2012 ...
GGTGATTGTCAGGTTTATGCCTGTCTTTTCCCGTTGTGCCTTCAAACGGGGTTTAAAGACCTGCTGAAAAAATGGATCTTGCATAGAGTTGTTTTCTATGTAATGGTACACGGGGCACCGATTACCTACCCACTTATGAAGTACGAAATAAAAGTTTATAAAATCAGCGTTTGTCCCTTTGAATATAAATCCTTTGATAATGTACAGCACATCGTCAATCTCGCCGCACAACCATACAGCCTTCCGGGAACCCTTCTTGTTTTTTGCCTTCCCTTTCTGTTCTGACTGGGTAGGGTCACCATACACGACCAGGAACCGGAACTTCTTTAGGGAAGGAATTTTCCCGAATGTCCGGTTTTTGAATACCTTCCCTTCAGATACGGGATTATTGAAATATTCGCCTTGCTGGGCTTTCATGCTGATTTTTGACAGAATGCGGTCGATCATTTCTTCCGTATTCTTCTGCGGCCATGTCGACTTCCCTTTGTCGTCCCTAATATTGATAATGTCCCAGTGGTCGGCCATTTTGCCGGCACGGGTGATACAACAATCCTTTGCGATAATATTACCGCACCATAGTATAAGCGTCGGTTCAGAAATGGATCGTGTCGGGTATAATGCGTTTTCAAACCAGTTACAGTTCTTTTATATGGTGTCCGGGTTGTTACAGGCTTCGTCTGTATCAAAGTCGTCCATGATTTCAATGTCCGGGCGTATTTCTTCGTTACGGCTACCACGTGGGGACATACCGGCACCCAGCGCACGGAAAGCGGCGCCATCCTTTGTGATAAACTCCCTGGCCGTCCAGTTACCTAAGTTCACCTGATCGCCGTAGTACGCTTTTATTCTCTGGTTTGCTTCCAGGTTGGCCTTATAGGGCGCCAGTAGGCGTTCGGCATTGTCTACGCTATTGCTTGCCAGTACGACGTTCCTTTTCTTTTTGGTAAGGGTCAAGTACATGACAATAAACATACAGACGGTACTTTTGGCAAGTTCACGGCTCCAGCTTAACACCTCGTACCATTCCGGGTTCCCGATAATACGATTAATCGCTTTCACATGGAACGGAGCAAATTGGTACTTGGCGTATTTCGGGAAAAAGAACTTTATCCATTCTACCGGGTGCGCTTCCAAGTAAAGCCGATGTTTTTCTATGTCGGCCGGTGACATGGTCGGATCAACTTCGGTGGAACAGTATATACTTTGCTTGTATTCCTCCCAGTTCCGGATAGCGTCTCTTTCTTCCTGCTTCATTGTCTACTGTTTTATGCTTGATTTTACAAACAGGTCGAACATGCGGGTGACGTCTTTCGCCAGTTCCAGGTTCACCGGGCGAAGGAATTCGATAAAGCGCATACCCACACCGATAATGTCCGCTATACCTGACTCCGTTTCCATCTTCTTAATAGCTGAAGACAGTTTGATAAGGACGTCCGCTTCTTTTGAGGTGGCATATCTTTTACCTTCTTCCCGGTCTTTTATGTTCCGGTTTATTTCTGCTACCTGCTGATATAAAAGTCCGATCTGTTCTTCCCTTGTCAGCGTCAGGCCGGCTTTCCGTTGTTCCCACATTTCAGTCTTAACCCATTTATTTACGGTTATCCGACTAACCCCGACCTTATCAGCAATTTCCTGCTGTGTCAGGTTTTCTTTCAAGTAGAGCATACCTGCCCATTCCTTTTTTTGCTTATTCGATAACTCCGCCATATCGCCTTTTTTTGAGGCAAAATTGACATAATAAAGGGGAGTAAAAAAACCGTGTCCGCATCATACAACTTTATAATGTAATCATTGAATTATAAAATACTCATCATGTTTTCACGATTTGCAGAACGCTAAAACTTGGCTCAAATTTGCGGAGTATTCAGGCGGAAAAGCTGCCAAAAGTAACATCTTAAAATAATTTGAAAATGGATAGATTTTTCAATATGATAGCGAGCAATGAAGCCGCCTGTATTCTGCTGTATGGAGATATCGGTGATTATAACAAAGTCCGATCCGGTGACATTGCCAGAGAATTATTAGAAATGGAGGCTGCCTACTCCAATATAGATGCCCGAATTAACAGTAACGGCGGCGACGTGTACGCTGGCATCGCTATATTTAACGCTTTCCGAAACAGTAAAGCAAATATTACTATTTATATCGACGGTATCGCTGCCAGCATGGCTTCCGTGATTGCCTTGTGCGGTAAAAAAGTTTACATGAGCCGTTTCTCCCGGTTGATGCTCCATAGTGTCCAGGGGGGTGCATACGGAAATAAGGCGGAACTGGAGGACGTGATCCGGAACATTGAGTCGCTTGAAAATACCCTTGCTGAAATGCTTGCAAGCCGTCTTAAAAAAACGGTGGAGGAAATAAAGGGTGCCTACTTTGACGGGAAGGATCACTGGCTAACTGCACAACAGGCCTTAGATGCCGGCCTTATCGACGGTATTTACGATATGGAAGAAACGGTTCCGGAGGACTCAACGCCGGATCAAATATATACCATATTTAATAACCGGCTGAATTCTCAGCCACAAACAGACAACAATCAAATGAATTTTGACGAATTAAGAAAACGTCCGGCGTTCAGCAACTGCACGACTGACGATGATGTACTCCGCCAGATTACCCACATGGAAGCGGAAGCGGGTAAAGTTCCGGGACTTACTCAGGAAGTAACCGACCTGAAAGCCAAGAACAAAGTATTTGAAGATAAGGCACAGGCTGAAGCTGAAGCTGAGATCGACAACCTGGTAGAGGTTGCTTTCCAGGAAGGCCGTATCACTGAGCCCCAAAAAACAACTTACAAGGCACTGTTGAAAGCGGATCGTACCAACGGGGAGGCCGCCCTGAAAGCATTACCAGCAAAGCGCCGTGTAATGACTAATCTTCACAAGTCTGCCGCTGGTGGAACCGGTGCCTGGGACGAAGAAATGAAAAACATCCGGAAGAAAAACGGATATACCGTGTAACCATCAAAACAAGAAAACAATATGGCAATCATTCTTATTAACAGCAATTATGACGGTGAAGTATTGGAGAAAATCCTTACCAAAGCCGCTACCGGTAACGAACTTGTGCAGAAAGGCCTGATCCACATTGAGCCGAATGTGACAAAAAAGTTCTCCATCCCCCGTATGAAAACGGGAAAAATGCTTCAAAAACGCAAAGAACAGCCGAAACAATCGGACGCGAAAGGCACTTTCAGCTACGACGAAAAGGCGCTGATTCCGCAGGAGTTCATGGCGTTTACAACGTTCAACCCCCGTACTTTTGAAAAAATTTGGCGCCCCTTTCAGCCGAAAGGAAACCTTGTCTTTTCCGAACTTCCACCTGAAGGACAGAACTTGCTGCTTTCTGAAATGGCAAAGGTTGTAAACTTTGAATTGGGCTACCATTTCATTAACGGTATTTTCGTTGATGACATCCACGATGACGATCACCTGTTCGATGGCGTGCTTACCCGCATATTTTCCGATCCTGACGTTATCCGCGTGAAGACAGCGGAAACAAGCATGATTAAACGTATGATGGCAGTCCGCCAGGCCACGCCTGAAGTATTGCGTAATAGCCCTAATTTTAAGTATGTAATGAGCGTAAACGACGCCGATACCTATGATAACGAGTTGACCTCCCAAACGGCTAAAGGTGCAAACTGGACGGATCAGAATGCTCAGCGTTTCAAAAACACAACAATCATTCCACTGGCGCAATGGCCGGACGGTGTAATCATGGGTACCATTGCCACAATGGATATCGATACAAACCTGTGGGGTTGCGTAAACTTGGTGGATGACATGGAAGTGATCCAGATTGATAAGCTGGAACCCGCCGGCGAACTTTACTTCTTTAAGATGTTAATGACGGCCGACACGAATACCGCTTTCGGTGAAGAAGTAGTCCTGTTGGACGCTCGTGAAAATGTGACGGCTAAACTGGTCGGTACTACGATAACGCTTCCTGCTTATTCCTCCTCCATAGAAGCAACCCCGGCGGCAGATACTTCCTGGAATATTGTCGGGTATGATGATGCTATGCTTGGCGCACACTTGAAAGTGATTAACAAGTCGGCGGACAAAACGATCACTATCGGTGACGTTATGATTGGTGGCGGGAAAACGATCGATCTCTATTTTGACGGTAAAAAATGGTTTACCTCAGATAAGGGTGCCGGCAGTGTTGCGGCTGAAGCTGCATTACAGTATATCCAGGAGGAGGACGGTAACTAATGGCAAAACTATTGCGTTTAGTGCTTCACTGCACAGCCACCCCTGAAGGGCGCCCGGTGTCCTCTAACGATATCCGGAAATGGCACACCGACCCGGTCAGCCGGGGCGGTCGTGGATGGAAACAGGTCGGCTATACTGAAATGATCCATCTGGACGGGAAGGTCGAACGCCTGGTACAAAATAATGAGGACGCGAATGTCGATCCCTGGGAGATTACCAACGGGGCAAAAGGGTACAACTCCACATCCCGGCACGTTGTGTACGTCGGCGGTGTTGCCGCTGACGGCAAGACCCCCAAGGATACCCGTACCCTGGCGCAGAAGAAGGCGATGGAAGCCTACGTGAAAGACTTCCACCGGCGTTTCCCTTCCATCCCGGTTGTTGGGCATAACCAACTGGCCGCGAAAGCCTGCCCTTCGTTTGATGTACAGGCTTGGCTGAAAGAAATAGGTATAAATCAATAAATGAATGACTGAAATGAAAAAGCTGATTTTATTTTTTGTGCTGATGCTCGGGTTTGTGTCAGCCTCGTTCGCCCAGACGGGTGATGTTTCCACAAGTATGGACTATGACAGTATGATTGCCACCTTTGCCGGATTCGCCGGTTGCGTAGTGTTGCTGACGGAAGGCATCAAAGCCTTGTTCCCGAAAATGGAAGGACTGGTAACACAGATAGTAAGTTGGACAGTCAGCTTGGCGGCAGCCATGCTGTTGTGGTGGCTGGACGCAGGATTTGTGGCCGATGTAGAATGGTATATCGCCCTGCTTTATGGTTTAGGAGCATCGCTTGTGGCAAACGGAATCGCAGACACGGGGCTGGTGCAATGGCTTATAGGGCTGATAACCAAGAGGACCGGGTCAAAATCATAAGCAAGGTATCAAACAAGTAATCTCATGGAACTCAGTGAAATTTTCAATTTCGTACTGGGTGGCTCGCTCTTGGCTACCGTGATTGGCATTGTGACTCTCCGCGCGACGGTGCGCAAGGCCAACGCGGAGGCCGAGAAGGCGAAGGCGGACGCCGAAACCGTGCGGATTGACAACGCTGAGCACGCCACCCGGATACTTGTGGACAATATAGTGGAACCCTTAAAAGAAGAACTCAATGGGACAAGGAAAGACCTCATGGCCACCAAACGCGAGATGGCCCGGCTTCGCAAAGCCATTGACACTGCCAATTCTTGCAAGCATCATGACGATTGCCCTGTGCTTCGCGGGGTGCGCGAGCACCCGAAAGACAGCGCGGGAGATGTCCCGGACGGAAACGGCGCAGAGCCGGGCGGACAGCATGAGGAACGAAGTCCGCCTGGTACGGACGGAAACGGTGCCGAAATCGGAGGTGAGTCTGAAGATACCGGCTGACAGCCTTCTGAGGCTTCCTTCGCTGGCTTCATACAGCGGGAAGAGCGGACAGGCCAGCGTGTCGGTAAGCCGCGACAGGGACGTGATCACCGTGTACGCGAGCTGCGACAGCCTGCAACTCCTGGTGGAATACTACGAGCGGACATCCTCTGTGTGGAAGGAACGCTACGAGGAGATGGCCGGTCTGTACGAAGAGGAAATAAAACAGCGTTCGAACCCCGTTAAAACATTCTTCTACGGTTTCGGGGTCGGAATGCTGCTGAGTGTGCTAACAACAATAATCATCATTCTAAAACGAAAGAACAATGGCAACTAAGAAATTCATATACGGTATAGCCGTGGTAAAGTTCAACAGCAAGGAAATCGGCTACATCGAAAAAGGAAGCTGGGACTGGGGCGGCACGAAGCCGGAGAGTACGGACGTGGAAGCCGAGCAAATACCTGATGCTCCGGTGCTGACACTGGCCAACAAGAACGCGACCATCGCGCCGACGTTTAACCTCATCCAACTGGACTACGAGAACATCCAGGCCGTGCTTGGCGGCACGCTGGTGGGCAGCACGGGCAGCTACACCGGCTGGAAAGCCCCGACCGACCTCGTGGAACTGCGCGGCCCGTGGGAAATCCAGTTCGTAAGCGGCCAGACGATGAAGATACCGAACGGAACCATCATGGCCAACCTGGGCGGCAAGCTGACGCTGACGGAGGTATCCAAGCTGGAATGCCAGCTGAAGGTGAACAAGCCCGAAGAACCGGACACCGCTCCTTACGAAATCAACGATACGCCGTCCGAGTAACGTATGGACAAGTCAACGGAACGTCTGGTGCAAGCCGAGGGGACGGCCGCCCTTTTGGACAGGGGCGTGTCCGTCCCCTTGAAGGAACTGCGCATCCCATTCCGGAAGAAGCCGCTGAAGATGCGCGTCGTGATGCGCCGTCCCCGCCTGGGCGGACTGATACGGCTGGCGAGAGTCTATCTGTCGCTGGGCGTGACGGCAGACGAAATGAAGAAGTTCACGAAGGAGGAGGAAATGGCCTTCCTTGCGGCACACGGCAAGGAGATAAGCCGCATGATAGCCTACACGCTGTGCCGTGGCTGGATAAGCCGCCGCCTGCTGGTGGGCGTAACAGCCTGGGTGGTGAGGAACTGGATGACCCCGGAGTACCTGGACGCGGCCATGCGCAGGTTCATCTTCCTTTTGGGTACCGACCCTTTTACGAGTATTATCAGATCAGCCGGGAAGATGAACCCGATGAAACTGAGGCTGAGCCAAAAAAGAAAGGGGAGTTAAAGACGGTGTACGAGCCGTCCCATAGCCCCTTCGGATTTGTCTGGCAGATAGCGGATGCCACGGGCTGGAGCGTGGACTACATCCTGGAAGGCGTAAACTACCAGACCCTGATCATGATGCTGGCTGACGCGCCGCGCTATGTCCGTAAGAAGAAGGAAGAGATGAGCGCGGAAGAGGAGGCCGCCGGTATTGTAGGATTTTTCCAAAGCAACCTGAAGGAATAAAATGGCAACGAAACCCGTAGAAATAGAGATACTGATGCGTGACCGCCTGAGCGCCGGACTTGACAAGGCCGGGCGCAAGGTGGACGAGCTGAAAACGAAGACCACCGGCGCGTCGGCGGAGATGGAGCGGCTGGACAGGCAGGCCGAATCCGTCCGGAGTACCGTGTCGAAGATTGCCGGGGCGTTCGCCGTAAAGGAACTCGTCACGGGCATCGTCAAGGTGCGCGGCGAGTTCCAGCAATTGGAGGCCTCCTTCCGTACCATGCTGGGCAGCGAGGAAAAGGCCGACGCGCTGATGCAGCAGCTCATACGCACGGCGGCCACCACCCCGTTCGACCTCCAAAGCGTAGCTAACGGCGCGCGCCAGTTGCTGGCCTACGGCGAGAACGTGGAGAATGTCAACGACGACCTCATCCGCCTGGGCAACATCGCCGCCGGACTGAACCAGCCCCTGAATGACCTGATTTATCTTTACGGCACCACCATGACGCAGGGCCACCTGTACACGGCGGACTACAACCAGTTCGTGGGCCGCGGCATCCCCCTCGGCCGTGAGCTGGCAAGCGTCCTGGGCGTGGCGGAGAGCAAGGTGCGCGAGATGGTGGAGGCCGGCAAGGTCGGTTTCCCGGAAGTGCAGCAGGCCCTGCAGAACCTCACGAACGAGGGCGGCATGTTCTACAACCTCATGGAGGAGCAGAGCAAGACCATCACCGGACGCATCAGCAACATCCAGGACAGCATCAGCATGATGCTGAACGAAATCGGACATCAGTCTGAAGGCATTATAGGCGGCTCATTGGATGCGGTGTCCTACCTGGTTGACCACTACGAGCAGGTGGGCCGCGTATTGGTCGGTCTTGTCGGCACCTATGGGGCATACAAAACAGCCGTCATGGCCGTCACCGCCATGCAGGCCCTCCAGACGGCCGGCGTTGGCGCGCTGACCGTGGCCGAAACCCTGCACTACGGCTGGCTGGTCATCGTGGAGAAGGCGCAGAAGCTGCTCAACGCCACGATGCTCGCCAACCCCTACGTGCTGGTGGCCACGCTGATTGCCGGCGTGGTGGCCGCGATGGTGTCGATGAAGACCGAGACCGAACGCCTGAAGGAAGCCGAGGAGGAATACCAGGCCGCCAAGCAAAAGACCATCGAGGCAGAGGAGGAACACCGCCGCAGGCTGGAGGAACTCTGCGGCGTGGCCGGTGACGAGAGCCTGGCCACCGACACCCGGCGCGAGGCGTTGAACAAACTTGAACAGAAATACCCGGACATCTTCTCCAAGTATGACACCGAATACGAGAAGCTGAAGAACATCAAGCGCATCAAGGAGGAAATCGCCGAGCTGGAAGCCGGACAATCCATCACGCGGCCTCAGAATGAGCTGGACAGCGTGAACGAGCGCATTTCCGTGCTGGAAGCCAAGAAAGCCACCGAACGATGGGAGGACGCCAACGGTTCCGGGACGCGGATGCGCAAGGTAGGCGGTCTGACCGGAAACGAAGCCACCGAGCTGCAGAACCTGTATAACAAAAGGAAGGCGTTGTCCGAACAGGTGCGCAAGGAGCGTGCCAACGCCTACTTCGAGAACCTGACCGGCATCAGCAACGAGACGCTGGAGCAGCAGATCCGGCAGCGCGAGAACCTGCTGGCCCGGATGACGACCGAGCAAAGGAAATACGGAGCCATTACCTATGGCAACGAGACGTTGAGAGGCACGTTCAGCCGTGACGAGTTGCAGTACCAGCTCAACAAGCTGACCGCCGAGAAGAACCGCCGGAACCTGAGGCGCGACTCCAGCGCGGACTGGGGCGCACAGGCGCGGAAGGAATACGAGCAGGCCCTGAAAGCCTACAACGACTTCCTGGCCGACACGTCCAACAGCCTGACGCGGGAGGATTATGAGAAGAAGGCCAAGGAACTGAAGGACGCCCTCAGCTTGGCCAAGAAGGAATACGACCGGTACAAGCCCGGCGAGGACAAGGATTCCGAGAGCGAGCGCAAGGCCGCCGACAAGGCCGAAAAGGAAGCCGAACGGCGCAGACAGGCGCAGCAGAAGCTGGACGACGAACTCATCGCCCTGGAGTTGCAGAACCAACAGGATGAGCTTGACCTGATGGGCGAAGGGACGGACAAGAAGCTGGCGCAGATAGACGCAGACTATGACAAGCGCAAGGCTGAAATCGAAAAGAAGGCCCGCGAGCTGGCCGACACCAACCGGAAGGCCGGGGTGGCGGACGTGAACTCCTCCGGGCTGACGAAGCCGCAGCAGGACGAAATCGACCGGGCGAACGGACTGAACGAGGATACCCGCAGGAAGGAAACCGTAGAGGTCTATGAGGCGGAAGCCGCAGCCATGCGCGACTACCTGAAAGAGTACGGCACTTACCAGCAGCAGAAGCTCGCCATCGCCCAGGAGTACGCGGAAAAGATACGCAAGGCGCAAAATGACGGAGAGCGCATGGCCCTGGAGCGGCAGCGCGATTCGGAGACGGCCGCCCTGGACGTGTCCTACCTGAAGCAGTCCATTGACTGGACGGCCGTGTTCGGGGAGTTCGGCGGCATGTTCTCCGACATCATCCGCCCGGCGCTCGAACAGGCGAAAGCCTACATGCAGACGGACGAGTTCAAGCGGCTCGACCCCTCCAGCCAGAACGACCTGGTGGACGCCGTCCGGCAGATGGAGCAGTCCTCGGGCGGTTCCGACAAGGCCAGTTTCAGGCGGCTCGGTACCGAAATCGACAGCCTCCGGCAGTCCATGCTGGAGCTGAACGAGGCGAAGCAGGCGGAGGCCGAAGCTCTCGAAAGGCTCAAGGAAGCGCAGGAGGATTACGAGCAAGCCCTGCGTGAGGGTTCGGATGCCGAAATTGAGGCAGCCCGGACGGCGAGGGACACAGCCCAGGAGAATGCCGACTCCGCTTCGGAATCCGTCCGGACACAGGAGGCCGTTGTAAACGGTAACCAAAAGGCCGTCACCGATACGGCATCCACACTTCGTGCCAACATGGAGAACGTGACGCAGGGCCTTCAGAAGCTCGCCTCTTCCGGCATCCGGAACGCCTACGACGGCCTGATACAGCTCGGCAAGGGCACCGGCGGCGCGATGGGAAAGATTGCCGAGAGCCTGGAGAAGGTTCCCATCGTGGGATGGATCATCTCCATCATCGACGTGTTCAAGGACGGGCTGAGCAACTTCATCGGCCCGCTGCTTGACAGCGTGTTCAATGCGGTCAGCGGCATCATCGGCGACGTGCTTTCCGGCGACGTGTTCGTCACGCTGTTCAAGTCCGTCCGTTCCGGTATCGGCAACATCCTTGACGCCATCTCGTTCGGCGGGTTCGGCAAACTGGTGGACAAGATAAACGGGAGCAATGCGGAAGAGGTGCAGGCCTCCATCGACCGGCTGACCGACCGCAACGAGTCCCTGCAGCAGAGCATCGAAGACCTGACCGACACCATCAAGGGCGGCGAGGGCCGGAAGAGCGTGGCCGCCTACCAGCAGGCCTACGACTACCAGAGCGAGCAGAACGCGAACTATCTCGCCATCGCGCAGGCGCAGGCCGGGTACCACGGCTCGCACCATTCCTGGAACTACTACTGGGGCGGCTTCTCGCGCGAACAGATAGACAAGCTGAGCCAGCAGATAGGACGGCAGTGGGACGGCAGCCTGTGGAGCCTGTCCCCCGAAGAAATGAAAACCCTCCGCTCCAACGTGGACATGTGGAAGCAGATACAGGACACGGGAAAGGGCGGTTACGGCGGGCGGCTGACGGAAAAGCTGGACGACTATATCGACCAGGCCGGCAAACTGGAGGAGCTGGAAGAGCAGTTGAACGAGAGTCTGACCCAGATTTCTTTCGACTCGCTCTACGACTCGTTCATCGACACGCTGATGGACATGGACGCAAGCGCGGAGGAGATAGCCGGAAACGTAAGCGAATACTTCATGCGGGCCATCCTGAGCAACCAGATAGGCGAGCAGTACAAGGAACGGCTGCAAAGGTGGTATGACGACTTCGCCGAACGGATGAAGGACAACGACCTGAGCGCGGAGGACATCGCCGCCCTCACGAACGGCTACGAGGCCATCGTGGAGGACGCCGTGGCCCTGCGCGACAAGCTGGCCGAGGCCACCGGGTATGGCGGGGAGGAAGGCGGCACGACACAGACGGGCAAGGCCGGCAGCTTCAGCGCCATGAGCCAGGAGCAGGGTACAAAGCTCGAGGGGCTTTTTACCTCGGGGCAGATGCACTGGGCCAGCATCGACGAGCAGATGCAGGACGTGAGCGAGCAGATGGGCACGGCGGTAGACCACCTCCGGCGCATCGAGGAAAACACCGGAAACAGTGCCAGGCATCTGGACGAGATAAAGAACGACATCAAGAAAATCATACGTGACGGACTTAAAATGAAGTGAACTATGGCAATGGACGCGATACTGGGAGGCAAGGTGCTGGTGAACGGCACCGACATCTGGAAGGAATACGGCGCTTTCCTGGTGGAGAAGAAACGCGGTGACCGGAACAACCTGAAAGCGATAATGGCCCCGTCCAAGACCAAGAGCCATGTGGCGGTGGACATCAGGGAAGAGGACGGCGAGAAATACTCGTCCGTGCTGGACGTGAGGAACCAGGCGCGGGACGTGAAGCTCATGTTCGCCCTGTACGCAGACACGCGCGAGGCATGGCTGTCGCAGTACCGGTCGTTCATCGCCTTCCTGAAACAGGGGGACGACGGGTGGCTGGACATCCGCTTCCCAGACCTTGACCTGACGCTGCACGTGTTCTACAAGGACGGCAGCGACTACGAACCCCTGACCTACCTCTGGCAGGCGGGCAAGCAGGCCAGCCGGTTCACGGTGATTTTCCGCGAACCGAAACCCACTATTTGAAAGGCAATCTAACGGCATTATAACGATATGGTAACGATATACGGCAGCGACGGAACAGTGAAGATACAGGCACCCTGCGACGACAACTCGACGCAGGAACACGAGCTACAGGGCGACAACGTGCTCACCCTGTCGTTCACGCTGTACGAGCACGTGACACTGGAGGTGAACGACTACGCCGAGTTCCGGGGGCAGAAATACTGGCTCATGGAGCGTTACCGCCCGGAACAGAAGAGCACCGTAGAGTGGCGGTACGACATGAAGCTGTACGGGATAGAAAGCCTGATCAAGCGTTTCCTCGTGCTGAACGACACGGACGGCGACGACGAGCCCGTGTTCACGCTGACCGCCCCTCCGAGGGAGCATGTGGCCCTCATCGTGAAAAGCATCAACAACGGCATGAACCGCACCACCGACTGGAAGGTCGGCACGGTGGAAGGCACGGACAACATCGTCATCGACTACGAAGGCAAATACTGCGACGAGGCCCTCCGGGAAGTGGCCGAGAAAGCCGGGAACCGCGCCGAGTGGTGGGTGGAAGGCCAGACGGTGAACGTGTGCCGCTGCGAGACGGGCGAGGAAGTGACGCTGGGGTATAACAAGGGCCTGACGGGCATAAGCTGCGACATGGCCGACAACGCCAAGTTTTACACCCGGCTCTACCCGGTGGGCAGCAGCCGGAACATTGACCCGGAGAAATACGGGCACAGCCGGCTCCAGCTTCCCGGCGGCGTGAAGCATGTGGACGTGAACGTGGAGAAGTATGGCGTATGGCACCATTACGAGGCGGACGCCTTTTCGGACATCTATCCCAAGCGTATCGGCACGGTGAGTTCGGTGCGCAGCGAGGAAGTGACCGACGAGGAAGGCACCCCCTTCAAGATATTCTATTTCAAGGACAACAGCCTGGGATTCGACCCGAACAGTTATGAGATAGCCGAAAAGGTGAAGCGCATCTCCTTCCAGGAAGGGAGCGAACTGGCCGGACTGGGCGACGAGGAGGACGGCACCTACTTTTTCGAGGCCAACTACGACAGCGACACCCACGAGTTCGAGCTGATCACGATATGGCCGTATGACGACGGCACCCAGCTTCCCAACGACACCCTTTGCCCGAAGGCGGGCGACAAGTACATCCTTTGGAACATCCGGATGCCGGACGAATACTACCCGCTGGCCGAGCAGGAGTTCCGGGAGGCGGTAGACCGCTACAACGAGGAAAACGCCGTGGACGCGGGCCGCTACAAGGGGCCGACCGACCACGTATATATAGAGGAAAGCGGCATCGACCTGTATGTGGGCCGTCGGGTAAGGCTGGAGAGCCGGCAATACTTTCCGGAAACGGGATACAGGAGCAGCCGCGTCACCAAGATAACCCGGCAGGTGAACCTGCCCTCGCAGATGGACGTGGAGATAAGCGACGCGGTGAGCACCGGCGCGATGGAGGCTATCAATGGCAGCATCACCGACGCGAAGAACTATGTGAAGACGGCAACGGCGGGGAGTTTTCCCGACCTGATACGGAGCTGGGACAATACCTATCCGACTGACAACAACGTGTTCTCGGCACGCAGGACACTGAAGGAAGCCCTGAGCAGGCTGCGCGAGGACACGGCACAGGAGAAGCTCCATTTCCTGAAAGGCGCGGACTTCGGCCGGTACAAGTCCGGGGAGAGCGGCGCGGGAGTGGACGGGGACGGCAACGCCGAGTGGCTGACCGCCGTCATCCGGGAACTGCTGCGCTCGGTGAGGTTCGTGGACGGCATGACAGGCGAGGGCTGGCAGTTGTGGATGGACGCGCTGACGGGGCTGAGCAACCTGACCATTGACAAGGTGACCATCCGGCAGACACTGGTTGCCCTGGAACTGCTCATCCAGAAAGTGCGCAGCATCGGCGGCCAGTTCGTAGTCAGCGCGGCCAGCGGCAAGATAAAGACCGTCACGAAGGACGGCGACAACTACAGGATCACCTTCGAGCAGGAAAACGAATTCGTGGCGCACGATCTGATGCGCTGCGCGGAGTTCACCGGCGCATCCCTGCGCGGATATTGGGTGGAAGTGTCCGCCTCGGACGGGGAAGGCGTCACCGTGCCCGTGAGCGAGTTCGGCGGCGTGGAGCCCAAGGAGGGCGACGAGTGCGTGCTGATGGGTAACACCCAGAACCGGCTGCGCCAGAACCTCATCTCCATCGCGGCGACCGAGGACGGACAGCCGAGGGTGGACGTGCTGGACGGCGTGAGCGGCAAGAACTTCGACGGCTGCCTGCGGGTGCGCCTGGGCAACCTGGACGGCATCAGCGACAGCCGGTTCCCGGCGGACAACCAGCCCCACGGCAACGGCCTGTACGGCGACAACGTGTACCTGATGGGCACGTTCGTATTGACCACGGGCGAGGACATCCTGACGCGTTTCGAGATTACGGAGGGCAAGATTGAGGCCGCCGTGGAGGGGCTTCGCAAGGACTTCACGGAGGACAGGAGCTATCTGGACAACGCCTCGTTCGGCGACGGCATGAACAAGTGGGACACCGAAAATGAGGCCACCTTCTTCCTTTTGGGCAACAAATGGATCTGGGCGAACGGGGCGCCGCTGTCCGACAAGACGAACTATGCCTGCGTGAAGACCGACGACGGGCGCACCACCGTATATATACGCAACAAATACATCCTGCAGAAAAACGGAAATTTCCGGTTCATCCCGGCCTACAACGAAACGAACGGCGAAGGGCTGAAGAAGCCGGAGGCGGTGTACCTGAGCTTCTTCTACCGCGTGGCCAAGGCCGGACGGTTGACGATAGGATTCGAAGGTCTGGACAAGACCGGGTTCGAGAACTTCAACGAGTTCAGCTACGACGGCGAGTTGGGTGTGACGGATGGCTACCAGGTGTTCAACCACAGCGGGCTGTGGAACGGAACCGGTGACTTCAAGCTGTCGTTCACAGGCGAGATATACCTGTACATGCTGGTGCTGAGTACCGACCGCGCCGAAGCCCTGGCCTACAAGTACAAGACCCTGTTCGAGCAGTCCGAGAAGCTGGTGAAGATAGCGGCGGCCAATTTCGACAAGGACGGGAACGTAATAGAGGCCTCCTCCATCGTGACGACGGCAAAGTACAACGAACTGATGTCGAAGTATTTCGATGAGGAAGGGCAACTGGTCAACAAGGCCGGGCTGGTTACCACCAGCAACTTCGCGGAACTGTTCGCCCAGGGCGTGTCCAACAACGGACTGGTGAAAACGGCGGACATCAAAGCGTTCGTAACCAAGGACGAGGTCGGCAAGATGATAAGCGGCATCTCCATCAGCGCCGACCAGATAAAGCTGGAAGGCCTGGTGACGGCGAACGGGAACTTCAAGATACTGGAGGACGGCAGCATAGAAACCAACAACGCGAAACTGAGAGGCTACATGTATTCCGTGTTCAAGCCGATAGGAAGCAGCGACGCGACAGAATTGGGGTATAATGAGACGACAGACAATGTGGAATACCGGTTGAATACTAATATATTTGTCGACGCCACCTTTAACGGAGTCGTGCTGCCCGTATCGGTAGACTACGAAGGGGCGAGGGTAATCATAATGGATTCCCATTTTGTCAAGACGCGCACGATAACCCCGCCTACCACGATAAGGACGGAAGACGGCAGCCCAATATTCAGCGGGCTGTTCTATCAAAGCCATGACGCGACTGAACATTATGACCAATTCGATGCGGAAATCATGGAAATCGACAGCGGAACGATAGAGCTGGTGCTCCAGAACTGTCCCGAATATGACGAGAAAACCGGAGTGGTTGTCTCATACAACCTGCGATGGATACTCATAAACAACAGTTGCCAGCATCTCGTCTGGACAAGGAGAGGTGAAATTTACGAATATCGATATAATGCATGGTAAGATGGCAAAATTGAATTTCAAGGAATTTACGGTACCGACCGGCATAGGCGGACGGAGCAGCCGGACAGGAGACGCGAGGGAAAGCCTTGCAGATCTGATATATCTGAACGTGAACGGTATCCGCGCCCATGCGCTGGCGATGAAGATATACAGGAGTCAGGGCGCGGAGGAATACGACCGTTCCGAAGTGTCGCTGATAACAAGAATCGCAAACGAGTATTGCACGCCGGCCTTCATCGACGGACTGCGCGCACAACTGGAGGAAGGAGACGGCCATGAAAGTGATATATAACAAGGTGATACCCATCAATGGCTACAAGTGCGTGAACCTCTTCGGCGTGCTGTTCGTGCGCGAGGGCTGCACGATGACGGCCACGGACTACAACCACGAGGCCATCCACACGACGCAGATGAAGGAACTGCTCTATGTGCCGTTCTACCTGCTGTACGTGCTGGAATGGCTGTGGCATCTGATACGCCTGCGCGATACGAGGGCAGCCTACCGGGCAATCAGTTTCGAGCGTGAGGCATACGCCCACGAGGGAGAGGCGGACTACCTGAAGACAAGAAAGAAGTTTAACCAATATAAAAAGGACTGACTATGGCCATATCACAGGAAGACATACAGCAGGTGCTCAACGCCATCAAGGCTGAGAGCCAGGGCGTGCAGGAGCTGGAAACGGTATCCTCGCTGAACGGGGTAAACTCCCTGCCGGGCGTGAAAGGGAACGAACTGGTAAACGTACCGATGACGCTGCTACAGAAACCCGCCACGGATGCGGCCGCTGCGGCCAATTCTGCCGCGCAGGCCGCCAATACGGCCGCCCAGACAGCCAATGCGGCGGCCAGTACGGCCACGGAAGCCAAGAACGCCGCCAATTCCGCAGCTTCCACGGCCAACGAGGCGGCTGGCAAGGCCCAGCAGGCCGCCGCACAGTACGAGAACACGGCCAGGGCCGCCATGAACGGCGCTTCGGCCCGTTTCTCCGGCTTTGTGGACAGTGGCACCATACAGGCCGCGTCCTCCATCCAAGGAGGGGGAACCGTGGTATATGTAAAGAGCCAAAAGATGTTCGCCTACAGCGTGGGCGGCCAGCTTTACAACAACTGGACTGTGACCGGCGTCCCGTCTCCGGATCTGTTCCTGGACGGCACGCGCAGTGCGGTACTGAAGGACAAGACATATATCTGCGGCGACACGCTCTATGTATGGAGCGACGAGGACGGCGACCTGGTGAAGGCGAGCGGCGGGGGAAGCGGAAGCGGCTTCTACAACGTGACGCAGCTTCATCCGCTTGGTTCCGGCTACTACACGAAGGAAACCGCCGTGGCCGTTTTGGCAGATGCCGACATTGCCGACGAGGACAAGCCCGGCATGGTGATAACCTTCGAGGCATCCGCCGGCAAATGGCTGGACTACCGCTTCGAGGGAACGGACGTGTCGTCCTTCCTGACCGCTTCGGCCTGGAACCGTTACGGCGGCGGTGACGCCATCAAGAAAATCCGGGTGACGAAAGGCACGGCCACGGATGAGCTGTCCCCGGACGGCCAGGGCGTGGTGAGCCTGGACATTCCGGTGGTGGAGGTTGACCAGTCGGTGAACGAGAACTCGACGAACCCGGTGAGCGGCAAGGGCGTGGCGGCCAAGATAAACGAGAAGGCATCCACCTACGGCACTGCCCTGCAGCTCAATGAAATCGGCGAGGGCGTGGACAAGGCCTATTCGCTGAGCCTTCTGAACGAGGCCGGCGAGGTGATCAGCACGAGCGACATGTTCACCGGCGGAGGCGGCGGCACGGTGGCCACTACGAAAGTCGTGCTGACGCGTGTCACCCCGAACAGGACCGTCAAGAGCGGCGACGAGGTGAAGCTGACCTACACCTACGACCAGACGGACACCACGACGGGCGAGAGCACGGGCAACCCCGGCCGTGTGACCGTGACCGTCACCCAGGGCGCGAACACGAACACCCTGACGGCCAATGTGGCCGCCGGCAGCACGAACACGGTGGACGTGACGAAGTACATGGGGATCGGTACGAATACCGTCCGTGTGCGCGTGGAAGTCGGGGAAGGCGCGGAGATGCAGGTGGCGCAGGTGACGTGGAGCATCAACGTGGTACAGCTCACGCTGAGCAGCAGCTTCGGCATCGCCACGGCCATAACACGCGGCCAGACACTGGGCATCCCCTACGCCCTGAGCGGCGCCGGCACCAAAACCCTGCGCTGCTATGTGGACGGGGAGGACACGGAAGACCGCAGCATCACCAGTTCCACGGCCAACGGCAGCTTCTCCATTGCGACCACGAACCTGGGCCACGGCACGCACACGGTGCAGCTCGTGGTGGAACTGGAACTGTCGGACGGGAGCACCATCAAGTCCAACAGCATCCTTTTTGCCGTAGGCATCCGGGAGGCCGGGAACAACACGCCGCTGGTGTCCGCGAGGTTCGACTACGCGGACGGGGCAGTCATCGGAAAGGGACAGACTCCCTACATCCAGACGAAGCAGTACGACAGCTACACCCTGCAATATGCCGCCTACAACCCCAAGGAAACCCCGACACGGGCAGACGTGTATGTGGGCGGTACCCTGGCCTCGTCCGCCTCCGTGCCGTTCACGGCGCAGAACCTGACGCTGCGCGCCTCCAACTACGGCGAGGAGCAGTGCAAGATTGTGGTGGGCGACACGACCTACAATTTCCGGCTCATCGCGGAAAAGAGCGACCTGAACCTCAGCGAGCCGACGGACGGCATGACGCTGAAGCTGACGGCGCAGGGGCGGAGCAACAGCGACGTGAACCGGGATGAATGGAATTATAACGGCATTCAGACCGTGTTCGAAGGCTTCAAGTGGGGCGGCGACGGCTGGACAGGCGAGGCCCTGCGCCTGACCGACACGGCGCGTGCCACCGTGCAGCACCGCCCGCTGGCACAGCCGGAGCAGAACGTGACGAACGCGATGGCCTTCATCGTGAAGTACAAGGTGAGCGAGGTGGTGGACGAGGGCGCGGAAGTCATCCGCTGCATGGACGCGGACGGCACGGGCTTCGTCATCACGGCGCAGGAGGCGCGGATGGTGACCAGGGGCAAAAGCGAGCTGTCGATGAAGATGGCCGCCGGCGAGGTGTACGAGGTGGCCTTCGTGAGCTTCCCCAAGAGCACGGACGGGTCGAGCGACTACGAGAAGCGGAACACGGAGATGGTTTACTTGTATATCAACGGCATCATGTCCGGCTCGGTGCAGCGCAGCACCTCGGACAGCGTGTACCAGGCGAGCCCTGCGTATATCGGACTGGGCTCCGACGGCGCGACGACGGACGTGTACCTGATGAGGGCATACGGCACCTACCTGAGCGACTCGCAGGTGCTGGAGACCTACATGATAGACCAGGACAGCGCGGATGGGATGATGGCCCTGTATGAAAGCAACGACGTGATCGACGAGAACGGCAATGTGACGGTGGACAGCGTGCCCGAGGGAATGCGCTACATCATCATCACCGGACGGCAGGACAACGGGGTTCCTACGGTACTGCAGGCGGCGGTGAACAACGACAAAGACCCGAAATACGACGTGGACGAGATGCTCTGCGTGGTGAAGGGCAACCAGGCGTTGAACTTCAAGTGCGTGGGCGGCTGCATCAGGCTGCAGGGCACAAGCTCGCTGGCCTACCCGATAAAGAACTACCGCATCTATTTCAAGAACGCCTCCAAGGTGGCGGGCGACCTGTACCTGGGCTGCGACGAGCAGGGCGTTGGCGGCGAGCTGCAGGAAGAAGCCGCCTACTCCTTCCGCCTTGCCAATGGCAGCCAAAAGCAAGCGGCGCCAGTTGACTGTTTCTGCCTGAAGGCCGACTTTGCGGAAAGTTCATCGTCACACAACACCGGTATGGCCAAGCTGGTACAGAACATCCTGACGCAGGCGGGAGAACTTACCCCTGCACAGAGACACTGCGATACCTCCTACCCGTATGACGTGCGCACGACCATCGACGGCGAGCCGTGCTACCTGTTCTACCGTGGCAGCGCGGACGAGACGCCGCAGTTCCTGGGCAAGTTCAACTTCAACAACGACAAGAGCACGGAGGCCGTGTTCGGCTTCCTGGACATACCTGGCTACCACGACCAGGCATGGGTGACGGAGAAGTTCGGCGGGCAGAACCCGACGGAGTGCTGGGAGTTCCTGAACAACGACTACCCGATGGGGATGTTCCTGGACGACGACTTCACCACGAAGGGCGATGACGGCACCCCGAACTGGCTGAAGGTGTTCGAGGCGCGGTTCCCGGACGATGACGACCTGAACGCTCAATACGAGGCAGGCACCAAATTGCCGGAGAACCTGATGCGCGTGGTGAAGTGGGTGAAGTCCACGCAGGACGACGGTGCGAAGTTCAAGGCGGAGCTGGCCGACTACTTCGATGTGGACTATCTGTGTGACTACTACATGTTCACGGACATCATGGGCTGCGTCGACCAGCGGGTGAAGAACATGATGATGGCTTTTTGGTATGATCCCGACAAGGAAAAGACACTGGCCTACATGATATTCTACGACTGCGACACCATCCTGGGCGTGCGCAACGACGGCCGCCTGAAATACCCGTGGGACGTGGATGAAAACACCACCGATCCGGAACTGAGCACGGAGGACAAGACTGTGTACGCCTACGCAGGACACGACAGCGTGCTGTGGAAGAACCTGCGGGAGCAGTTCCCGGACGAGCTGGCTGCGGCCTACAGGCGCATCCGGGAACGCATGAGCGACAGCACGATTTTCGCCATGTTCGATGACGAGCAGAGCGCGAAGTTCTGCGAGCGCATCTACAACCTGGACGCGCTGAATAAGTACGTGGAGCCCAAGACCGAGGGCGTGGAGGTGAACCAGGACGGCACGGTGACCAACGTGAAATACTCCTACCTGGAAGCCATGCAGGGCAACCGCAAGGCGCACCGCCACTGGTGGGTGGGCAACCGTATGGGCCTGTTCGACGCAAGATACAGCACGGGCCAGTACACGGCCACTGACATATCGTTCAAGGGCAACAGCGCGGCGGGGGCGACGGTGCGGGCCACCCCGGCGCGTGACTTCTACTTCGAGTTCCGCAGAGAGGGCGAGACCATGACCCACGACGCGGTGGCGAAGGACGGGCAGTGGAGCTACACCTACGGGCAGACGGCGAACATCGGCACCATCTTCCACCTGTACGGCGGGGAGTGGATGAAGAAGCTCGACCTGGGCGACTGGGGCGGCTTTACGGACATGAGCTTGCCAAACCTGCCCGTGCTGGAGGAACTGGTGCTGGGCAACAGCAGCAACACCTATGCCCTGACGGAACTGGTGCTGGGCACGAAGCTGCCCATGCTGCGGAAACTGGACGTGGTGAACTACACGAACCTGCCGAGCCTTGACCTGAGCGGCTGCAACCGTCTGGAGGAAGTGAACGCGGCGGGCTGCACGGCATTGAGCACCATCACCTTCGCCGAGGGTGCGGCAGTAGAACGTCTGCACCTGCCGGCGAACTTCCAGACGCTCATTCTGCGCTCCATGCAGTATGTCAAATGGAGCTCCATCACGTTTGACAACAAGCGGAACCTGACAGGCATCTGGATAGAGAACTGCGCGCAAATAGACGGGCTGTCGGTGTTCAAGGAACTGTTCTCCCTGAAAGGCAAGCTGAAATACGTGCGCATCACCGGACTGGAACTGGAAGGCGACGGCAGCGACCTGAAAGAATGGTACGACGCCGGGCTTGGCGGCTTCGACGCGCAGGGCAACACCACGAACACGCGGTGCAAGCTGGTAGGCACCTACCGGCTGACGAAGTACCTGGACGACGGGACTTTCAACAAGTACGTGGAGCGTTTTGACGAACTGAACATCCGGCAGCCCCAGTATACGATGATTGAGTTCGACGACACGGTGAGCGATGACGCGAACGTGAGCAACCCCGATAACGAGACCGGGTATAAGTACGGCAACGCCTACGCGCCGAGCGGCCACATCACGGCCATCCTGGAGAAAAGACACCGCGTGCTGGCCAAAGTGACGAAGAAACCCACTACGCGCACCATCAACATCGCGAACGTGGAAACCACGGCCAACAACTTTGACGGCGAGATGACCTATTATCCGCTGGACGACGCGGACAGCAACAAGTACGCCGACGGCTCGGCGGCGAAGCTGGACGGCACGGAAGGCGACTGGATGATGTACGAGCCCTTCTTCTGGAGCAAGGGGATAAACGACTACTTCGGCGGCAAGCACTACAGCTGCTACAGCTCCAACGGGCCTGACGACATGCCCGACGTGCCGTCGGCCACCGTGTTCACCCTGGAGGACATCAAGGGCAGCGGCGGCTTCCAGTCAGGCCGCAAGCTGATGACCGGCAAAGGCAGCCTGGAGAACGCCTACAGCACTGACAGCACCTACTCGGTGTGCAAGGTGGAGGTGTCCGGCTACAAGCGCGTCAGGTTCCCCAGCGTGCCGGGCAGCAACCTGGTGGGCTCCCTGTTCACGGACGTGGACGGCGGCATCCTGGAGGAAATCATCGTGCCGACGCTGAACAGCCGTTTCGAGGCCGGCATGTACCTGATAAAGGACGTGCCGGAGGGTGCCGCATTCCTGTACTTCTCCATCCTGAACACGGCCGAGTTCGACAAGGTGGTGCTGTCAAACAGCGACAAGATAGAGGACATGGAACCCGACTGGGTGGCCAACGACGAACACCTGTGCGCGGTGGTGGGCAGCAGCATCGTCGGTTCGAAGCTGCGCGCCTGCATCACCGGCGGCAGCACGGCCGCGAGCCTGTCTTGGACGGACTTCCACTATTACAGCCAGCAGCGCGGCATGCAGCAGATCGACGCGCTGATGCACTTCCGCATCGCCAACCTGTTCTACGCCAAGTACGGTTGCCGGGACAGCCAGGAGCAGTGCGGTGCGGGCCAGAACACGAACAGCCGCGTGACGGGCGGTACGGCCGGGCACGGCATGACGGACACCATCGGCTACGAGGAAGCGTCGAAGATAAACCCGAACGTAACGAACTCGATGATAGACAACCTTGTCCACCAGTACGCCTGGTACAAGGGCGAGGACGACTACGGCGAAGCCACCGTGACGCAGGTGAACAACACCAGCTGCCTGGGCTACGAGGATATCTTCGGCAACAAGTACGACATGATGGATTGGGTAGACCTCCCCAATGACAGCGGGAACAGCGGCAAGTGGCGCATCTGGCTGCCCGACGGCACGCAGCTGCTGGTCAAGGGCATGACCAGCAGCGACTGGTGGATAACCGCCGTTGCGCACGGCAAGTACATGGCCGTGGTTCCGGTCGGCAGTGTGAACGGCTCGTCCTCGACACATTATTGCGACAAGTACTGGATAAGCACCGCAGCCGTCCGTGTGGTCTATCGCGGGTACAGCAATGCGAACGCGTATGGCGGTGTGTCGAATGCGAATGCGGTTTACGATGCTT
>ERZ825159.1434-NODE-1434-length-23045-cov-14.185211_pt1 | contig 23045 bp, 19 predicted proteins | sample MGYA00519932_ERZ825159 | MGnify/ENA primary metagenome ERZ825159 (study PRJEB31778, sample SAMEA3449191) | human gut metagenome | biome: human gut; feature: human-associated habitat; material: faeces | place: United Kingdom | collected 2010/2012 ...
AGTTGGTCGCGCTTTCATGCTCCTTCCGCGTGCAGCTTTTTGGCGCTTCGCCTAAACCATTGTTTGCTCCCCCTACTTTCCGTGAAGAACCGTTTTTTTTCTGTATGGCATGTCGAAATGAACCGTTTTCACCTGAACTGCGTCTTATCAGCGAACAAAACAAGCAAAGGAGGATCATCACGATGCAAACCATTGCGAAACGCGCATGGCATCGTCTGCGGACGCTTGCGCCGGAATATGCGCTGTATCCGCTCATCGTCCTGATTGTTCTGCTGGTGATGGGCGCGTTCACGGGACGATTTCTGACGACGGACAACCCGTACGGCTCGTACACCATTCAGGCGTGCGCATGGTTGGAAGGGCATCTGGATGTCAACCCGAATTTCACATGGCTGGAGCTGGCGGAGTACGGTGGCAAGTTCTATGTGAGTTTTCCGCTGTTCCCGTCGTATGTGATGCTGCCGTTCGCGGCGATTTTCGGGCTGGATACGCCGGATCACTTCATCAATCTGGCGGTGACGCTGCTTGGCATCGCCTATGCGCTGCGGATTTATCGGCGGATGACGGGCAGCTCACGCTATGCGGCGCGGTATGTGCTGTACCTGTATCTGGCGAACGGGTATCTGTTCATTGCCCTGCAGGGCTGGGTGTGGTTCCTGGCGCAGGCGATGTGCTTCACGCTCTCGCTGATGGCGGCAGATGCGGCGCAGCACGGCAGAAGCGGCTGGGCGCTGGCGTGGTGGGCGTGCGCAGTCGGGTGCCGACCGATGGCGGCGCTGTACCTTCCGCTGCTGGTGTATCTGCTCAACAAAAGCGGCGTGCGGCATAGCTGGAAGCGGCAAATAGCGAATCTGCTGCCCGCGGCGCTGATTGCGTCCAGCTACATGGTGCTGAACGGCCTGCGCTTCGGTAATCCGCTGGAATTTGGGCACACCTACCTGCCGGAATTTCAGCTGGCGGAGAACGGACAGTTTTCGCTGGCGTACGCGTGGGAGCATTTGCAGCAGCTGGTGCGTCTGCCGAAATATCAGGGGAGAGGTCAGCCGCTGGCGTTTGATTCGTATGACTGCATGGCGTTCTACCTGATTACGCCCATGCTGGTGACGTTCCTGTGCGTGTATTTCTATGCGCTGATTCGCCGCCGCCGCGGGAATGCGTTCTGGCTGATTGGGCTGCCGCTGATGGTCGGGGTGCACTTGACGATTATCGTCTGCCACAAGACGCTGGGCGGCTTCCAGTTCGGCAACCGCTACCTGCTGGATATGCTGCCGTGGGTGTATGTGGCGATTCTCGCCCTGAAGCCGCAAAGCGGGCGCACGTCGATCCTAAACGTTCCGCTGATGGTGATGGGGTTCTGCGTCAACCTGCTTGGCGCAGTCGGCGCGTATGCGGGGTGGCTGTGAAGGGGGAGACGCCAGAGGCGCTGCCTCTGGACTCCGCAAGGGTCTTCGACCCTCGACCCGTTCGCGCGATTGGGTTGGTGACTTCTGCATACTTCTTCCGCGTGTTTATGCAGGAGTTTCGCCTCTGCGGAGGCGACCAAAGGGCAAGAAGACAGACGAACGTCTGCGATCGCCCTTTGGAAACCTTCGGTGCCCTCTTGCATAGTAGATTCTTATTGTTACTCCAATTAGTTAGTGTGCCTTTCGGCTTCCACAAGCAACATTAAAACCCATCCGCCAAGGAGGTTCCCTTATGCAATGCACCCTCTGCCCGCGCGCCTGCCGCGCCGAGCGCAATGAATCCACGGGCAACGGCTTCTGCCAGCTGCCGACCACCATGCGCATCGCCCGAATCGCGCCGCACCTCTGGGAAGAACCGCCGATTTCCGGCAAGAACGGCACGGGCGCTGTGTTCTTCTCCGGCTGTACGCTCCGCTGTGCCTACTGCCAGAACGCCGACATCAGCCACCGCAACGCCGGACGCCCCTTCACGCCGCGCGAATTGGCGGATTCCCTGCGACGGCTGGAGGATATGGGGATGCACACCATCTCCTTTATCACCGCGACGCCTTATGTTCCGCAGATATTGGAGACGCTGGATATTTACCGGCCGCATGTGCCGCTGGTGTGGAATACGTCGGGGTATGAGACGGTCGAAACATTGCGGATGCTGGACGGCGTGATGGACGTGTATCTGCCCGACCTCAAGCACAGGAGCGAAAAGATGGGGCAGCTCTGCGCGAAAGCGTCGAACTATTTTGCCGCCACATCCGCCGCCATCACCGAGATGGTGCGCCAGACAGGAACGCCTGTCTACGATGAGAACGGCATCATGACGCGCGGCACGCTCATCCGTCACCTGATTCTCCCCGGTCTGACGAGCGAAAGCTGTCAGCTGCTGGATTGGGTGAAGGCGAACCTGCCGGAGGGTGTGCCGGTCAGCCTGATGCGGCAGTACATCCCGTGCAACCATGTGTCGATTCCGGGATTGACGCGGACGATTACGAACCGCGAATATATCCGCGTGCGCGACCATATGCTGGATTTGGGACTGCCGGGGTATTTGCAGGAGCCGGAAAGCGCATCGGAGGATTTTGTGCCCGTTTTCTGCAAGGACGAGAGCTTTGTGTGAAAAATGCGCCCTAAATGGAAGGAAAATGTTGCGCAGAGCCGCTAAAATGCTTGTATTCCGGGAGAAACTGTGGTATACTGACAAGTGTGAATCCATGAACCGCTGCCCTGGTTTTCAGGGAAGCGATTTTTCAGCCGGGTCTGTCCGGTGTTTCGGGTTGCAGAAAGAAGGGCTTGACATCTGAGAGTGGACATGGCTTGGCGGCATCGGGACAGTGTTACGGGCAGAGGTATGCCCGCTGTGCTGTCGTGGTGCTGACGGGTGATGGGAGCCACTCTTTTTGATTGCCTGCACATTGCAGGCGAAAGTCCTCCAAAAAACGAACCCGCAGTGAAAGAGGTGAGGAGTTATGGCGAAAGCGGAATTGACGACCGTTGTCACGCCCAAATGTCAGCGTCTGGCAGATGAAATGGGCTATGAACTGGTGGATGTGTGCCTTGATAAGGAGAACACGGGCAAGTTCCTGCGCATCTATGTTGATCGTCCCGAAGGCATGTCGCTGGATGACTGCGAACGGTATCACCGCGCCATTATGCCGCTGGTGGAATCATACGATTTCGATTTCCTCGAAGTATCCTCGCCGGGCATTGACCGTCCGCTGAAGAAGGATCGAGATTTTGAGCGCGCGCTTGGCGAAGAGGTGGAGGTTCACCTGTTCAAGGCCGTGGACGGTCAGAAGGTCTTTACGGGCATTCTGTCGGACTTTGACGCGCAGGACATGGTGCTGACCATCGCGGGCGAAGAAAAGCGTTTCGCGCGCAAAGCAGCTTCGCTGGTGAAGCCGGTGGTTGACATGGAAGGCGTCGAAGACGTCGATTTGGGCGAGGAATAACCCGGCAAGCCGATTCCCCGCAAGAAAGCAATTTTCATCGGAAATGAAAACCATTGCGGAAGCAGCTTCCGCATCAGAAACAGCATAAATTATTGAAGGGTGACACAGTCATGAGAAAGACCAAGACAACTGCTGCGCCGAAGGCAGATCCACAGAACAAAGAACTCGTGGAAGCCATCCGCGCGCTGTGCCAAGAGAAGGATTTGAGCGAGGATATGCTTTTCGCCACGGTCGAGGATGCGCTGAAAAAGGCGTATGCCAAGAACCGCGCCAAGGGCGAGGCAGAACCCTCCGCCAACAACATTTCCGCGACCATTGACCGCGCGACGGGTGAAATTCATGTGTATACCCGCCGCCTGATTGTCGAAGAAGTGGAGAAGCCCGCCGACCAGATTTCGCTGGAGGAAGCCCGCGCGATTAAAGACTCCTACCAGATGGGCGACATTGTGGAGACGGACGTGACGCCGCGCAACTTCCTGCGCGTCGCCGCACAAACCGCCAAGGGCGTCATTATGCAGCGCCTGCGCGACGCGGAGCGCGGCCGTGTGTACGAAGAGTACGCCGACAAGGAAAACGAAATCCTGACGGCCGTCGTTACGCGCGTGGATGACAAGGGTGCTGTGGTGGAGCTGATGGGCCGTACCGAGGGCTACCTCGAACGCGATCAGATGATTCCCGGCGAAGTCATCAACATGGGTGACCACCTGAAAGTCTATGTGCTGGAAGTGCAGCGCGGCGACGACACGACCCGCCGCGGCCCGCAGGTGCGCGTCAGCCGTACGCATCCGAATCTGGTCAAGCGCCTGTTTGAGATGGAAGTGCCAGAAATCGCTGGCGGCAAGGTGCTGATTAAGGGCATCGCCCGTGAAGCGGGCAGCCGCACGAAGATGGCGGTGCATTCCACTGAGGTGCTGATTGACCCGGTGGGCGCGTGCGTCGGTCAGCGCGGCGACCGCGTGACCCGTGTGGTGGATGAACTGCGCGGCGAAAAGATTGACATCATCAAGTGGAGCGAGAATCCGGCGGAATTCATTGCCAACGCGCTGAATCCGGCGAACGTCCGCGAAGTGTACACCGAGGCGAGCGGTCAGCGCTCCTGTATCGTTGTCGTGCCGGACAATCAGCTGTCTTTGGCCATCGGCAAGGAAGGTCAGAATGCGCGTCTGGCGGCAAAGCTGACGGGCTGGAAGATTGACATCAAGAGTCAAAGCCAGTACGCCGAGCAGATGGCGGCGGCCGTCCCGCAGGTGGAGGATGAAGAACAGCCGGCGCAGGAACTGCCGGAGGATTTCCAGCCCTATGAGGGTGTGGAAGCGCCGGAAACGCCCGCCGACGGGGACGACACGCTGTAAGTCGTTAGGGAGCAGCAGGAAACGAGATTCGGCGGTTGACCCAAGCGGCAATCGCCAAAAGGAGCCTTGATGAAGCCGAAGAAAATCCCGATGCGCATGTGCGTCGGATGCCGGGAGAGCAAGCCTAAACGCGAACTCATCCGCGTTGTCCGCGCACCGGACGGCACCGTGTCCATGGATCCGGGCGGCAAAAAGCCCGGCAGAGGCGCGTATGTATGCCGACAGGAAAGCTGCCTGATGCGCGCCATCCGGCAGAAACAGCTGGAACGTCAGCTGGAAGTGCAGCTCACTGACGACGTGGCGGAAGCCCTACGGCAGGAGCTGGCGCAGCTGTCCCAATCCCAGACAGAAGCGGAGGAAAACTGACGCCGATGGATAGGGAAACGAAACTGCGCGGGCTGATGGGACTGTGCGTTCGCGCACGACAGGCGACCTTCGGTGAAGATGGCTGCCTGAAAAGCATTCGTGGCGGAGGATGCGCCGTGCTGCTGCTGGACAGCGGCGCGTCAAAAGCCACTCAGGATAAATACCGCGGTGTCTGCGACAATGCAGGGGTGCAGATGGCGTTGCTGCCGCGGGGACTGCTTCAGGATGCAACCGGGCGGTCGGGCGTGGCAATGGCCGTCGCGCCGGGCGGGCTGGCAGAGCAGATCAGGCAGAACCTTCCCGTTGAAGGAAAAGAAGAGCACGGGCAACAGATGAAATCGGAAAATCATGGCGGGGGTGCAAGCGTCGAATGACGAAAGTGAAGCTGAAGGATGCCATCAAGGATTTAACCACGGACGCGGCGAAGGTGCGCGATGACGCATCCCGCGTGCGTCAGAGCGCAGACGGACTGGCAAAGTCTCTCCGTGCGCTGGAGAACGGATTTATCAAGTCATTGAATGCAAAAGCGGAGCAGGAAAAGCGCGCCGAGGAGGAGAAGCGTCTCTCTGACCACTCCAAGGCGTATGTCATGCTCGACGTGGATGAGCAGGCGGCGGTGAATGCGGCGCGGCAGGAAACGGAAAAGGCGGAAAAGGCGGAAAAGGCGGAAGCTAAGTCTGCCCCGAAGCAGGAAGCGAAGACGGAAGCGCCCAAGGGCGAACAGAAGCCTGCTCCGAAGGCAGAAAACAAGCCGGCGGTGAAGCCAGAAGCGCCCAAGAGCGAGCAGAAGCCCGCGCCGAAGGCGGAAGCCAAGCCCGAAGTGAAGGCAGAAACGCCCAAGAGTGAGCAGAAGCCCGCTCCGAAGGCGGAAGCCAAGCCCGAAGTGAAGGCGGAAGCGCCCAAGAGCGAGCAGAAGCCCGAAACCAAGGCAGAAACCAAGCCCGAAGCGCCCAAGAAGCCCGCGATTGGTCAGATTATCTCCCGGCCGGGTCAGGCGCTGCCGCCCAAGCCGGTCGGATTGGCACCGAATGTCATCCGTCCGCCGCGGCCGCAGCAGCCCCGTCCGCAGGGACAGCAGGGGGTGCAGGGCAACCGCCCGCAGCAGGGACAGCCTCGTCCGGGCGGAAATGGTGCGTTTATCGCGCGTCCGCAGCAGGGGCAGCCTCGTCCGGGCGGAAACGGTGCGTTTATCGCGCGTCCGCAGCAGGGGCAGCAGAATCGCCCAGGCAATGGTTCGTTCCAGCCTCGTCCGGGTGGAAACGGCGCGTTTGTGGCGCGTCCGCAGGGCGCACGTCCGCAAGGCGGCGCTGGCTTCCAGGCGCGTCCGCAGGGCGGCACGGGCCGTCCGGCTGGCGTGGGCATGAATCGCCCGAAGCCGGCGGTGCCGGATATGGCGCCCGCAATGGGCAAGGAGCGCGTCTCCAACTACGACCCGAACAAGAAGAACTACGTCCGTCAGCATGACCCGGAGCATGTGGCGCGCAACCGCAAGCAGCTCAGCCGCGATGCGGGTTACAGCGGATATGATGACGACGTGGTGCGCGGCGGCAAGCGCAGCCGCATGAAAAAGCCGTCCGCACAGCAGATGATGGCGCCGATTAAGATTGAACACGCCTATATGAGCGGCGACACGATTGTCGTGCGCGACCTGTGCGAAAAGATCGGCAAGACCAGCGCGGAGATTATCAAGAAGCTCTTCCTGCTGGGCAACATGGCGACCATCAACAGCGAGATTGACTTCGATACCGCGTCGCTTGTCTGCGCGGATTTTGACATCACGCTGGAAAAGAAGCCGGAAGTGACCGCGGAGGATCAGCTGACCGCCGAGAACTTCGACGACAGCGAGGAGAACCTCCAGCCGCGTCCGCCGGTCGTGACCATCATGGGTCACGTCGACCACGGCAAGACGTCCCTGCTGGACTACATCCGCAATAGCCGCGTCACGGCGGGCGAAGCGGGCGGCATCACCCAGCATATCGGCGCATACACGGTCAAGATGAACGGCCGCGATATCACGTTCCTCGATACCCCCGGTCACGAAGCCTTCACGGCGATGCGTGCCCGCGGCGCACAGGCGACGGACATTGCGATTCTGGTTGTCGCGGCGGATGACTCGGTCATGCCGCAGACCATTGAAGCCATCAACCACGCGAAGGCGGCGAATGTGCCGATTATCGTGGCGATTAACAAGATGGATAAGCCGGAAGCCGATCCGGAGCGCGTCAAGACTGATTTGACGAAGTACGGCATCGTCTGCGAGGACTGGGGCGGCGACACGATTATGTGCCCCGTTTCCGCCAAGACCGGTGAGGGCGTTGACGAGCTGCTCGAAATGATTCTGCTGCAGGCGGATACGATGGAACTGCGCGCGAACCCGAACCGTCTGGGTCGCGGCGTTATCATCGAGGCGAAGCTGGACAAGGCGCGCGGCCCGCTGGCGACTGTGCTGATGCAGAACGGTACGCTGCATGTGGGCGACAACATCATTGCGGGTCTGGCGAGCGGCCGTGTCCGTGCGCTGATTAACGACCGCGGTGAGAAGGTCAAGGAAGCCGGTCCGTCCACACCTGTGGAAATCATGGGCTTCGATGAAGTGCCGTCTGCGGGCGACGAGATGCAGGCTGTCGGCGACGACCGTCTGTCCCGTCAGGTCGCGGAGGAACGCAAGGCGAAGGTCAAGGCATCCCGCGAGGCGACGATGGCGAAGGTTAGCTTGGAGAACATGTTCTCGAACATGGAATCCGGCAAGCAGACGACATTGAACCTGATTATCAAGGCGGACGTGCAGGGCTCTGTCGAAGCTGTCAAGCAGGCAATGGAGAAGCTGAGCAGCGACGAAGTGAAGGTGCATGTGCTGCACAGCGCGGCGGGCGCCATCACCAAGGACGACGTGAACCTTGCCAGCGCGTTCAACGCCATCATCATCGGCTTCAACATCCGCCCGGATGCGTCCGCGCGGGAAGCGGCGGAGCGCGAAAAGGTGGATGTGCGCCTGTACACCGTCATCTACAAGGCGATTGAGGACATGGAGCTGGCCATGAAGGGTCTGCTTGCGCCGGAGTACCGCGAGGTGCTGCTGGGCCATGCCGAGGTGCGCAATGTGTTCAAGATTACGGGCGCGGGCGTTATCGCCGGCTGCTATGTGACCGACGGCAAGGTGCAGCGCAATGCGCAGGTTCGCCTGCTGCGCGACAATGTGGTCGTGTTCGAGGGCAAGCTGAGCAGCCTGAAGCACTACAAGGAAGACGTCAAGGAAATGGCGGCTGGCTTCGAGTGCGGCATGAGTCTGGAAGGGCACAACGACATCAAGGAAGGCGATGTCGTCGAGTGCTTCATCATGGAGGAAATCCCGCGCTAATTCCATTTTGCGCAATGCAGGAGGCAGGGCAAAGTCAGTTCCATTTGGCTTTCCCTGCCCCTTTTTTCAAACATCCGCAAATCCATTGCGGCAGGGCATGATTGCATCAGCAGATGCGCAAACTACTGCTGCGATAAAAGTCAAGCCGCATGGGTGAGCGCTGCGAAGGGGTGTCGGGGGCGACCGCAAAGTCACCGACTCGCGCCCGCAGGCGCGAAATCCCTGCTTGCGGAAACAAGCAGCCATGTCTGAAAGACAAGCAGTTCGGTCGCGCCATCTGCGCGACACAGCATAAACGTTGAAAAAAGCAGCTTGGGCGGCGCTTCTGAGGAAGCGCAAAGTTACTGGCAGGGACGCTTCGCTGCCTGCGCCTTTGTAGGTGGCTTCCTTGGAATTGAGCGCCCGAATAACAGTTGGGGCGTTGCCCCAAACCCCACAAGGGACGCTGTCCCTTGACCCTGCGAAGGGGCAAAGCCCCTCTCGACACCCATTGACTGGCTACCCGGCTTGGACGCACTTTCCAAACAAATCTATCCCGGAAGTTTTTCTTTTCTCTTTCTAACCATCCCATCAGGAGGAAATCATGAGCTATCAGCGTATTGAACGCATTTCCGAGGAAGTCCGCCGCGAGGTGGACCGCATCATCCGCGACGAGGTCAGCGACCCCCGCGTGACCGGCACATTCTCCATCACCCGCGCCGAAGTCACCCGCGACCTCCGCTATGCCAAAATTTATGTCTCCGTGCTGGAGGACGATAAGCGCGAGCCGCTGATGAAGGCGCTGAAAAGCGCGGCAGGCTTTGTCCGCCATGAGCTTGGCAAGCAGATGGTCATCCGCTATGCGCCGGAAATCCAGTTCGTCAGCGACCAGAATATCGCCTATGGCGTGCATATCGCGCAGGTGCTGGCGCAAGCGCAGAAGAACCAGAGCGAAAATCAGCCGGAAGCGGCGGCCAACGAGGAAGAACCCGAAGCATGAATGGCTTTCTGAATATCCTCAAACCGCCGGGAATGACCAGCGCCGCCGTCGTGGGGTATGTGCGCCGCATGACGGGCGAAAAGCGCGTCGGTCATGCCGGGACGCTTGACCCCGAAGCGGCGGGCGTGCTGCCCATCATGATAGGGCGGGCGGCGCGGCTGTTTGACTATCTGGTGGATAAGGAAAAAACGTATGTGGCGGAGTGTGCGTTCGGCGCGGCGACGGATACGCAGGACGCGACGGGCAAAATCATCGCGACGGGGGAGAATTACCCTGATTTTTCTGCCGTGCAGGAAGCGGCGAATCACCTTGTCGGCGACATTGAGCAGCGCCCCAGTATTTTCAGCGCCATCAAGCAGGACGGCAGGCCCCTCTACGAACGCGCCCGCGATGGCGAGGATGTCGAAGCCCCCGTGCGCATCGTGCATGTGGAATCCATCGAATTGCACGAGGAAACGCCCGACCACGGCGTTCGCATGACGATTCGCTGCGGGCGCGGGACGTACATCCGCTCCATCTGCGACGATTTGGGGAAGCTGACGGGCTGCCCGGCGCATATGCGCTTCCTGCTGCGCGCGCAGAGCGGCGTGTTCACGCTGGACAGCGCGATGACGATGGAGGAAGCAGCAGCGTATCAGGCGCAGGGGACGCTGCAAGGTCACCTGCTGCCGCTGGATTACGGCATCCAGCACATGCCGCGTGCGGATGCGCCGGAATGGCTGCGCAAGCAGGTGTGCAACGGTGTGAAGCTGCCCGCGAAGAAGCTGCCCGGCGTATTGGCGCTGCCGGAAGGGCAGGTCACACGCGTGTATCTGCGGGACGAATTCTGGGGGATGGCGGCGCGGGAAGGGGAATTCCTCGTCTGGAAATGCCTGCTCCCGCCGGAGAAGGAGGAGAACAATGCGAATCATCCGTGACCCGAAGCGCCTGAACCCCTGCGTGCTGGTGCTGGGGATGTTTGACGGCGTGCACCGCGGCCATCAGGCGCTGCTGATGCGCGGAGACGAGCTGGCGCAGGAGATGGTGTATCCGCTGGCGGTCTGCACCTTCCAGCCACACCCGCTGCATGTGCTTGCGCCGGAGAAAGAACCGGTGATGCTGACGACGCTGCCGGAAAAAGCAGCGGTCATGCAGTCCTTCGGCGTGGACGGGCTGTGCGTGACGACGTTTACACGGGCGCGCGCCAATCAGTCGCCGGAGGACTTTATGGCGGAACTGGTGGAGGTGTACGCACCGGTTGTGATTGTGTGCGGTTTTAATTTCACCTTCGGCGCGGGCGGCAAAGGCAATGGACAGATGCTCAAGGAGTACGGCAAGAAGCACGGTTTCCGCACGGTGATTGTGCCGGAAGTCGTGATTGACGGCGAAACGGTATCTTCCACGCGCATCCGCCGCTTGCTTGCGCAGGGCGATATGCACGAGGTCAACAACCTGCTCGGCCGCGGCTACAGCATTGCGGGGCGCGTCGAAGAGGGCAAGCAGGTCGGGCGCACCATCGGCTTCCCGACGGCGAACATCACCATTCCGCCGCACAAGGCGCTGCCCGCGTTCGGCGTGTATGCCTGTTATCTGGAAACGAGCGGCGGCATTTTCCCGGCGGTGGTGAACGTCGGGCGGCATCCGACGCTGCCGGAAGGGCACGTCACGGTGGAAGCGCATGTGCTGGATGAGTTCCTCTCGCTGTACGGGCGGAACGTCCGGCTGACATTCCTGAAATTCATGCGCCCGGAGCAGAAGTTCGATAGCATCGAGACACTGCGCGCACAGATTGCGCACGATGCGGATGACTGCCGAGCATATTTCGCGCAATTGCAATAAACAAATCACCCGTGCGGGGCAAAAAAGCCGTTGCACGGGTGATTTTTGTAATTGTGGTTATGCTGTCTTTGCATAGAATAGACTTTTGTCGCAGGCGCGAAATCCCTGCAAGCAGCATAAATCCCATATGAAAAAGGAAGAAAAAAGGCTACTTCACCCCTCCAGCGCCGTTCGCAGACAAATCTCCAGCCCCTTCGCCGCATCCACGGCGGAAACGACATCCTCCGTCGGAACATGCACGAACACGCCCTCGCCGCCGACGGTCAGCCCGCGGTCAAGCAGCGCAAAATACAGGTCGTTGCACACATATGCCCCAGCGGTCAGGCTCAAATCAGCAGGAAGCCCGGCGGACTTCATTGCGTCCACCATGCGCAGGACGTTCAGGCGCGTCATGTGCGCATCGGGACGCTTCGGGTCAATCTTTTCGCCGGCGTACAGCACATCCGCATTATCCGCAATCGAGGCGCGGCGGTAGTTTACCGCAATCAGCTCCGGTGTGATGACCTTGCGTCCACCCGCAACGCCGCAGCAGAGCGTGACTGCCGGGCGAATCCGCCGCATCATCTCCACCAGCAAATCGCCTGCCTGACCGTAGCAGACCGGCAACCGCATCCGGTATACGGCGTGCCCCGCAATCGTCTCCGGCAAAAACGAAACTGCCTCCCATGAGGCATTGCGGCTGCTGCCGCCGAACGGTTCAAAGCCTGTGACAAGAATCGACATAACGCATCCCCTCCGCCCCTTATCATACCCTGCAATCGCCCGCAAGTCAATACTTGCCCCGTGCCGTCAAGTGTGTTATAATATAAGAGATATGCGCAAAGGAGGATTTCCCTATGCTGAAAAAAATCGCGTCCTTCACCATCAATCATGATACGCTCACGCCCGGCATGTACGTTTCCCGCATCGACGGCGACTGCGTGACCTACGATCTTCGGCTGAAATTCCCCAATCAGGGGGATTATGTGGCACAGCCCGCCCTGCATACGCTCGAACACCTGATTGCGACGTTCGTGCGCTCTTCTACCGCATCGGAGCAGGTGGTGTATTTCGGGCCGATGGGATGCCGGACGGGGTTCTACCTCATCCTCCGCGACAGCATGAGCAAGGCGGACGCTTTGCAGCTTGTGCGCGACGCATTCCGTTTCGCGGCGGATTTTGAGGGCGAAATTCCCGGCGCGAAGAAAATTGAGTGCGGGAATTATCTGGAGCATGATTTGACCGGTGCCAAACAGGAAGCTGCGGCGTACTGCGGCGTGCTGTCCCGTTGTTCTGAAGCGACCATGGTTTATCCGGACTAAGGCAGGAGGCCGCGCATGAAGAAAATTGCAATGTTGGGCGACCTGCACGGCAACTTGACGGCGACGCTGGCAATGGAAAAGGCGCTGAAGGATTATCACGTTGATGAAATCTGGTTTCTGGGCGACGCGGTGGGCAAAGGGCCGCAGTCGCGCGAGACATGCGACTGGGTGCGGGCAAACTGCACCCGCTTCGTCGGTGGCAACTGGGATTATGGCATCGGCGGCAAGCGCTTCGCCGCGGATAACTATTTCTGGGATCAGCTGGGCGAAGAGCGCATGAACTGGCTGAACACGCTTCCGCTGGACATGGACGAGTGGATTAGCGGCACGCATTTTCGCTTTTTCCACGGCCGCCCTGTGACGGACTTGATGCTTGTGCAGCACGACAAGAGCGTTCTGGCACAGCCTTTCACAGCGAATGGTAAAGTTTACGGCGGCGTAGTTTTTGCTGACAGTCACCGTCCGTTCCTGCGGACGCTGGATGTGGGCTACATCGTCAACACGGGCAGCGTCGGCAACAGCATGGGTGTCCCGAAAGCCCACGCGGTGATTGTCGAGGGGGATTTTGGCTCGCGTGAACCGGGCGTTCTGCTGATGTCGGTGATTTCTGTGCCATATGATAATGAAGCCGCGGCAGAGGTTGCGCGCAGGGATGCGCACCTCCCGCACCGGGAGGCGTACATTCGGGAAATCCTCACGGGGATTTATTCGCGGTGAAGATTCCCCACGCCCCCTCTTTGCGGGTTATAAGCGGCTTGTATATTCTTGTTGCAGGGGGACGCGCCTGCGGGCGCGCAAGGGGGCTTTCCGGTCGCCCCCTTGACCCCTTCGGCCGTCACCTCCCATGTTGCTTGAACCGTATTGTTACTTGGAAGAACGAAAGACACACTAACTAAAAAACTTCCAATAAAAATCAAGTAACATGGGAGTGCACCGAAGGTTTCCAAAGGGCGAACGGAAAGCCCTTTGGTCGCCTCCGCAGAGGCGAAACCCCTGCACAACACGCGAAAGCAGTATGAAAATGCGCGCAACTCAATCGCGCGAAAGGGAGTCCAGAGGGTCGAAGACCCTTTGGCGGAGTCCAGAGGCAGCGCCTCTGGTCACCCCTGCACTCGGAATACGTCGATGACGTCCGTTTTCCGCTGAAGCAGCTTCACCAGCTTGTCCATCTGCTCGCGGGATTTCACTTCGAGGACGAAGCGGAAGGTCGCGATGCGGTTCTTTTCGTCCAGCTCGGTGTTGACCGTCTTAATCGGCACATTCGCGTCGCCGATGATGGTCGCCAGCTCAATCAGCAGGTTCGTGTGGTCGTAAGCGACAATCTTGATGGACACGCAGAAACCCGTGCCCGTGTCGCCGTCTGCCCACGCCACCTGCACCCGGCGTTCCGCTTCGCCGCGCAGGACGTTCACGCAGTCCGCCTTGTGAATCGTCACGCCGCGCCCGCGGGTGATGAAGCCCACAATGTCGTCCCCCGGCACGGGCGAACAGCACTTGCCGAAGCGCACGGGGATGTCCATATCCTCGTTTCCGGGCAGGATGATGCCGTGGTTCGCCTTGCCGGAGGCCTTGCGCTGCGGCTGATTCTCTTCTGTCAGCGCGAGCAGTTCTTCTGCCTTCGGGGCAGCCTGCGCCGTCTGCGTCCGCTGCTCATCCACCAGGCGCGACACAACGTACACCGACGCCATGCCGCCATAGCCGACCGCGCTGTAAATGTCGTTCAGCGCTGTAAAACCATACTTTTTGAGAATCGAATCATAATATTCCGGCTTAATCACATCCGGCGGATTCAGCCCGCGGCGGCGGCATTCGCGTTCCACCATCGCGCGGCCCGTCTCAATATTTTCCTCGCGGTACTCCTTTTTCAGGAACGCGCGGATTTTCGCCTGCGCCTGCGGTGTTTTGCAGATGCGCACCCAGTCCGCGCTCGGGCCTTTCGACGATGCGCTGGTGATGATTTCCACGCGGTCGCCCGTTTCCAGCGGCGTGTCCAAAGGCATGATGCGCCCGTTGATTTTGCTGCCGACGCACTTGTTGCCCACGGCGGAATGAATGCGGTAGGCGAAATCCAGCGGCGTCGCGCCCTTGGGCATACTGATGACGTCGCCCTTGGGGGTGAAGAGGAACACTTCCTCGGAGAAGAGGTCGGTTTTCAGGGTATCCAAGAATTCGCGGGAGTCGCGCGTGTCGCTCTGCCAGTCCAGAATCTGCCGCACCCAGTAGAGCTTGGAATCCAAGTCGTTCGCCGCGCCGCCGCCCTCTTTGTAGCGCCAGTGCGCTGCAATGCCGTATTCCGCGATGCGGTGCATCTCCCAGGTACGAATCTGCACCTCAAACGGAAACGGCATCTTGCGCCCGCCGACGACCGTTGTGTGCAGGGACTGATACATGTTCGCCTTCGGAACGGAAATGTAGTCCTTGAAGCGCCCCGGCATCTGGTTCCACAGCGTGTGGACAATGCCCAGCACGGCATAGCAGTCCGGCACGGAGTCCACCAGCACGCGAATCGCAATCAGGTCATAAATCTGGTCGAACGGTTTGTTTTGCAGCACCATCTTGCGGTAGATGCTGTAAAAGTGCTTCGGGCGGCCGTCAATCGTGTGGTGGATATGCTGCTCATCCAGCTTGGCGGACAACTCGTCGATGACCATGCGGATATTTTCTTCCCGCTCCGAGCGCTTCTGCCCAACCTTCTGCACCAGGTTCTCGTACCCAACCGGGTCGATGTAGCGCAGGGACAAGTCCTCCAGTTCCTGCTTGATGGCGTACACGCCCAGCCGGTGCGCAATCGGCGCATAGATGTCCAGCGTCTCGCGCGCAATCGCCACGCGCCGCTCTTCCTTCTGGAATTTCAGTGTCCGCATGTTGTGCAGGCGATCAGCCAGCTTAATCAGCACAACGCGGATGTCCTTGCCCATCGCCAGAATCATCTTGCGCAGCGATTCCGCCTGTGCTTCTTCCTTGTCGGCGAAATCGAGTTTGTTCAGCTTCGTCACGCCATCCACCAGCATGGCGACTTCCTCGCCGAATTCCTGCCGAATGGTGTCCAGCGTGATGCCCTCGCAGTCCTCCACCGTGTCGTGCAGAAGCCCGGCGGCAATCGTCGGCGGGTCAAGGGACAATTCCACCAAAATGCTGGCGACAAAGCACGGATGGGTGAAATACGGCTCCCCGCTTTTGCGGTACTGATTCTTGTGCGCCTCCTGTGCGAATAAATAGGCTTTTTCTACCAGCTTGTACCCGTCGCCGGGATAATACTTTTGCACGCGCGCCAGCATCTGGCTCAGCGGCATGGCCTCATAAACGGTATAAGTCATATTTCATCCTCCTCCCCGAAAAAATGTCGTTCGGGTCACATCTGCGTTTCCGCAGCATAATGGGTTATCAGGTATTTCCGCAGCGGGCTGTCCGTCAGCGCAACCTTGTGCATCGGCAGCAGCGTCAGCTGATACGGGTCGAGCTTGAAGGAAACAAGCGCCACCTGCCCAAAGACGGTCAGTCCGGTCAGCACCTGCTCTTCCGTCATGCCGCAGTCCTGCGCCAGGGCGGATGCTGCCATCGGGCCGCCGCGCAGCAGCCGCCGGTACAGCCCGCGCAGGGTATCCTCGGAGACGGTGAGCGCCGCCAATTGCTTCCGCAGGTCATCCGGCGCATCCGACAAGCACCACAGGCGCGCGTTCGGGCATTTCTGCCGGATAATGTCCTTAAGCCCCGGCAGCGTTTCGCCGTCCAGCAGCACCACATCGCGCCAGTCATCCCGCAGCTTTTCCACATCCGGCGCGAACAGCACGGTATTGAACGCGCGCGCGTCCCGCACCTGCCCCACATCCGTGTCGGCTTCGCCTCCGCTGAGGACGTCCTTCGCCCACGCGCTTTGATGGGCAATCATCAGCACGCCGCGTCCGAGCCGCAGCTTCTCGCGCAGCTGATTCGTCCGCAGGGGCAGGATTTTCGCCTGCGTATCGCCTGATGATAAAGTGTTGTAATTCGACGCGAGGGCTGTCAATTCCTGCAAGAGCGCGGAGAAAATCATTTTCTCGTCCGGCCAGAGCAGACTGCCGCCCGTTTGCTTCATCGCAGCGACATTCAACTGCACCGTCCGCTGTCCGCGGAATTCGTTCACTTCCGGCGAGAACAGCACATCCACGCGCTCATAGCCGCGGTCTGCCAAATCCCCCTGCTGGAAGCCGATGCCGCCGCGCACGTTCGCGCCGTCGAGCAGCGTCAGCTTCAGGTGCGCCCCGCCCACGCCGACGCGCCGCGCCTCCTGCACATGCAGTCCGCGCGCCATCAGTACCGGGTTCGGGTTGCCGTAGCCAGTCGGCTGAAGCTGATTCAGCTCGTCGATGAGCGCCATGTTCACCGCTTCGAGCGGCACTTCGAGTTCGTACTCCTTCTGCGGGATGTAGCACGTCAAGTCGCAGTTGTCGCCCTGCGGGATGACGCGGTTGAGCAGCCGCCGCAGTTCCGGCACAAGCTCCGCGCGGATGGTCAGTCCCGCCGCCTGCGAATGTCCGCCGAAGCGCTCGAACAGCTGCCCGTGCCCTTCCGCCTGATACAGCGCCTTGCACGCCGTCAGCATCTGATGAATATCCACGCCGGGAATCGACCGGCACGAGCCGACGGCAAGGTCGCCGTGCTGACTTAACACAATCGTCGGGAAATGGTACTTTTCGCAGATGCGCCCCGCCGCCAGCCCAATCACGCCGTTGTTCCACTCCTGACCAAGGATGACGATGGCGAAATCCGTGCGGAAATTCACCTGCGCCGGAATCGCGGAAATCGCCTGTTCGACAATCTGCTTTTCCATCGCCTGACGCTCCTGATTCAGGCCGTTCAAGTGGGTGGCAATGGCAGTCGCTTCGGCTTCGTCCTTCGTCGTCAGGAGCTTGACGCACTGTTCGGCGGTTTCGAGCCGCCCGCCCGCGTTCAGTCTCGGCGCAAGGCGGAAGCCCAGATGCCCAGTATTGACAGGCTGGCTGACCTGCGCCAGCTCCATGAGCTTTTTCAGCCCCGGACGCGCGCTTGTCCCCATGCGCATCATGCCTTCGCGGACGATGACGCGGTTTTCCTCCATCAGCGGCACAATATCCGCGACGGTCGCGAGGGCGGCGAGATCAATCCGCTTTTCGACGCCATCCATGCCCAGCAGCGCCTGCGTGATTTTGAGCGCGACGCCCGCGCCGCACAGCCGCTTGAACGCATACGGCTCAATCAGCGGATTCAGCACTGCATCGGCTTCGGGCAGCTTTTCCGCCAATTGGTGATGGTCAGTGACGATGACGGTCATGCCGCGCTTTTTCGCCAGCGCGACTTCCTCCAAATTGGTGATGCCGCAGTCCACGGTCAGCAGCAGTCGGCTTTCCTTCGCGAGCAGCTCCATCGCGTCGGCGTTCAGCCCATAGCCCTCTTCGTGGCGCGAAGGGATATACGGGCGGACGTGCTGTGCGCCGAGGTCGCGCAGGGTTTCGAGCATGATGCTCGTCGCGCAGATGCCGTCGACATCGTAGTCGCCGTAGATGGTGATGCCCCACTGCTCCCGGACGGCTTGGCGGATGATGGATACAGCCTTCTCCATGCCGGGCATGGTGGAAGGATCAAGCAAATCGGTCAGGCGCGGATGCAGGAAGTGCTCCGCCTCCTCCGGGGTATTGACGCCCCGATAGCGGAGGAGGTTTGACATGCGCAGGGGCAATGTCCCGATGCGTTCCTTGCTCTCGATGCCTTTCTTGGTGTATCTTAGCATAATTGTCCTTTTTCGCGGTTGGCAGAGTTGGTTTTCCTATCCATACAGGTCTTTGGCATAGTTCCAGAGGGCTTTGCGATCGCCCTCTGGACTCCTTCGCCCGCCCTTCGGATGTTACGGGTCTGTTATGTTAGTTATTTTAGTTAGTGGACAAACAGCACACAAACTAAAAACTTCCAATAAAAAATCAACTAACATGGGTGTGAACCGAAGGTTTCCAAAGGGCGATCGGAAAGCCCTTTGGTCGCCTCCGCAGAGGCGAAACCACTGCGCAACAAGAAAAATCAAGCTGCTTTTCAGCAAGCCATCCGCAAAGTCAATTGCGGTCATTGCGCTTGGCAATCAGGATAAGCCGCAGCAGCGAAAGCAAGCTCGTCACCGCCGCCGCCACATACGTCAGCGCAGCGGCGCTCAGCACTTTCCGAACATTCCGCTCTTCCTCCGCGCCGGAAATATACCCGCCTTCGGACAGCATCTGAATCGCGCGCTTGCTTGCGTCAAACTCCACCGGCAGCGTCACCAGCGCGAACACAGTCGATGCGGCGAACAAGCCGATGCCAATGTACACCAGCGGCTGCCACGCGAAAATCAAGCCGAGAATGAACATCGGCGTGGAGAGCGTCGAGCAGATGTTCACCGCCGGAACGATGGCGGAGCGCAGGTTCAGCGGCGCGTAGTTCTCCAGCTTCTGCATGGCGTGTCCCGCCTCGTGCGCGGCGATGCCCATCGCGGCAATGCTGTTGCTGCTGTACACGCCGTCGGAGAGATTGAGAACTTCCTTCGACGGGTCGTAGTGGTCGGTCAGTTCGCCGGACACATGCCCAACGCGCACGCGGGTGTTGCCGTTGCGGCGGAGCAAATCCGCGACCATCTGACTCGCCGTCAGACCGCACTTGGCGGGAATCCGGCTGCACTGCGCATAGGCGCTTTTCACCTTCGCCTGCGCGATCAGGCCGAGAATCAGACCGGGGATAATCAGCAGATACGTCCAGTCCCAATAATAATAGTAGGGCATTTTGTTCATTCCTTTCTGAAATTCACCGGAAAGCATTTTTCCCGGTTTTCTCTTATCCTATCACATCTGCCGCGCAAGTGCAAGCGGACAAAAACGCCGAAAATGTTCAAATTGTGCGTTTTTCGTCCGCGAAAGTGGATTTTTTCGGATTCTGCCCGGAAAAGTCCGCTTGTTACATTGACGAAACGGGAAAGAAGCGGTATAATAAATGTATGTGTGCCCATGCGGAATGAATCATTCATGCAGGGGACAAATTTCGTTTTTCGGCAGAAGGGAGGAAGCGCGGTGAAGCATGTGGGACGTGCGGTCTTTTTTGCGTGCCTGACGGCGCTTCTGCTGCTGGGGATGCGGCAGCTTGTCGTCGCCCCGGAATCCGCTTCTGCTGAATCCTCCCCTGCCCCGCCCGGTATTCCGGCAGTGATGACGGCTGCTTTGCCCGCGCCGGAGAGCGCCGCGGCATCCGCATCCACCGCACAGGAGGCGCTGCACCGCCCTGCTGCCTTGCCAGCGCATCCCCCCATGCCGGTGCTGACCCGCGCGGATGGCTGCGGATGGCTCATCACCGGGCGAAGCTACGTCCGCACGGTGTACATCGCGTTCAATTTGGAGGGCAGCGCCGGATAGAGGGTGTCCGCTGACTGTCCACTTCCCCATGAAAAGAATGAAAGGAAGCATTCTCATGAAGAATACGAAGACGAAATCCATCGTCGCACTGGCCATCGTGCTGGTGCTGACCGTGGTCTTCGGCATCGTCGGCGTGACGGGCATGTCGTTCCAGGGCGGGCTGTGGAAGCTCCTGCCGTGGCTGCCGACGACCAACGCTGATGCTTGGCCGCAGGCCATTTCTCTGGGTCTTGACCTGCGCGGCGGCGTGTATGTGGAGTACAGCGCCGAAGCGCCCGAGGGCAACGACGCGAACTTCTCTGACCTGCTGGACGCGACCGTTTCCGCCATTCAGTCCCGTCTGACCGACAAGGGCTATGCCGAAAGCACCGTGCAGGTGCTGGGCACGAGCGGCATCCGCGTTGAAATCCCGGATGTGAGCGATCCGAGCGAAATCCTGAACCTGATTGGCGAACCCGCCCTCTTGGAGTTCAAGGATCCCGACGGCAACACCTTCATGACCGGCTCTGACGTCCGTCTGGCGCAGGCCGCCATGACGCAGGACGGTCAGTGGGCGATTTCCTTCCAGCTGACCTCTGCCGGCACGAAGCTCTTTGCCGACATGACAAGCCAGAACATCGGCAAGACGCTGGGCATCTATCTGGACGGCGAGAAGCTGATGGCGCCCACCGTGCAGTCCGCCATCACCGGCGGCTCCGGTCAGATTACCGGCAACTTCACGATGGATCGTGCGCAGACCATCGCCGCGCAGATTCAGTCCGGCGCGCTGCCGCTGGTGCTGACGCAGCAGAAGGTTGATACCGTGTCCGCCACGCTGGGCGATAATGCGCTGTCCACCTCCGTTTTCGCTGCCATCATCGGCATCGCGCTGGTCATGCTCATCATGATTGTCCGCTACCGCCTGAACGGCGTGGTCGCCTCCTGGGCGCTGTGCATTTACACAATCGTGCTGTTCTGGGTGCTGGCGGTTTTCCCCGGCATTCAGCTGACCCTGCCGGGCATTGCCGGTATCGTGCTGGGCATCGGCATGGCGGTGGACGCCAATGTCGTTATCTTCGAGCGCTTCAATGAGGAAGTCCGCGCGGGCCGCAGCCTGAAGGTTGCCCTCAAGACCGGCTTCCACAACGCGCTGAGCGCCATCATCGACGCGAACGTGACCACCATTATCGCCGCCATCGTGCTGATGATTTTCGGCACCGGCTCTGTGCAGGGCTTCGCCAAGACGCTGCTGCTGGGCGTTATCGTGTCCCTGTTCTCGGCGCTGCTGGTCACTCGCTTCCTGATGAAGCAGTTTATCCAGCTCAAGAACTGGAACGTGAGCGCTTTCACCTCCGGCGTTCAGTCTGCAAAGGAGGCCAAGTAATATGACAATCAAGAATTACTCCAAGCAGTGCCTGATGATTTCCGCCGGCATCATGGTGCTGGCGCTGCTGCTGAGCCTGTTCGGCATGGGCATCAACGTCGGCATTGACTTCTCCGGCGGCATGTCCATGCAGTACACCATGGGCGAAGCCGTCACGCAGTCCGACATCGAGGGTGTGCTCAACGGCATCGGTCTGAAGGACTACGCCGTGTCCGTGCAGGGCACAGGCAAGGATTCCATCAATATCCGCATCAAGGCGATTGACGAAGACGGCGTGCAGGGCGTGCAGGCTTCCATCACCGAAGCCTTGCAGGCGAAGTACCCGAACGCCGCCATCTACGGCGACGTGAACTACGTCGGCCCGGTTGCCGGTGCGACGCTGCTGCGCAACGCCTTCCTGTCTGTGCTGATTGCCGCGCTGTGCATGCTCATCTACATCGCCATCCGCTTCGACTTCAACTCCGGCGCGGCGGCGGTGCTGGGTCTGGTGCATGACGTGCTGATCATGCTGTCCTTCATGGTCATCCTGCGCTCCTTCGTGCAGATGAATTCTTCCTTCATCGCGGCGATGCTGACGATTGTTGGCTACTCCATCAACAACACCATCATCATCTTCGACCGCATCCGCGAGAACGCCCGCAAGATGCCGTCCTCCACGCCGCGCGTGGACGTCGTCAACCGCTCCATCAAGGAGTGCCTCGGCCGCACCATCAACACCACGCTGACCACGCTGGTGACGATTGTCTGCCTGTACATCTTCGGCGTTTCCTCCATCCGCGAGTTCGCCCTGCCCATCATCGTCGGCATCATCTCCGGCGTGTACAGCGCGAACATGATCAACGGCTACGTCTGGGCCGCGCTGGAAGACGCCCGTCTTGCCCGCAAGAGCCAGAAGAAGGCCGCGTAAGGAAGATCCATCAAACAAAGACCCATGCCATGTGCATGGGTCTTTTTGTGTGCCGGGAAGGGAGAGGGAGCGGCACGAAAAATCGCCATAAAAGAGGGAGGTGAGACAAGGCACAGAACGCCGATGCCATCCGTCATAAACGCTGGGGTCGTTTGGGCAATATGCAGAACCGTTGGGGATATGGCCTTGTTGAACATTTTAAACAAGATTATTTATAATGTATTTTTCAGCCATTTTATTTCCAATATTTGCATATTATGGTATACTGGAGATAACCATTTGATCTGAACAGGAGGTCTTTCCATGAGCAAGGTTCAACTTACCCCTTCCCCAAAGAAATCTCTTTCCCTGATTCTTTGCATTGTCTTCCTTGCGGCGGTCGTGCTGGCGGTTGTGGGCTTTGTCGGCAAAAACGCCGCCCTGACGGAAAAGGCCGCCTTGAACGTCCAATTAGAGGACACATTGGCCCAGCTGGAAGAAAGCAAAGCGGAAGCGGAAGCAAAGGCGGCGGAACTGGAAGCACTGCAGGTCTCCGTGAAAGAGAACGAAGAAAAAGCCGCCGCCGACTTGGAAACCGCCGTGCAGCAGGCGAAGGACGATGCAAAGCAGGAAAACGAAGCCGCCGTTCAGGCAGCGGTGAAGGAGGCGGAGGAACGGGCCGAAGCCGCCGCCCAAACAGCTGCCGAGACGGAAGCGGCACTGAAAGCACAGGTGGACGATCTGACGGCCCGGCTTTCCGAAGCAGAGGCCGCGTTGACGGAGCTGAAAGCCCAGCATGAAACCATATCCGGCGCGAACGCCCAGTTGACG
>ERZ825159.1470-NODE-1470-length-22675-cov-18.040716_pt1 | contig 22675 bp, 18 predicted proteins | sample MGYA00519932_ERZ825159 | MGnify/ENA primary metagenome ERZ825159 (study PRJEB31778, sample SAMEA3449191) | human gut metagenome | biome: human gut; feature: human-associated habitat; material: faeces | place: United Kingdom | collected 2010/2012 ...
TTTTATTTACCGCCAAAGCCGCTTAGGCTTGGCGAATTTTTAACGAACTATTGTATTAATAGAAACTATATTGAAGGTAGTTTCGTAGATAATTTGTTAGCCTATGAAAAAATTATTATCATTTTTAGTTGTGCTTTCATGCGTTCTCGGTATAAAAGCAGCAGATACAGTCTTTATAAAGAATCCTCAAATACCAATTCTGATAGAGCGGCATGATAATGTTTTATGTTACATGCGTATTAATGCGCACGAGGCAAAGGTCTTGGATAATGTTTCTGTGACATTTGGGCAAGATGTACCTTTAGAGCAGATTAAATCAGTAAAACTATACTATGGAGGTACTGAAGCTATTCAGGACGGAGGAAAGAACCGTTTTGCTCCTGTAGAATATATTTCCGCTCATGCGCCGGGTAAGACCTTGTCTGTCAATCCGTCATATGCTATTAAGAAATCTGAAATTGTTCCCCAAAAGAATTCTGTATTGTTGATTGGAAATCAGAATTTATATCCGGGAGTAAATTTCTTTTGGGTCAGTATAGAAATGAAGCCAGAAGCATCGTTGCTTACAAAAATCACTGCTGAAGTGACGGGGGTAACAGCAGATGGTCAGTCGTTACCAGTTAAATGTGTATCAGCACCGAATGTTATACGTCGTTTGGGAGTAGGTGTGCGTCATGCCGGAGATGATGGTGCAGCAGCTTTTCGTATCCCAGGTCTGGTGACAACCAATAAAGGTACATTGTTAGGTGTATACGATGTGCGTTATAATAGTAGTGTGGATTTGCAGGAACATATTGATATCGGTTTGAGCCGAAGTATTGACGGTGGAAAGACTTGGGAAAAAATGCGTCTGCCTCTAGCTTTTGGAGAATACGGTGGGCTGCCAGCAGCTCAGAATGGTGTGGGAGATCCCTCAATTTTGGTTGATACAAAAACAAATACAATCTGGATTGTTGCGGCATGGACACACGGAATGGGTAATCAGCGTGCATGGTGGAGCTCACAGCAAGGTATGGATGTAAATCATACGGCTCAGCTTGTTTTAGTAAAAAGTACAGATGATGGAAAAACCTGGTCTGAGCCGATTAATATAACCGAACAAGTAAAACACCCTGAATGGTATTTTTTGTTGCAAGGTCCGGGTAGAGGTATTACTATGGAGGATGGTACATTGGTATTTCCTATTCAATATATAGGTAAAGACCGGATTCCTAATGCTGGTATTATGTATAGTAAGGATAGAGGAGAAACATGGACCATTCATAATCATGCACGTACAAATACTACGGAAGCTCAGGTTGCTGAAGTTGTTCCTGGAACACTGATGTTGAATATGAGAGATAATCGTGGAGGAAGCCGTGCTGTTTATACAACTTCTGATTTGGGCATGACGTGGAAAGAACATGAGTCATCACGTACAGCATTGCCTGAGCCTGTTTGTATGGCAAGTCTTATCAGTGTGAAAGCAGCGGACAATATTTTAGGTAAGGATATATTGATTTTTTCGAACCCGAATACAACCAATGCTCGTAAAAATATTACTATAAAAATAAGCCTTGATGGTGGAAATACATGGGCACATCAGTTGCTTTTAGACGAAGGTGAGAACTGGGGTTATTCGTGTCTTACGATGGTAGATAAAGAAACGATTGGCATTCTTTATGAAAGTAGTGTTGCACATATGACTTTCCAATGTATCAAGCTAAAGGATATCGTGCAGTAAGTAAAAAATATATGTATTTATTAATATAAGAATTTCCCTTCGTATTTCATGGAAACGTGAATACGAAGGGAAATCTTTTATTTTGAAGCTCTCAATATTTCTCGTTTTCCACCTGGAGGGCCTGGAAGACGTTCTACTGTAAATCCCGCAGTTTGTAGCATTCGGCGTATTACTCCTTTAGCACAGTATGTTGTGAGAATACCACCAGAATTTAGAGAAGCATATAGGGTGTTGAATAGTTCCTGGCTCCACATTTCCGGTTGTTTTTCTGGAGCAAAAGCGTCAAAGTAAATGAGGTCAAATGCTCCTTGGAATTTATAGTTCGTAAAATCTCCTTCTACTTTATGTAAAATAAAGTAAGGTGTTAAGCTTATATCTGTATTCCATGCTGAATTATGCAGTGCATAGAAGTCGTTACTACGTTCCGGGCAGATCTGTTCTGGATAGGCAAGTTGATGTGCAATATCATTACTTACAGGGTAGCGCTCTATTGTCGTATAGTGAACTTGACGTTTTGAATTATCAGCTTCCAACAGAGTGAGAAATGCATTGAGTCCGGTTCCGAAACCGATTTCCAGTATTCGCAGTGTAGAGGAGGGATGATGTTTCATTCCCATGTTGATAAATATATGTTCAGACTCCGTCAAAGCCCCTTTTACGGAATGATAATGTTCGTTTAGTTCAGGTACGAAAAGTGTATAACTTCCATCTGCAGTTTGTTCTAGTTCTATCATAAATTAAAATTGATATAATAATTATTTTAGAAAAGACTGATAATACCAAGAGTTGCTGCTACTAATATAGCGTAACGAACCAGCTTACCGATGCTCATTGAAATAGTAACAATCCCAATATGAGCTCTCATCAATCCTAGTACAATTAAAATAGCATCTCCTACTACAGGCAAAAAAGAGAATAATGCCATCCATGCTCCCCTTCCATGTATAAATCGGGTAGCACGTTCCATTTGTTTCGGAGTTACTCCAAGGTATTTTTCTATCCATTCCATTTTTCCAAGATGGCCTATCCAATAGCAGGTAAGTCCACCTAAAACATTGCCTGCTGTTGTGGCAATGGTAGACCATACAGGGTCGAGCCCTAAGCCAACACAAGCAAGTAGGACTGCTTCAGAACTGAATGGTAAAATTGTTCCGGCAAGAAAAGCAGACAAGAACATACCAAAATATCCCCAGTCGGTCAGAAGTTGAAGAAATATATCCATAAATTAAATAAGCACAATGCAAACCAGATAACAAGAACCGTAATAAAAGTTATTCGGGTAAATTTACTGAAAGTAAGTGAAAATAAATGTCCTCCCATAAATACCATCGGAATAATAGCTAAAGGAAGTAATGCTTTAATATGAGATGGTTGTAAAACCATAAGAATATTTATCCATACTCCCATGGATAGTATCACTTGTAATAAAATACGAGTTTGTACTTTGTCTTTATATGCAAATCGTAAATAAGGAATACTAAATGCAATCCATAATATTGTGACAGCTCCCCATAAAGTATAATAGCTGAAATGTATGGATGCATAATTTATTTGATCAAACTGTAGAATATGCGAAATTACATTGTAGAATTCTTCGGTTTGATCCGTATACAAGTCATATCCCAGCAGAAGCCAGTAAGGTAATGTAAAGCCAATGATTCCGGCAAAAAAGGTTTTTCCTTCGAGCGAACGAAGGTTAATCATATGAATATATAGTAGCGGAGTAATCCAAGCTATACAAGGAAGAATAAGGCTACTTAACCCCATCCACAAGAAAGCATGGAATATGGCGGTCGAAGCATGGGGAGATTCATAGCTTTGAAACAGTGAATATAGCATACAAAGAAAGAATACTGGAAGTAATAGTGTAACATCCCATGTATGCAAGAAAGGTGTTGCCGCATAAAACAGAAGAAAAAAAGAAGCAGGAAGCGTCGTACGTGTACGTATCAGTGCAAACTTCGTATCCGTCTCCAGTAGCAGGTAAGTAGTAAGGCTGAATATTAATAACGAGCCAATATTTGCCCATAAATGTGGAGTCGATATGACCCATAGAATAAGTGTTAAAGTACTTACAACTGGAAGTGTGGCACGTCCTGTCGCAACTTCGTATTGAAATCTGTTTCTGGTCTGGATCATGTGACGGATATTGATGACAAAAGAAATGTCACCACAGCTACACTCATTTACTCTTTAAACAGAATAATTGGTGTAGCTGTGGTGATGAATTGAAATATTATAAGTCGAAACCGATATCAGAACGGAAATATTTCTTTTCGAATGAAATTTTTCCGGCATTGGTAAAGGATTGTTTCAATGCTTCTTCCTTGTTGGTACCGTATGAGCTGACAGCTATCACACGACCTCCGGATGTGACAACCTGATTATCTTTCAATGCTGTTCCGGCATGGAATACGATGCTGCCTCCTGCTTTAGCTTCTTCGATTCCTGTTATAGGGAATCCTTTTTCATATGCTTCTGGATAACCGCCAGATACTAGCATAACGCATACTGCAGAACGTGAATCTATTTCAAGTGTCTTTTCATTGAGGTTTCCTGCCGCTACTCCTTCAAACAGTTCCACAAGGTCACTCTTAATGCGCAGCATGACACTTTCAGTTTCAGGGTCACCCATACGGACATTGTATTCAATAACCATCGGTTCACCTTTTACGTTAATCAAACCGAAGAAGATAAATCCTTTATAATCGATGCCTTCAGCTGCCAGGCCTTCTACTGTCGGACGAATAATGCGTTCGTCTACTTTCTTCATCCAAGCTTCGTCTGCAAACGGTACTGGCGAAACAGAACCCATACCTCCGGTATTCAGACCTTTATCGCCCTCGCCAATACGTTTGTAATCTTTTGCTTCAGGTAAGATTTTATAGTTCTTTCCGTCAGTCAAAACGAAAACAGAACATTCGATGCCACTCAAAAACTCCTCGATAACAACGGTTGCCGATGCATTACCGAACATACCGCCGAGCATTTCTTTCAGTTCTTTTTTTGCTTCCTCTAGAGTCGGAAGAATCAGTACACCTTTTCCAGCACACAAACCGTCAGCTTTCAATACATACGGAGCTTGTAATGTTTCGAGGAAAGCAAGACCTTCTTCCAAATTGGCAGAAGTAATGCTTTTATATCCAGCTGTCGGGATATGATGACGTTGCATGAATCCTTTAGCGAATTCTTTACTTCCTTCGAGTACGGCACCTGCTTTTGACGGACCGATTACTGGAATATTGGCCAATGCAGCATCGTTCTTAAAGAAGTCGTAGACACCTTTTACCAATGGATCTTCAGGGCCTACTACTACCATGTTGATACCATTTGCTACAACAAATTCTTTGATAGCTTCGAAATCGTCTGCTTTTATCGCTACATTTTCACCAACTTCACGTGTTCCGGCATTACCTGGAGCGATGTATAGTTTTTCTATTTTCGGACTTTGGGCGATTTTCCATGCTAGTGCATGCTCACGTCCACCTGAACCTAACAGTAACAGTTTCATATGTTTACAGTATTATGATTTGTTTCTTTATTTTATTTCAAATGATCAAGAAAATAACGGGTGATGTGTTCGTGCAAGTGTACGCGGTCGTGCCCCATCATGTTGTGACCGTCTTCCGGATAGATGAAGAAATCTGGATGAGTTCCAGCGTCAATACAAGCACGTAAAAAACTGATGCTGTGTTGCGGTACACAGGTAGGATCCATTCCACCGATAATTACTTCCAGACGACCTTTCAAGTTACCAGCCTTTAAGCGAAGATTTGATTCTTTATATCCTTCAGGATTGGCTTGTGGAGTATCCATGTATCTTTCTCCATACATAACTTCGTAGAATTGCCAGTCGATAACCGGACCACCAGCTACTCCTACCTTGAAGATATCCGGATAAGTCAGCATAAGATTAGTTGTCATGAATCCCCCGAAGCTCCATCCATGAACACCGATTTTGTCTGCATCAACATATGGAAGTGATTGCAGGAACTTGGCTCCTTGTACTTGGTCTTTCATTTCTTCTGTACCAAGATGGCGGAAGGTACAATTTTCGAACTTAATACCGCGATTATCACTTCCACGGTTGTCAACAGTAAGCATTACATAACCTTGTTGTGCCATGTAAAGATCCCATCCACGTGCATCATAAAAACGGGTATTATGTATCATTTGTGCATGTGGACCTCCGTATACGTAAATAATAGCCGGATATTTTTTGTTCGGATCGAAATTAACAGGCTTAATTAAGCGGTAATACAAATCTGTTTCTCCATCGGCTGCTTTAATTGTTCCTACAGTAATTTCCGGTAAATTGTAGTTTTCCTTCAGCGGGTCGGTTGCTGTAAACAGAGTTGTACCTTTTTTCCCGGTAGTAGGAAGAATACTGATTTCACGTGGAACATTATTCGAAGTGAAGTAATCGATAAGATAGGTTCCACTGGCTGATAATTTGGCCTGGTGAGTACCATCTTCCATACCGATCAGTGTACGTTTCCCATTTTTTACGTTCAGACTGAATATATTAGTCTGTAAAGGAGATATTTCCGTACTTGCAATTATGATTTCTTTACGAGCAGCATTGAATCCTAAAACATCTTGAACTAACCAGTTGCCTTCAGTCAATGGGATTGTTTTCAGATATTCACAATATTGGTCTTCACTATCCTTTCCAGTTTTCCATTCACCTTTCAGTTTGGTTTTTGTATCCATAAGATACAAATGGTTGAAACCGTCTCGCTGTGTCTGATAAATAAACTGGCTATCATCCCAAGGTAAAAATATCAGAGGATGCTGAGGCTCTACGTAACGAGTATGTTTCTCTTCATAAAGTACTCCTATCTTTTGTCCGCTTACGGCATCATATTGAACCAGTTGTGCATGATTCTGGTCGCGGTTCAGTTCGATAACGAATACACTCTTTTCGTCAGGGCCCCAACTGATGTTAGTAAAATAACGGTCAGTAGGATCACCGGCTTGTAAATAAATTGTCTTGCCATCTTTTACATTGTATATTCCGACAGTTACTTTATGGCTTGTCATACCAGCCATTGGGTATTTGTCAGGAACAAGTTCGGCAATGCGTGCTGTAGTATTTACCTGTGGATAATCGGTTACCATACTTTGGTCCATACGGTAGAAAGCCAAGTAAGTACCTTTCGGACTCCAGAAAGTACCTTTCATGATACCAAACTCATTACGGTGTACAGCTTGGCCATATACGACATCCTTTTCCTGCTGTTGGTTCCCTGTAACTTTTGGGTTAACCATGCTGCTGAAATCCCCTTCATGTGCTACATACAGGTCATTCCCGATAGTATATGCCATGTAGCCATTTTCTTTACAGAAATCGAAGTTTGTCGGACCTTCTCCCTGCAGGTTAAATAGATTGACTATTTTCTTTTTGCTGAAGTCATACCATATCATGTACTTTTGTCCGGGAGTACGGTCGTCATACTGGGTAAAAGTAATCACATTACGGTCACCCCAAGGAAGTGAAGCAGCCATCAGTGTACGAAGTGGTTTGATATGACCTGTAAGTTTGTAAGGCATTTTGCCATTTTTCAGCGCTTCATTTACCTCTTCCAGTGTGACGAGTATACTTTCTTTTCCGCTTTTAGTATCTATTTTTTTGATGTTCTCTATATCTGTACGGACACATATATCACCCCACCATTGTAGTCCGGGCATGCTTTTCGGCACAAGATTAAAATAATTATCTCCACCCGGTATTACATCATTGAGGGTGAATGTCTTTTTCTCTTGGGCAGATGAAATTGTTGCTATCATACAGAATAGAGCTATTATTTGAAATATACGCTTCATTTTCAGTGGATATACGTTACTTATTCATTTTCTGTATTTTCTTCGTTTGCACGACGACGGTGCATATAACGAGGTGCGGGTGCCTGCTTAGGGCGTCCGTCATCAGTAGAAGGACGTGAAGGACGATTTTCGCGAGAAAAGTTTTTCTTATCGTTTTCCTTACGTTCTGTTCGGAAACTTGTTTTTTTATCTCCTTTATATTCTACTTTTTCTGCACGCTTCCGTGGACGGGTTTCGTTTCCTTCCCGCTTAGGCTTAAATTCTTTGTCACTGTTTTCACTACGGAAGGTTTTGTATTTTCCATCGAAAATCTGATATTTCCGGAACTGACATTCCAGTGAACCATTAAACAAAGGAACTTTGACTGAGGGCTTTAGTCCAATTTGGTCGAAACATTCGTCACGGTAGCTTAATATCCAGGCATCATTGCCGCTGAATGCATGTTTCAGGCGTTCTCCAATCATTTGGTATAGGCCTAGCAGATCATCAGAAGATATTCGTTCTCCATAAGGTGGATTAGTCACAATGATACTCTTTTCTTTAGGCTGTTCAAATTGTTGGAACGGTTGGATTTTTAGAATGACATCCTTGCTTACTCCTGCTGCTTTTACATTGTGCACAGCAATTTCGTTGGCTTTCGGATTGTTGTCATATCCGTAAATTTTATGGTTAAATTCACGTTCATTAGAATCATCATTATAGATTGAATCGAATAAATCCTGGTCGAAGTCACGCCACTTTTCAAAGCCAAACTCTTTACGGAATACTCCCGGAGCAATATTGCGTGCGATGAGTGCTGCTTCAATAGGAATTGTTCCAGAGCCACACATCGGGTCTATTAAGTCACATTCGCCTCTCCATCCAGTCATCAGAATCATTCCGGCAGCCAACACCTCGTTTAAGGGAGCTTCTACTTGTTCCTGACGGTAGCCACGGCGATGAAGTGATTCACCCGAACTGTCGAGTGAAAGTGTACAACGGTCTTCTGCAATATGGATGTTAATAGCCAGATCCGGATTGCTAATACGTACAGATGGACGATTGCCTGTTTTTTCACGGAAATAATCGACAATAGCATCTTTTACCTTATAAGCAACAAACTTCGAATGGCGGAATTCATTGGAGAATACTACCGCATCAACAGCAAAGCTGCTCATATTATCCAAATAGTCTTCCCAAGAGATACTTTTAACAGCTTCATACACTTCATCTGCTGTTTTTGCAGTAAAATGTTTGATTGGTTTTAAGATACGAATAGCTGTGCGCAAGCAAAAATTAGCACGATACATCATTGCTTTGTCACCGGTAAAAGAAACCATGCGGCGTCCGATTTCAATATTTCCGGCTCCCAACTCGGTGAGTTCTTGTGCCAGCACTTCTTCCAGTCCCTGGAAGGTCTTGGCGATAAGCTCGAATTCTTGATTCATTTTAACTAAATTACGTAATTTCAATTAATTGTGCAAAAATATGAATTTTCGCTTAGCTAGTCAACTGTTTGATAAGGTTTAAATACATTTTATTGTAAAGAAAGTCAACTTTCATATTTTTATTTTATGATATCCTGTTTTGTGAAAATGTTACTGCTGCTTGCTTTACACTCAAGGAAGTTGATTTTTATTTTAAAGAAAAATGTATCTTTGCCAAAGTCTGAATTGAAAATAATAAAAAATGTACTTCAGAATGAAAATCGCTATGAGAATACATGCTATATGTTTTATATTGGGAATAATATTGTCTGTAACATCTTTAAAAGCTGAAGAAGAAAGACTATGGCAACTGCATGCTGTTGATATTCAAGCTCCATATGCTCCTGCTCCTATGGCAAACGGATGTATAGGGATTCTTCCTCAAAAAGAGCCTTTTGCTGTAGAGCATGTTATGCTGAACCATGTATTCGATGCTGCATCTCCTCATGTTGTTAGTCGAGTGATGAGAGGAATTAATCCGTTTTGTCTTTCTATGAAAATAGACAATAAAAAAGTTGATACTTCAAATATCTCAGGCTGGCAACAAACGATAGATATGCGCCGTGCCGTACATCGAACAGGCTTCCATGCTTTAGAAAAAGCAGATGTTTCTTATGAATTGTGTGCTTTACGCAATTTGCCTTATGCCGGTTTAATTCGTGTGACTATTCAGGCATGTAAGGATATGTTGTTGGAAGTCCGTTCAGAAATGGGTATTCCAGACGATTATTCGCAATCTTCAATTCGGTATCGTGAAATGGAAGCTGATGGAAATCGTATGTACATGCTTGAATCGGATGCAACTTCTCGGTTCGGATATCGTCGGGTAGCTTCTACTTCTTCTTTTCTTTTCAATGGCGAACAGATAAAGCCTATGTATGATGAAGCTACTCGGGAATTGTTTTTTTCTATTCAGTTAAAAAAGGGAGAAACATTTTGTTTTTCTTTAGTGGGAAGCGTATGTTCATCGCGTGATTTTTTTGATCCTTATAATGAAGCAGAGCGGCAGGTAATTTATGCAGTGCATGAGGGAGAAGAAGCATTGATGCAGGCACATTATCGTCTTTGGGATGAACTATGGCAAGGTGATATACGTATTGAAGGAGATGATGACGCACAGCGTATCGTAAGATTTGCCTTATTTAATTTATATTCCTCTTGCCGTGGAGGTAGTCGCTTAAGCATTCCTCCTATGGGATTATCGTTGCAGGGATATAATGGACATATCTTTTGGGATACAGAATTGTGGATGTATCCTCCTATGCTTCTGTTGAATCAGGATATAGCCCGGTCGATGCTTGATTATCGCTTTGACCGTCTTCCTGCTGCTCGTAAAAAGGCATTGGCATATGGTTATCGGGGAGCAATGTTCCCGTGGGAGAGTGATGATTCTGGTGAAGAAGCTACGCCTACTCATGCATTGACCGGTCCGTTTGAACATCATATTACAGCCGACATAGGAATTGCCTGCTGGAATTATTATTGTGTAACTCGTGATGTGTGTTGGCTGCAACGTGAAGGTTATCCGTTGCTCAAAGAAATTGCAGACTTTTGGACAAGTCGTGTTACTCGCAATCAGGATGGTTCATATTCAATTCATAACGTGACCGGAGCTGATGAATATGCAAACGGTGTTACAGATAATGCGTTTACAAACGGTGCAGCGTCACTTGCGCTTAAGTATGCTTGTCAGGCTGCTGAGATTTGTGGAGAAAAGGTTCCGGAAATATGGCGGGAGATTGGAGAAAATATCCGCGTATTACAATTCGAAAATGGTGTGACACGTGAGCATTCCACTTATAAAGGCGAAATGATCAAACAAGCTGATGCAAATCTGCTAGCTTATCCACTAGGGTTGATAACTGATGAATACAGACAGAGACAAGATTTGGAATATTATGCCGAGCGTATAGATCAGAAAGATGGACCGGCTATGTCGTACTCTGTTTATTGCGTACAGTATGCTCGTATGGGAGAAGCAGATAAAGCATACGAGATGTTTCGTCGTTGTTATGAGCCCAACCTGAGAAAGCCTTTCGGAGTTATTTCGGAAACTCCCACAAGTAACAATCCATATTTCATGACTGGAGCAGGAGGTTTATTGCAGGCTGTATTGAATGGCTTTTGCGGACTCCAGATTACGGATGAAGGAATCGTCCAGCTTCCGTCGGCGCTTCCTTCTCACTGGAAACGGGTTACTGTTACAGGTGTAGGTTCTGATAAAAAAACTTATGTAAGAGAAAGGTAGTATGATGTATGTGATGGAGGAGCAATTAATCAAAAAACTTCGTACGGGTGATGAAAAAGCATTCCGTTTGCTTTATGATTGTCACTACGTATTGCTGTGCCGTTTTGCCAATCAGATTTTAAATAATGCAGCTTTAGCAGAAGAAGTTGTAGATGATGTTATTTTTTATTTATGGGAACATCGGAGTGAAGTTGAGATTCGTTATTCTATCCGTGCTTATTTAATGCGTGCCGTACGTAACCGTTGTCTGAATGAACTACAATCGCAAAGTCATCGTGAAGAACTTCATCTTTCTTCTTTTTTGTCACCGGAAAGTATGGATTTTTTAGACTTTCTGTTTGTTGATGATAAACAGCCGTTAGGTATGCTTTTAGAACAAGAACTGGAAGATGAACTGAAGCGTAGTATAGACGAACTACCATTGGAGTGTCGAAGAGTATTTTATAAGAGTCGTTTTGAACAAAAAAAGTATGAAGAAATAGCCGACGAACTTGGTATATCTGTTAATACTGTCAAGTACCATATAAAAAATGCATTGGCTTTTCTCCAAAAGCGTTTGGGGAATTATTTGAAGTTACTTATCGTATATATTTTCATGAGCGCATAAATTTCATTTAACTATTTCCTTTTTTTATGTATTTGGTTGTAATTTAATATATTACCAGTGTTGTTTAGTTCAGATTATGGAAAAATCTCTGAATAAAAGCAAGTAAAATTTAATCAGAATTAAAAAAATGTCTTTTTTTGACTACCCTTTAATTCTGATTTTTTGTCTTTATAGTAAAAGGACCTTTTTAGAATATGAAAACAGAGAAAAATAACGATATAGATTTGCTTATTACCCAGTACCTATCCGGTAAATTAGATAAGGAGGCGTTTGCGCAGTTAAAGGACTGGGCTTCTGAATCAGAAGAAAATCGTATTTATGTAAAAAATAAAGTTGAAATATGGTTTTCTTCCTGTATTGCGGATGAAACTTGTGTTTTTGATAAGGATAAAGCATTTGAATTGTTTCAAAAGCGTATAAATAAAGCTAAACGTTCTAATGAGCAAATGCGAAGACTGTCTTGGAAGACATGGGTACGTGTAGCAGCGGTTATTTTAATCATGCTGTTGCCTTTTGCCGGATACTGGCAAGGAAAAGAGTCTGTAAAGCAAACTTTTGCTGATATTGTAGTTGAAGCTCCACTGGGAGCTCGTACCAAACTATATCTTCCGGATGGAACATTGGTGTGGTTGAATGCAGGTTCGAAGATTGTTTATTCACAAGGTTTTGGAGTAGATGACCGCCGATTGAAAATGGAAGGTGAAGGATATTTTGAAGTAACTCGTAACCCCGATATTCCATTTGAGGTAAAGACAAAGGAAGTTAATCTGAAGGTCTTAGGAACAAAATTTAATTTTCGTAACTATCCAGATGATGATGAAGCTATTGTGAACCTCATGGAAGGAAAAGTAGCCCTGCATAATGAGATAAAATGTATGCCTGAGCTTTATTTGAAACCAGATGAAAAAATGGTGATGAACAAGGCAACAGGTGAAATGAAAAAAACAAGTACGAAAGCCAAACGTTCTAATACGTGGATTAATGATGAATTGTTTTTTGATGAATTACCTCTTAAACACATAGCCAAACGTTTAATGCGCAGTTATGGGGTTGAAATAATTGTTGCAGACTCCTTGCAAGATAAACGTTTTTATGGAGTATTTAAAGTACAAGGAAACACTATAAAAGATGTACTTGATGCCATGGCGTCTACGAATCAAATGAAATATCGTTATGAGAATGGAAAATATATATTATATCGATAATCTTAAATTATACATTAATATGAAACAGGCAGAAACAAGCTAAATTAGTTTATCTATGAAGTAAACTTTTGTGATCTATCTAAGTAGAATTTTATAAAACTTAAATCTTTAATTATGAGGAACTTTGGTAAGGCTATACTTGTAGCCTCGGCAGCGCTTTGTCTAAATTTATCGGCTTTTTCACAAAATGTTTCCTTTTCTGTTCAGAACGTAACAGTAAAGGAGGCTATGGAACAATTGAAAAAGACTTCTGGTTATTCTTTCGTGTTCTCATCATCAGATGTAGATACAAGCAAAAAAGTATCGGTATCTGGTCAGAACTCTTCTATTCAGGATATAGTTAAGCAAATCCTTCAAGGGCAGAATGGATTGGATTATGAAATTCAGGGGAAGAAGGTTATTGTAAAAAAAATAGTAACTTCTAACTCATTAAAAAATCAGAAAAGAATTTTAGCTTCAGGTAAGGTTCTAGATGTTAATGGTGAGCCGATTATTGGAGCTACAGTATTGGAAAAAGGAACTTCTAATGGAACTATTACAGATTTTGAAGGAAATTTTTCTTTAAATGTACCTATAAATATTACGTTGGAAATTTCATATGTTGGCTACCAAAACCAGCAAATAACAGTACAGACAGAAAGACCTTTTAATATTGTATTAAAGGAAGATTCTGAAACTTTGGATGAAATTGTTGTGGTCGGTTATGGAGTACAAAAGAAATCGGATGTAACTGGTGCAGTTGGAAGTGTAAATAGTGATAATATTTTGTCAAAAGGATCTACTTCTGTAATGGAATCATTACAAGGACAAGTCGCTGGTGTAGATATTTCTCAGAGTTCTAGTAGAGCAGGTGAAGGTTTCAGTATATCTATTCGTGGAAAGAGTTCTATGGCAGGTGGAAACCCTCTTTATGTTATTGATGGTGTCGTATGTGATAATATGGACTTTTTGAATCCAGCAGATATTGAAAAGATTGATATATTGAAAGATGCTTCATCAACAGCTATCTATGGTTCGCGTGCAACAAATGGTGTTGTAATGATTACAACAAAACAAGCAGGAACAGCTGATAAAGATAATGCGAGAGTGCAAGTATCTTATGATGGATATTATGGATTTAAGACTGTTGCCAATATGCCTGAATTTATGGATGGGGATGAATGGACCAATTATAGATTCCAACGCTATACAACATTAAAATCTGTAGATGAGTTTGGGCATCCGACTTATGAAATGCTGGATTCTGAGTGGAGGGCTTTTTGGGGAAATAATAGTCCTAAAATGAAAGAAATGTTTTTGTCAAAGGATTATTATGATTGGCCGGATTTAGTAACATCAGATGGACAGCAGCAAAATCATTACATAAATATAGCTGGTAATGCGAAAAAGATTTCCTATCGCGTCGGGCTAGGATATCAGAATGAGGATGGAGTTTTAGGTGATTCATATGAACGTTGGAACCTTAAAGCAGCTGTTGATAATAAAATCAATGATCATTTTTCAGTTGGTGCTTTAGTTAATTTATCGACTTCAATGAAAGATTATGGAAGTAAGAATTCTGTATTGAATGGATTCCGTGCAAATCCATACTGGGTTCCTTATTATTGGGAAGGAGAAAATAAAGGGGAACTGATTTTGCAACCAGCTAAGGATGCTGTGATTTTTCCTGATGGGGGAGGTTTTACTTCCACGTTGAATCCTTTGGTGGATCGTGAAAATTCTGTAGATGAAACAAGAGCTTATGATATTATGGGAAATGTATATTTACAATATTCTCCTATAAAAGAGGTTATATTGAAAACTACATTTTCTCCAACTTATAATAGAAGTAAACAAGGAGAGTTTTATGGTGTAAACACAGAGAGTCAGTTTTCGTCGAAAAATCCAGATACGGGGCTTCCTTATAATACAGCAACAATAACAAATATTGATAGATTTACTTATACATGGGATACACAGGCAAATTATACAAAGACATTTGGTGATCATAGTTTAAATGCTTTAGCATTATTTAGTGTTTATAGTTCTGTTTTGGAAGGAGATGCTATAACTGCTAATGATATGCCATTTGATGTTGACTGGTATAATATTGGTTCTGCTGGGTTTTTCTCGAATGCGGATAGTTATTATGAGAAAATAACAATGTTGTCTTATGTCTTACGTTTAAATTATGGATATAAGGGGCGATATTTAGCGACTGTTTCTAGTAGATGGGATGGTAGTTCAAAATTCCAATCACATAATCGTTGGGGAGCATTCCCTTCAATGGCTTTGGCCTGGCGTATTAGTGAGGAAGATTTTATGAAGAAATTGCCATGGATTAGTAATTTGAAATTAAGAGCAAGTGTTGGTTTAACAGGGAATAATGCAAATGTTGGACCTTATGATACCCAAGCATTAGCTGGTACTAAATATTGGTATAATTTCGGAAATACTCCAGCCTATGGATATGGACCGAATGGCATCACCAATTCAGCTTTAACGTGGGAAAAAACAAGAGAATTTAATGTTGGATTCGATTTTGGGCTATTTAAAAATCGAATAAATGGTACAGTTGATTGGTATCATAAGATTTCAAGAGATTTATTGATGGAACAGTTAACTCCATTGGAACTTGGCTCGTCTACGGGGGCAATGATTAATAATGTAGGTAAGGTTAAAAATACAGGTATTGAAATATCATTAAATACGGTAAATATTAAGACAAAAAATTTCTATTGGTCAACAACATTTTCTTTTGCTAAAAATAAAAATGAAATATTGGAATTAAATGGAGGTAAGGAGGATTTAGTTGCTAATAAATGGTTTATAGGGCAGCCTATTGATGTCATTTATGATTATGAATATGCAGGAGTTTGTACCGCAGAAGAAGCTAAGAATTATGCTATGAATGATGCCATTAAAACGAAATTTATAGAAGGTGAAATGAAATTGAAAGATCAACAGCAACCCGGTGAAGAAGGGTATGGAGTTATAGATGAAAATGATTTGGTAGTGTTAGGGCATGCTCTTCCTAATTGGACAGGAAGTTTGACTTCTAACATGACATATAAGAATTTTGATTTTTCTTTTTCTATTTATACTAAGCAAGGAGGTATGGTAGAAAGTCCATTTATGGCTGAATTTACTAATTATAAAGATCGTGGTCGTAATAAGTTGAAGATGGATTATTACATTCCAGCTGGGACTCCTGTTTTGAATGCGGATGGTAGTGGTTATACGTTGATAACTGAGGCTCATTATGGCTCTTATCCGTATCCAACTAATACAGCTTCAAATAATTATGGTGGAGGACTTGGATGGGGAACTGATAAACAAACAACATATGTAGGTAACTCTTATGTAGATAATTCTTATGTTCGAGTAAAAAATATTACTCTTGGATACTCTTTTTCACAGAAACTTTTATCTAAGATAGGTGTCGATTATTTGCGGTTATATATTAATGTATTAAATCCATTTACTTTTACTAGTTATAAGGGATTTGATCCGGAGTGGGCAGATGCTGAGCTGAGTGATGGAACAGGAGGACCAAGTACACGAACTTATCAGATTGGTATTAATTTAAAATTTTAAAATTGAGTTGATATGAAAAAATTATTATACATCATAGTTTGTCTGAGTAGTTTAGTATTAAATGCTTGTTCTGATTTCTTAGAACAGGATAATCGTTCAGATGCTGTTTCTGATGAATTTTATAATACTCAGACAGGATTTGGTAGTTTATTGAATACAGCCTATTCATCATTACGAAATGTTTATGGAGGAGCTCCATGGGTATTTAGTGCAGGTACTGATTTATTTGCCTCTGGTAAGCAAGGCGTTGACGCTATTGGCTTATATGGTTCTTCATATAATTCGGCAGATGGAGATGTCTTAGATTTTTATACAGAATGCTATAAAGGTATTCAATTAGCCAATTCTGTTATTGCTTATGGTGAAACGACAGAAGATTCCTCTGTGAGATTACAGTATATAGATGAAGCGAGATTTCTTAGAGCTTATTATTACTATTTGTTAGTACAACATTTTGGGGGAGTATCATTAACCACGACAATGTTTACAACAGCAGAAATGAATCATAAACGTGAATCAGCAGAAAAAGTATATCAGTTTGTTATTGACGAATTTAGTAGTTTGTCTTCTGACGATTCACACATCAAGATATTTTCTAAAATGTATCTAATTGAAAATAAAGAAGTTACCTTGCTATGCAAACTAAACAGGTAACGATTTGGAAACGAGCGAAGTGCCATTAACCGCAGGTTTCTGCATCAACAAAGAACGCTTGTTATTCTATTTGCAAAGATAATCATTTGCTTTGAATAACAAGCGTTTTTGATAAGATTTTCACTCTTTTGCGTCATCTGTTGTTTGGAAAGATTGAAAAATGAGGAGAATGGTTATATTCCTCTTCCTCGTTTCTTCTTTTTCTTGGCTTGGTTTCTGAGTTTTCGTTGCCATACTGTCTCAGCATAATCATCGCCATGTGTCTGTGGATTGATAAGTCCACCTGCTCCCGAAATTATTTCTTCAGCAGCATTCAAGACAGTGCTTGCTACATTTCCTACGGCTTGTGCAATAGGTGAAGTTTCGTTTGCTTTTGTAGGCGGTGTGTACGAACGGCTGGGAGGAACAAGTTGATAGGCTGTATCCGGTTGGAGTTTGCTCTTTTCCTGCTCGTGCGCCATTATTTGATCTTTTGTCATTATCTCCTTTGTTTCGGCTTTATTGCCTGCTTCAAAGTTCTTTTGCAAAGAACGGTAGCCGAACTCCCTGCCAATTTCGGAAGCTTTGAACGTATGTTCCCCGTATGAGAACTTCAAACCATATACTTTGCCCTGCTTGTTCTTCATGCGCTCTATGGCGATGTCGTTCTTATTTAGGTCGTAAAGAAACATTGAATGCCCTGTGATGCCTGTTCCTTTATACTTTTCAAGCAAGGTGTAGCAAATCTTTTGTACCTGCTGCTTGGTTTGCTCTCTCGTCGGATTGGATTTTGCTTTCTGATACATCCTTTCAGCCTTTACTTCCTTTGCGATGGTCAAGCCTTTCTCTTTGCTTATTTCCTCCGCCACCCTCGCTGCCCTGTTGCTCACAAAAGTAGTATCATAGACCTCTCCATACAGACTGATACGGTTGGCAATAATGTGAATGTGTCTATTATCAGTGTCCTTATGTGTTACCGCCACCCATTGGTGGTTGTCAAGTCCCATCCGCTTGGCAAACAGATGGGCTATCCACATAAGTTCGGACGCAGGCAGTCTTTTCTCGTCCTGTGGTGCTATACCGATTTCAATACGCAGGAACTTGTTCCTGCAACGGCTGTTATAGTCGCTGACCACTTTCATTTCTTCATAGATAGTCTTTGGATCTCTGCTGCAAAGATTATGGAAGGCAAGCCGACTACCGAGTTTTCCTTCTCTGAAGATATAGTCCAAAGCCGTGCTGCCATGTGCTATCGCCTTACACTTTCCTATCATTCCTTGTCATATTTAAGACCTTATATATCTCATCGTCCACACGAAAATGGGGGTCGTAAAACCGCTTAAATGCCTCTTTGGCACATAGGGAAAGGTTCTTTGTGATATGTACCCACCTTTCATCCTTAACCTTGATAAGGTTAGAAATCTGCCCATAGAACCGTCCTGTATGCTGAAGTATACAAATGGCTTCCCTCTCATTTTCTGTCATCTTAGGAACGGCTGCCACCTCTCCATTTAGGAGTATCTCACGACAGTAATCGGAGAACTTCCGTCCCGCGCTTTCCGCCTTTAACTTGATACGATGCTTTTCCTCTAAGGTGCATCTTACCTTGATGAACTCTGTCTTATTCATCTTCTGCTCTTCCTTATTCTGTTGCTGCCATTTGGCAGTCTTTCCTTTGCGTCTGTTCATATAAGCTTCTTTGAAAGTTAATCATTATAGATGTTTCCTAGTCTCTTAATCCTTGAATGCTGACCGATGAGAACGTAGTGATTACGGTCTTATCTCCCCGACAATCTAACGAGGGGAGCTGGGCGCAGTTTGTGGGTACAAACTGACGTCTTGCAATGCTACCGAACAAACCATTTACGCTTAAAACGTTTTATAGCCTAAAAACGAATGCCGTGCATTCTATGACTAACTGCGTTCGTGGCATTCTCACAGAGAACTAAGCCGAAGAAGAAAAGGTAGACCCTTTTAGCAAAAAAGGTAGACCTATTTGCTCGAAAAGGTAGACCTATTTTGAAGAAAGGGTAGACCTTTTTCCAGAAAACCTTCTACATTTTCTTACGGCTTACAGTCTTCTCCATTTCTCTATGTCCTCACCATATTCCTCCAGATGCTGACGAACTATGTTCTCAACGGAACTTGAAAGGTTGCTGCCCCTGTCGCCTAATCTACGCACAATGAAGTCGGCACGTTCCTGTGTCTCCCTGCTCAGATAGACAGCCTTACGATTGTTTAACTTGGTCGGCACAAGATAGGCTTGCTTGTAGGCTTCAAGTGTTTTCATTCTCATCTTGGCACTGATACGTCTTTGAATAGTTGCACTCTCAGTATTCCGTGCAGGCTCGGAGTGCATGGTATTCTCTGTGTCTTGCTTGTTTGTTGGTCTTTCTCTTTCAGGAACCGCAGTCGCTTCTTGTGAAGTAGATTCGTTCTCTGTTTCATCTTCCACACCCAAGAACCATGAAAGATCTTTGTCGCTCATCATAGTTTCCTTTTCCATATCCCTATTTCATTTTATGTTTGACTTGTTTTGATTTTCTCTCCAAACTTTTTCATCTTTCTTCTTACTACATACTATTTTGTGCTAAGAAACTGATAATCAATTGCACCTTGTAGTATTTACTCATACTACTAACTTACGACACAAGCTACTACATCGACTACTGCAACTGCTAAACAAATAGCAAAAATCGTCTGCTGCCCGTGGGGTCTTTCAGAAAGTCGTTGCCGTTTACCGATGCCACGAAACTTGCCAGTTCTAGAATGGCTTTCAGTGAAAAGGAAAAACTGCTGCTTACATCCACCGATGGCAAGTTTTTGAAATACTCCTGTATGGGGTTGATGCGTGGAGAGAAGCTGCTCTCTATAATGGAATAGAGGTTGTCAGAAGATGTGATAATTCCCACATCGTTGTCAAGTTCCCTGCGGAGCGTGTTGATTTCATAGCGCCCCACCTTTGTGAAATCGCTGCTATTCATTCTGCGGTATTCGGTTCGTCCCAATACCGTGTTGTATCTGAACTCATAGCGAGAGGAGAGATAGGTTTCTATCTTACCATTTTTGTAGGAAGTCTTTTTTTGCTTGGGCGTATTATTTTCGCTCACTGAATAGCCTTTATCTGCATTCTTTTTCATTATATGCTTAGTTTGGTTTCCGAGAGTGAAGTTATTAAGAGAATGTCAAAGTTCCAAGCATTCAGGGAGTGCTTGCATAATGTTGCACACATTGGCAATGAATTTCTCACGGATTTCTGGCAGTAAACTATCGGAAAACAAGGATTTAAGCCTCAAACAAGAGGACAAGTGCGTAAAGGATGCAAGAAAGGCAGGTGCATATTTGCTACAATCCGCATAGTATTGTATCGGCTAAAACGGATATGATAAAATGGAGTGAGGAGGCAAAAAAAAAAGCTAAAATTAAAACCGCCTTTCCTTATTTTTCCCTGAATTTCCCTGCTATTCTCTCGTGCTTTGAAGTATAATAAGCACACTGTAATTTTGCAGACAAAAACCTGCGATAAAGCGCAGAAAAGGAAATAGAATTAAAAATAAACAATAGAACTATGGGATATTTTATCATTACAGAATCTACATGGGCGAGGCTGAGGAATGAGATACTCTGTCTTGCCGAGACCTGCCACAAGGCATTTGGAGAACAGAGCAGGCACACTGATTGGCTGCACAATGGTGATGTGTGCAAGTTGCTTAATATCAGCAAACGTACCTTGCAGCACTATCGGGATACGGGTGTGCTGCCATTTTCCCAAATCGGGCATAAGTGCTATTACAAACGTGAGGATATGGAACGATTATTGGAAACCAAATCAGTGAAATCAAACACAGACAAATCCAAGAACAACAAATAAGACAAGAGAACTATGGAACAGGTAAGAGACTTAAATATGGAGGCGGACGACATGCAGGTGGTGCTGTCCGCTATCAGCAGTGTAAGTAGAAAGATAAAGGAAGTAGCACAGACCCACAAACCGCTCTTTGGCGGTGAGCACTTCCTCACAGGTAAGGAAGTGTGCGAGCGGCTGTATATCAGTCCCCGTACCTTGCAGGACTACCGAGACAGGAAGATTATTCCCTACACGCAGTTTGCAGGAAAGATACTCTACAAGGCTTCGGACTTGGAGAAGATGCTGGAGGAGAATTATCAGGGTAGTCAGACAGGATAAAGGCAATAAGCGTATATTGGTGAATGGATAACGGCACTTGAGCAGAGATATATCTGTTTCAAGTGCCGTTCGTTTATTGGTAAGTTCTTCGTTTAATCATTTTTCTATTCTGCGGTAAACTGTTGTCCTTTATATTCTTCTTTAAACTCCGTAACCGTCTGTCCTGTTTGTTTTTTGAAGAAACGCATTAAATGTCCCGGCTCCGAGAAATTGAATTCGTATGCCAATTCACTGGTAGTTTTGTCAGTGAATAGTATTTCATTCTTGATTTCTGCAAGCAGACGTTGTTTCAGCAGATGTACGGCCGTTTGCCCATATTGTGCCTGTACAGAAGCATTCAATGTGATGCGGCTGATGTTCAGCATGGCTGCATAGTCGGCCACTTGCTGGTATTGGCGAATATGCTTCTCTAAGAGTTGTTTGAACTCAAAGGCATGGTGGTTCTTGGGGGCATCAAAAGGCAGATGGTATTGAGCAGAATACCTACGATTAAGGGTCATGAGCAGATAATGAAGCAAGGATACGATGATGTGATAGCTGTCGGCAAGAGGATGGTTGAGTTCTTCTTTTATCCGCACAAGCAAACGCTCGTATTCTTGTTGTTCCATAGCTGTAGCCGACAGATAGGGTGGGAAATCTGTTTGGTAGCAATAAAGCAAACGATAAGTAAAGAAAGGATCGGCAAGATAGGTTGAAAGAAAATCATCACGGAAAATAAGGAAACGATAATCCGTTTGGCTTTCATCAATGTGCCACTCCTGATGGATGTGCGGCGAAAGTATCAGCACCGTATTGTCTTTCAACGCGATATGTTGAAAGCCATAACGCAGCCACCCGGATGCTTTCCTGAAGAAAAACAACTCGAAGAAGTTGGTTTTGAAAGACGGATACTCCATCAATACGCCCCGCAAACGCTCGTGCGTATCGGTATTGATGTTGAAGTCTACACCACATTCCGTTTTGCTGAAAGGAACTTGTGTAAGTTCTTGGGGGTGATTCTCTAATTTCATGCAATAAATGTACGAATAATTAATGGCTTATCAAAATGGTAGAGCATATATTATTAATGGTAGAATGTGTCTTTGTTTTATGCACGACCTTTGCACTCGTAATCAAAACAAAATAGCATTATGAAAGAAATTAAAATTGTAGAAAAAGGTGAGAACTTCACCACGGTGAACGTAGGTAAGTTGAATGAAATTAAG
>ERZ825159.1482-NODE-1482-length-22520-cov-3.423192_pt1 | contig 22520 bp, 15 predicted proteins | sample MGYA00519932_ERZ825159 | MGnify/ENA primary metagenome ERZ825159 (study PRJEB31778, sample SAMEA3449191) | human gut metagenome | biome: human gut; feature: human-associated habitat; material: faeces | place: United Kingdom | collected 2010/2012 ...
ATAGGAGGATTCATCAGCCTCCTTTCGGGGATTGCCCTCTAAAACTTTTACCGCAATGTCCGAATATGTACCCCATTCAGAAGACTGAGTTTCACGAATACGGGTATTGGACCGTATGGAGCCCTCTTCATGGAGAACTTGAAGCACATGCTCGGAATAGGGACCTTGCAGATTCCCGGAATCGTCGTAAATAAAATATTTTTTCATCTTTGATTTGAAAATTGAGTTCTGATATCCGTGATGCCGTTACAATTTTTTGCGCAACCTGCAAAAAACTCCTAAAGGAATGACAATCAAGAGCCCCAGAAAAATCAACGGGAGAGCCATCCCGGAAAGTGAGCTGGAATTCGTGTCCTCTGAAACAGGATCCGTATCTTCTGAAATGCCAAGTCTCCGATAAATATCTTCCGGGCGATCCATGGAAGCATTCATAACGAGGCTCATCGCTTCGATAATGTCCCTGGCTCGTTGCCTGCATGCCAGAGACAAATTAGGGTCAGAGGTTTCTTGTGAAGCGCCTACCATTTTATCAACCTCTTCCTCCCATGAATAATCTCCCATTTCCATGACAGTAGGTAACGAAGGAAAGGCTCTGGACAAACTGGGGTGATAGGCTGTTCCCTGCCCTGTTTTATTCGAAAGAGCCCGATACCGCGCCATGTTGGTCAGGTATTGACGCATGGCCGGGTCGATGTAGCCCTTGTCGGCATAAGCCTCTTCGGCAGCCCTTGCGATTTCAACGGGGTCCGTGGATGTTTGAATGATATTCCTGTACTTCTCATCAATTCCCTCCAAGGCCCGTGGGTCGGGAGACCCCAAGGTGCGATACACCATCCTGTTGGCATCGGTACCGCTCATGTACTTGATGGGTGGGGTTGCAGGCGCCTCTGGCCTGTCCGGAACTGTTGGATGAGATGGTGTGGAAGGCGCTTTTACCGCATCCATGTTCTCTTCTGCGGCTTTTCGTTCTTCCTCTTGACTACGCCGTGCAATCTGTTGAGCTCGTTCTTCTCTTTGACGAGCGATTTCTTCCCGCTTTTCCCTAAGACGCCGCTCTTCTTGCTCTCTTTCTTCCCGGAGCCTTTCTTCTTCCTGTTCACGGGCAAGTTGTTGTTCCCTTTCTTCCCGTTCACGGGCAAGTTCTTCCTGACGCCTGTCCTCTTCATCCCTGACTTCCTCAAACCGGCTTCTGAAATCTATCTCTCCATGATAGGACTCGGCTATCGCCTCAACGGCAAGAGCCAGGCTCTCCGCGTCCTGAGGAATGGTCTTATACAAGGTGCAGGCCAGCGTATCGCTTTGCTTCAACGCCTGGAGAAGTTCCCTCTTTCCGCTGGTAAGAGCATGTTCCGCGTTCAGAACAATCTCTCTTGCCTGCTTGCGGGCACGATTGGCCATATAGGAGTTAGGCTCTCCCGTCAATGGGTTCGGCCTCATGTTATTCTCCGCCTGGCGTTCATATTGTTCCGCTTTGGCCTTGGCTCCGGCTTGCTGTTGCAAGGCCTTTTTGTAAGCGGACTGCGCGGTAAAAAGCTGTTTGATGGATTGAATGAGCTGCTCCGCCTGATTCCGCCCTGCGGGATCCAGGGACTTTTTACTCTGCTCCAATCTTTTGACGACTGTCCTGGCCCCCTCGACACTCCCGCCGCTTATTTCCTTCAAGGAACCGTCCGCGTACGATATTCGGAATTTTTCTTCTCTCCCGGCAGACCTGGACCCCGTCCCAACAGTATTTTTATCTGCCTCTTTTCTCTTCTGTTCTTCTTGCAAGCGGCGTTGGTTCCTCTTCTCCCTCAGTGCGGCCTGCTGTTGCTCATAGGCAGATTTTTCCATCCAGACGCCGTTAACAAAACGCTTTCCAGAATCATAGTTGTCCTGATATTCCTGCAATCGCTTCAGCCATGGATCGAGGATGGCTGAAGACTTCGGGAAGCGTTTCCGAAAGACGCCCATCTCATATTTCTGCTTGAGGAGCATCTCATATTGAAACGAATCAGAGAATTCCGAAGGAAGGCCATTGGGAATATCAATGTACCAATAGAGATTCTCAGGCAGATAGATATCTTTCCCCTTTACGTTGAATATCCCTTTGTTTCCACTCAGCTTTCTCCTGCTGTACGTTGCTATTTTGGCCATGGAGTCCTCATGGAAAGCTCGCTCCTTCCAGGCGACGATACCGGCGCCTTCACATAATAAGGTCGAAAAAACTGATAATCCGATGATGTAAGAAAAAATGCGTTTCATGATGTTGGTGGGCGGAGTTTATAGAAGAGGCCTTTCCGCTTCCCTGAGGGAAAAACGTCTGTTTCGTCTTTCTTCTTCGAGAAACTGCTGAACCCACAGTTCCATTCTCATGTATGCCGGGGTATCGAAAACGGACAAGTTCTCTTCAGAGAGAAAAGGAGGCGTATGCCAATGCTCCCTGAAAAACTCGTCCTTGATGAACGTTTTGAGCTGTTGTTCAAAAGTCAGTGGTGAACAGGAGCAACACAACATCTGCTCCTTTTGGGCATTGGCAGCCATGATTTTTCCTATCTGCATGGCCGTAAATCCAAGGAATGCCCCAGCTGTAAAAAACCCCGAAGCGGAACTGAGTGCTCCAAGAAGAGCCGATCTGGCCGATGTTCCGAGGACTGTCCGGCCAAGGGCCCCCTTGGCCTTCTTCCTGTTCAGCGCATAAGAGAACCCAGCCCCCAGAATAGCACCTGTCATCGAATGCCCGAAAAACGAAGCAGGATCAACGTAGTCGGTAAAGGTTTTCAGAGTGGAGACACAACCGGCCAGAATGTTTTCTATCCCGGCTCCAATCAACAAGGGATTCTGGGTAGAGTACCCCAATACCAATTCTATTCCACCCTCTCCGAAGGTATCAAAAGCCGTCCACGCATCCATAGGGACATTCCCGGACATGGCGGAGATCAGATCGCAGGAACCCTCTCCTATGGCTAATAATCCAATACCCGTATCCATCATGTTGAGCGATAGATAACCTTTGGGTATTCCCAGGTCGACCAATAGGGCCCCCAGGCCTGATTGTGAAAAACCGGGAATGGGGATCCCTGCCTTGGTGGGGAAATCCGTCAGGAGAATGTGTCCTGCCTGTTGTGAAGCATGTACGGGGTGCCGAAAAAACTGGGGGACGATGTCCGTAATCAGATCATGGCCGTGTACCCATCGATGACCGAATCCCGAAACGGCATCAGCCGCCGCGTTCTTGGCCAGGGATGGAAACAGCCCGTCTACCGTATGCCGCAAAGCATCGGCGGGAATATGCATGTAGACATATTGAGCGCCGCCTACCGCAGATTTGACGCTAATTTCCAATATATCCGAGGAAGACATGACGAGAGCATGAGCTAAAGTGATAGGAAGATTATTCGGCTAATTTTTTACCGTGTTCCTTCCAGTATTCAGCCAAAGCCCCTCTGATCCCCTTGCGCAAGGCATCAATGGCTTTGTTCGATAAAGTCGGCGCATCGTTGTCAAAAATGAAATACCCGGCAATAACCGCCAGCATGGCGCCTCCTGCCATGGCTGCGATTGGCCCCAACATGGATGTGCCAAGGAAAAAAGCGGTAACGGTCGTAACGATGCCTGCGCCCCATCCCAAGGCGGCTCCTACGCCGGCCAGGATGATAGTAATACCGGCAGTCCCGGATGTGAGAGAAATAACCTGCTTGATCAATTTGAGCTTGGCTTTTTTATCCGGAGCCAACACAGCTTCCGCAAAATAGCAGGCCATTTCAACTCCCTGAGGAACTTCATTGAATTGCTTGACGCAAGCACTCTTCACGATCAGGCAAACTTCCTGCATATCGCGCCAGTTCAGGTATTGCTGATCCTGTGGCTTGGTGGAAAGAATCTCTGATGCTTTAGTATTGATGAGCTGTTCCATTCCGACGGTGATTTGATCCAGTGTCATGGTTGTAACGATGGTTTGTATGTTGATAAAAGAATTTACAGCCTCTGCCCGTTTGTGCGGACAATGCCCTTACCCCCGCAGTTGATGCAGGTGGTGTTTCCGAACTTGCCGCTTCCATTGCAGGCGGGGCAAACTTTGACACCATTGCTTTGTTGGCATACGGCACATTCGTTGGCCGACAGGAAAGCATCCGGGGATAACAGACTTGCATGGGCTGCCAGGACACAGAGGGGAGCGGCTATCAAAGCCATGAGGGAGACGCAAAATGTTTTCATTGGTGGAGAACTTTTGAGTGAGAGGTTAAATGAGGAATGAAACAGGCGGAACATGCGGTTTCTTGTTCTTTCGAGCCGGCCGCAACCTCTCTGCTTATCCCGAGGGCAAGCTCCAGGAGAACTTGCCGGAGGGAAAGATTGTGGGAGGCCATTCGTCTCAGAAGATACAATCTGGCTTCATCGCTTAGCTTCTCGATTAGCTCGGTAATATCGCATTGCATACTCGCCATACAGATATTTTTTATATCTATCCATCCCATTTTGTCAAATAGTATTATAGCTATTATGGAAGAATAGATATTATTCAAGGAACCTTGTTATCACTTATCCACCTTCTTCTGTCGATGGTTTTTCCGGCATTCGCCTCTTGGGAATTGACGAGCAATAGCGGAAAAGCTAGTATCACGAACATGAGTTCAGATTCCAAACCGCAGATGGAGTTGAAAGCCGACGTCAAGCGTTGGCTCAAGGCCCGTGGGTTGGATTATAAATGGCTGGCCCAGCAGTGCTTTGTCAGTGAAGTGACTGTCTACAACTGGATGGCCAGGAAAAAGATTCCTGAAGTCAAGGAACACATCATCCGTTCCCTGATGACGGAGATGCCCGTGACTCTTCCGTCCGTGAAGGTGGAAACGGAGTCCCGCGTGATCCTTCAACTGCCGCCGGATGTCCAGGCGGCTCTGGAGCGCAAGGCTCTCGATAGTAAAATGACGTTGACCGATTTTCTGGCGGCAAAAATCAATGAAATCGTTCGCGAAGGAACTCCCGCCTCTCCTTCCCTGGTTGATGAAATCGAACGCGAGGAATTTTCGGAAGAGAGGGATTGATTTTCTCCGTACTGCCGGGGCATGATTGAATCATTCATCCGCCATGCATGAAGTCCCCGTTTTCCTTCCTCCCGGTCAAAAAGTTGGTCCTTACACCATTGAGAGCGTCCTCGGCCACGGAGCGAACGGTATCGCGTATCTGGCCCATGACAGGACGCTGGACAGGAAGGTCGTCCTCAAGGAACATTATCCCCAGGGACTTTGCGCCAGAGATGCCGACTCCCATTGCCTAATTCCGCTGGATGAAGACACGGAATCCCTCTTTGCCGAATCCGTCAACCGATTCATCAGGGAAGCCCGGCTGATCGCTTCTCTGGAACATCCCGCCATCATCAGGATTCATCGGGTATTCAGCCTTTCGCCTACCACCTGTTTTTATGTGATGCCTCTTCTTGAGGGCGGAACCCTGCGGGACATCATCCACTCAGGCAAACGCATTCCTCCACGCACCATCATCTCATGGCTTCAGACTCTGGTTTCGGCCCTCGATTGTCTGAATCAACATCACATCGTCCATCTGGATATCAAGCCGGGCAATATCCTCTTTACCGGGGAAGGCCAGCCCGTTTTGGCTGATTTCGGCACCGCTTCTCTGCGCCCTTCTCATGGCACAGTCAATATCCTGGCTCATTCCGCATACTCGGCTCCGGAATTGTTCACAGAAAACACCTCTCCCGACATCCGGGCGGATCAATACTCTCTGGCAGCGTGCTTTTATGAACTGATAACCTCCTATCCCTGGAACACCATGTCCGGAAAGGTAGGCGAAGCGCATGCAGGGGAGTTATTGGCATCATTGGCCCAAAAAGAAAAAGCCCTGAGATGCATAAGCTGTCTTCTTGTTCAAAACCTCTCCCGGAAGAGGGAGGAACGGTCTCTTTCTCCAGAAGCGTGGCTGACCGGGATGGATCATGCCCTTCGCAGCGATCGGAGGCGAAGACTCCGGAGCAGAATTGTGACGATAGCCGCCGTGATGCTCGTTACAGGGGGAGCGCTTACCTGGGGGCTTTATAAGACAGGCGTTTTGACGCAAGAGACCAGGAAAAATCCTGAAGATCTTCTTGCCGAAGAACTGCTTCAGGAGCCGGAAATCGCGGCATTCAACCGGGCGTCCCGGGAATTTCATAATTACTATAGCCGCATGTTCCTCAATCTGGCCAACAAAAAGGAAGCTTCCGTCCGGAAGACGCTGGAAACCATCAACGCCGCCCGGAACGCTGAAGAACTGGAACAAATCAGGCAGGCATGGCGCAGGCAGCAAGAGCTTGACAACATGACCCTGCTGGCGGCGGAACGCGTGTATGCCATCAAGGGAAAAGGTCTTGTCCAACAATACCAACACCTGACTTCTCCCGTATGGTTCCGGAGCTGGAAGCAGAATCATCCCGGTTCCTGTTCCGACGATGTCCTCCCTCCGTCATCCCCGCAGTTCCTGCCAAGGATATTCCCCCATCCCCTCCACAATCCTTCCTACATCAGTGAAAGCCGCCTCCGCATCAACGCCGCTTCCAGCAACGTCACTCACGCTCTGGAAAAAAAGGCACAGGAATTCGGCATTTACAAAACCTCTTATCCGGACGGCACTCCCCGCAATCCGAAAATTTCAGATAAGACGGATTTGGGTTCTCCGGTTCAGAATAATGAATCTTTCAAATTAACGAGGTAAAAAGACAGAAAGCTTCCAATTTTCATTCAACGAGTATTCTTGAGCAAGATTAATTTTTATGCAAGACTGCTCTCCATGAAGGCCAATGCCGAAAATCTCTTGTCGCTTTTAAAAGGCCCCAGGCAGTTTGTTATCCCTATTTACCAAAGAACCTACTGCTGGTCCATTGCACAATGCCAGCAACTACTTCAGGATATTTTGAGAATTAGCAAGGATGATTCCGTCAATGGCCACTTTATCGGCTCTGTCGTTCATTTTCAACATAGCATTACGACTATTTGCGATGTACCGGAATTGCTTGTCATTGATGGACAACAGCGTTTGACAACAGTTTCATTGCTGGTTCTCGCCGTAGCTGAATTTTTGGAGAAGCATCCCGATTTAGAAATTGACACTACTCCTAAGAAATTAAGAAATTACTACCTTCTCAATAATGAAGAAACAGGGGAAAAGCGCTTCAAATTGCTACTGACCCAGGGAGACAGAACTGCCTTTTGTTCCTTGATGGATGGAACGCCACTGCCAGAACACGTCCCTGGTAGAATCGTAGAAAATTATGAATTTTTCTGTGGAAAAATAACACGAGAAAACATCACGGATATCTATGATGGAATGATGAGGTTGTTCGTTGTCGATGTCGCTCTTGAACGGGATAAAGATGACCCTCAGTTGATTTTTGAGAGCATGAACAGTACGGGATTGGCTTTGTCCCAGACGGATCTTATTCGTAATTATGTCCTGATGAGACTGCCAGTTGAGCAACAAACCAGACTGTATCAGAAGTATTGGTTTCCGATGGAACAAAGCTATGGCAACGAATACGAATTACTGTTCAACAGCTTCATGCGCGATTACCTAACCATCAAGCAAACAGAAATTCCCCGCAAGGATGGAGTGTACGAGGCATTCAAGCATTTTGTCGATACATGTGGTCGAAGCATTGAGGAGATTGTGGCAGATATTTTCGAATTTTCATCTTATTACAGTAAGATGACTCTTCATAAGGAGGCAGACAAAAATCTAAATGAAGCTTTCATGCGTTTATCCCAATTGAAAGTGGATGTCTGTTATCCTTTTCTGCTTCCTGTCTATCGGGATTATGTTCACCAAATCACATCTGCTGATGAATTTCTCGCTATCATATGCCGGGTGGAAAGTTATGTTTTTCGACGTGCCGTATGCGGAATCCCTACAAACAGCCTGAATAAAACGTTCATGTTGCTATATCGCCAAATCAATCCTGAGAAGTATATGGAGAGCCTGGATGCGGCCCTGATTTCGGCGGATAACTATAAACGCTTCCCTACCGACAGGGAATTCATGGAAGCATTGCTGTCGAAGGATGTCTACAATTTCCCGAGACGTAATTACCTGTTGTCCATGCTTGAAAACAAGGACAGAAAAGAACGCATCAGCATCGGGGACTATACGATTGAACACATCATGCCCCAGAGCGCTAATCTTTCCTCGGAATGGCAGTCCATGTTAGGAGAGCAGTGGCAGGATGTACATGAGAAATACCTTCATAATCTGGGCAATCTGACGTTGACAGCATATAACTCCGAATTGAGTAATCGCTCTTTCAGTGAAAAGAAAACGATTCCCGGCGGATTCAATGATTCTCCCCTTCGTCTTAATGAGTATCCTCGTCAAGTAAACAAATGGGGTACGGAACAGATCGAGGAACGGGCACAGACCCTGGCACGAAAAGCCTGTCAAATCTGGATGCGGCCAGCACTTCCTCAGGAAGTTGTTGATTCCTATAAGAAAAAATCAGCTCCGGCACCTTCGGTTTATAGTATGGAAACCTATGACTGGAGTCCTGCCATGCTGGAACTGTTTCATATTTTACGAAAGAGAATTCTTAATCTTGATCCTTCCGTTCGGGAAGTTTTTCTCAAGCTTTATATTGCGTATAAAGTACAAACAAATTTTGTCGATATAGTTCCCCAAAAACGTTCTCTGAGGCTTTCACTCAATATTCCGTTCAATGAAGTGATTGACCCGGAGGGGATTTGCCGAAATGTCAAAGGACTGGGGCGCTGGGGCAATGGAGAAGTAGAAATAATGATGAACGATTCTTCCCACCTTGAAACCATTATGGAGCTTATCCAGCAAGCCTGTAATCGACAAATAGAAGAATAGAGTAGACACACCAATCGATATTATCGTTAAAGACTTAGCAAATTCACTTCCTTGCCGTACACAAAAACGATTCTTGAAATCGTCTCTGGACAGCACTCCATACATACCTGCGCCTAGTACGAAAAACATCCAGCATTAAGGCGGCTATGCCAGATTCTTCATTTTCATAAAGAGTTTTTCCAGTTGATCAAATTTTCTTTTCTCATTGAGGCTATAAGGGTTATTCAACAATAGATTTCTATACGGCGTCCTGGGTATCTGCATGAAACCGGATATCTGCATTGGTCGCCATATCATCAGACAAATCCAATAGTTGACTCCGACATGAAACTAGCGTCAAAATAGATGCAGCCCCTTTCTCAACAGCCATTTCCACAACTGCCACAGGATTGAATATTTCTTCGATGGCCCCTGGATTGATTTCTCCTACAGTAAAGTAACAAGCCCCCCTTGATGTTTTTTCAGCAAGAAGCTAACCATGCCGACCTCGTATCTCATCTGGAAAGAACACCTCTAAACAGGATCCTCCCCTGCAAACGTTCACACGGCTTTGCATACGAAGTTGTGTCCAGTACTCAGGCAAAAAATCCTCCAACACCTTGCTTAACAGAAACAATCCGGACGTAATCAGTGAAGGATTGGCCCTTACGGCATCCGTTAAAAACCTTCCGCCATCAGGGCCACGGCTTCTTCACGGCTCGGCATGGAACGGATGGCTCCCTTGCGTGTCGTCACAATGGAAGCGGCGGCATTGGCGAACAAAAGCATGTCCGCCAACTGGCCTTCCGTCAGGTTTTCCAGCCCGGTTCCCAGAATCCGGTCCAGACAGCATCCCAAAAAGGCGTCTCCGGCTCCTGTTGTGTCAATAGTCTTGACGTTCAAGTACGTAGGCTGGTGAATAAGTTTGCTTTCATAGGCAGCCCAGCTTCCTTTTCTGCCCCCCGTCACCAGAATAAGGCGCAAATTGTCGAACTCCCTCTGCAAAATCCTCAATCCTTCTTCCATGGTGGCGCAGCCGGTGAGGAAGAAAAGTTCCTCCATTTCTATTTTCATGACGCTGCATGCGCCGCATCCGTAGAGCATTTGTTCCCGGGCCAGTTCCATATCAGGCCACAGGGGCGGACGGAGATTGGGGTCAAAAGAAATGAGTGCTCCTTTTTTCCGCGCATGGCTGACGGCATGCCGGGTAGCCCTCCGAACATCATCATGCGTCATGGAAATCGTCCCGAAATGGAAGACGCGCGCGTGCTCCACCAATTCAAGGTCCACTTCTCCCGCAGTCAGCTTCATATCGGCGCCGGGATTGCGGTAAAAGGAAAATTCACGGTCTCCGTGTTCGTCAATCTGAACGAAAGCCAACGTCGTATTGACTTCCCGGGATGAGACGAGCCCTGAATCTCCGATGCCTTCTTCCTGAAGCGTGCGGCGAAGCATTTTCCCGAACATGTCGTGGCCCACTTTGCCAATAAAGGAGGTTTTGCGCCCGAGCCTGGACAACATGGACAGAACGTTGCAAGGAGCTCCGCCCGGATTGGCCTGATAAACGGGCAGTTCCCGGTCATTTATTCCGCAGGGAGTAAAGTCTATCAGCAATTCTCCGAGAGCTACGACGTCATACATGCTTTTGCAAATGTTGAAAGTGAACCTTCCGGCGAAATATAAACCGGGAGAGATAAAGAAGCATAGAACGCGACGGCCTTGCGGGAAAAGGAAAAAGAGATTCATTCCAGTCATGGCGGAAAAGGAATTTCCCCTTTTATCCCGCCCTGCAGAAACCTCGAAGGTTGATGGAGCATCCGGATGTGAACAAGTATGGCATATATCCCTAACGCCCTCCACTCAGGAAATGCCCATCAAGATGAGACGGCAAAAACAGTCCTGCGCGAGGCACGCGCGGAACGCTGGAGAGAGTGTCCCCAACGGGGCAAATGCCCCCTTACGGGCATTTATGGGCGCGACTTCTTCTGCTCCCTCCCATTCCTCCGCAACAAACACGCATTTTCAAGGCATTTCAAGCTTCTTTAAGAGAATTCAACCCTTTTCAAGCATGTGTGATGGTCACAGTATTCCGCATTTTTCTTCATGATTCCCTTCCCATCCTGTAATATGCGCCCATGCAAGAAAAAAGCAGCGGCTTTCAATGGCCCGCACAGTGGACCCCCGATATTCTCGCCACGTTAATGTTCGTGGTGCAGAAAGGAAGGATTCTCCTGATACGCAAAAAGAGGGGAATCGGCGCGGGCAAGGTGAACGGACCCGGCGGAAAGTTTGAACCGGGGGAAACGGCCCTGCAATGCGTTTTGCGGGAAGTTCGGGAAGAGCTTCACATTGATATTGAGGATGCCCGGGAAATGGGCGTGCTGAATTTTTCCTTTGCCTGCGGCACCATTCCGGAAATCCGCTGCCACGTGTTTATGGCGACGTCTTTTACAGGCACCCCCACGGAAACCCCCGAGGCGGAGCCCTTCTGGTGTCCGGTGGACGGGATTCCCTATGACCTCATGTGGCAGGATGACCGGTTCTGGCTGCCCGCCATGCTGGACGGGAAACGGTTTGAGGCGTTTTTCACGTTCGAGGGGGACCGGATGATGGAATTTTCCCTGAAAGCAGAGGATTAAATCGCCAAGAAACCCGAGGTTGCGGCCTCCTCCCTTTAAGCCGGATGGGGAACGCTGAACTTTTTTATTCCGTCCTTCCCCACGGAGGCAACAGATTCAGAAGGAGGGGGAAACAGTACTGCCCGGCGCTCCAGAAAAGATTCCCTGAAATTCACCTGAAGGTGGGGGGCAAAGAGGGGGCATTTGCCCCTGAAGACCATTCTGAACAGCAGCTAACGTTGAAGGGCCGGCTTCCGAAAAAAATGGACCTTTCCCCTTGTACCGGGATACATCATATTCATCTCCTTCCCTCCAGGTATCCTGAAACGGATCATAGGAATTGCTCCGGACGCCAGCATCGCAGAGATTTCCCCATGGCGTCCAGAAAAAGGAAAGTTCTCCCTGCCGGAAACCGGTTCCGGCTTGAGGTTCATGCGAAGGGCTGGAATTCAGCCAAATCCGCGGCTCCGTAAGAAAACGGGGGGATGGTTGCATAACCGGACCGGTAATGGAGGTTTAAGGGAGCAAATCAGCTCCGGCCTTTATTTTTTCCAAGCGCATCCGAATATCCACTGGTGCATCAAATCCCTTTTCCGTAAACGGGCGTGGGCTTTTCTTTTTGCCCGGTATCCGGGAAATGCTGATTTTTCCGATGTTTTGCCTTCTTTTTCAGGTAATGCGCGGATGCCTGCGCCCTTGCCGCTTTTTTACTTTGCACGGGGAAAGGACGGCTCCCGCCTCCGGGCATCAGGCCGTATTCTTTAAGCTTTTCCTCCCGCTTCCGTTGTGATAATGATGCGGGAGCAACCGTGTGATCCTTGATCGTTCACTTGCTGGCTATTTCAATTCATATTCCATTATTCAACATGTATACCCCCGAATTCAAAAACATCCTCACTTCCACCCTGGACGGACTGCGTGCGGAAGGACTTTACAAGGAAGAACGCTTTATCGCCTCCCAGCAGTACTCCCAGGTGACGCTGAAGGACGGACGCTCCGTCATCAACATGTGCGCCAATAATTATCTGGGCCTTGCTAATAATCCGGAAGTGATGGAAGCCGCCAAGAAAGCCATCGACCAGTGGGGTTTCGGCATGGCGTCCGTGCGTTTTATCTGCGGCACGCAGACCCTTCACCGTCAATTGGAAGAACGTCTTACCCAATTTCTCGGCACGGAAGACACGATTCTGTTTCCCTCCTGCTTTGACGCCAACGGCGGGCTGTTTGAAGGCCTCCTGACTGCAGACGACGCTATTATTTCCGATTCCCTGAACCACGCTTCCATTATTGACGGCGTGCGCCTCTGCAAAGCCAAGCGCTTCCGTTATGCCAACAACGACATGGCAGACCTAGAAGCCAAGCTCCAGGAAGCGGACGCCGCCGGAGCGCGCGTGAAGTTGATTTCCACGGACGGCGTCTTTTCCATGGACGGCATCATTGCTCAGCTGGACAAGATTCACGAGCTGGCAGCCAAGTACAATGCCATTGTCCACTTTGACGACTGCCACGCCACGGGCTTCCTGGGCGAAAAGGGCCGCGGCACGCATGAATACCGCGGCCTGTTCGGCCATATAGACATCACCACCGGCACCTTGGGCAAAGCACTGGGAGGCGCTTCCGGCGGCTACGTCTCCGGCCCGAAGGAAGTAGTGGATGTCCTGCGCCAGAAGGCGCGCCCGTACCTGTTCTCCAACAGCGTGGCCCCGGCTATCGTAGCCGCTTCCATCAAAGTGCTGGACCTGTTGGAACAGTCCACGGAAGCGCGCGACCGCGTAGAAGCCAATACCAAGTATTTCCGTGACGCCATGACGGGAGCCGGATTCACCATCGGCGGCAAGGACCACCCCATTTCCCCGGTCATGCTGGGGGATGCCGTCCTGTCCCAGAAATTCTCCGCCCAGCTTCTGGACGAAGGAGTGTACGCCGTCGGCTTCTTCTATCCCGTCGTTCCCAAGGGACAGGCCCGCATCCGCACGCAGATTTCCGCAGCCCATACCCGCGAACAGCTGGACAAGGCGATTGAGGCCTTCTGCAAGGTAGGTAAAAACCTGGGCGTTATTTCCTGATTCCCGCGCTTTCCATGGCTTCGGACGCATCACCCATGCCCGGCGGCAACCTGCCGACGCTGCCCGTCAAGCGGGTGGTGCGTCCCACTCCCTCCATTCCGGACCATGAAGTTGTACGCCAGATAGGGAGCGGCGCGTACGGAGAAGTATGGCTGGCAAAATCCCTGACCGGGGCGTGGCGCGCCGTCAAAATCGTATGGAGGGAGGATTTTGAAGACGAGCGCTCTTTCAACCGGGAATTTGAGGGCATTCTCCAGTATGAACCCATCGCCCGCAACCATCCGGGGCTGGTCCATATCCTGCATGTAGGGAGGCATGACCAGGATTCCCCGTTTTATTATTACGTCATGGAACTGGGCGACGACGCCCGCACCGGAGTTCATATTACACCGGACGAATATATTCCGCGCACGCTCCAGACGGACAAGAAGTTTTCCGGCAACAAGCCTCTTCCCCTGGATTACTGCCTGGAGGTAGGCAGCCAGCTGGCCCACGCCCTGCTGTACCTGCACAGCAAGAACCTGACGCACCGGGACATCAAGCCGGCGAACGTCATCTTTGTCAACGGGCGCCCCAAACTGGCGGACATAGGCCTGGTGGCCCATCTAGACCAGCGCAGCTTTGTAGGGACGGAGGGATTCATCCCCCCCGACGGCCCCGGCACCCGGCGGGCGGACGTTTACGCGCTGGCCAAGGTTCTGTATGAAATCAGCACGGGAAAGGACCGCATGGATTTTCCCGAACTCCCGGATGACTTGCCGGAAGGCACCGTGCGCAAGAAATGGCAGGCCTTCAACACCATCATTTGCCAGGCGGCGGAACCCCGCATTGAAGAATGCTCCATTGATTCCGCAGAGGAGCTGGCGGAAAAAATAGACGCCCTCCGGGGGTATGAAGTGCCTTCCCGTTTCCGTCTTCAGAAGAAAAAGAAACGCCGCAAACTCAGACGGGCCCTCCAACTTCTGGCTGCAGCCGCCGCCGGAGCCCTGACTGCCTACTGGGGGGCTTTATGGCTCAACAACAGCCAGCATCCGCCGGAGGAACCTGCCTCGGATATTCATCCGGATATCCACTCATCCGCTCCGGAAGAAGAATCCCGGACCGGATACGTGCTGGTGACCAGCTCCCCGGCGGGAGCGTCCGTGTATGATGCGGACGGCAACTATCTGGATGAAACTCCCTACGGCCCCATTGAACTGCCTTCCGGCTCCCCGGTAGCCTATACCATCAAGAAATCGGGGTTTGCGGACAAGGAAGAGGCGGGAACCGTCAAAGGAGGGTCCACGCTGGCCCTGGGCGGCGTGCTGAAAGAGTACCATCCCCCTACGGACAGCCAGCCCTGGAAGGATACGGAGGGTGTTACGTACCTGCCCGCAGAAACGCGCCATGTGGCGCAAGGCCCCCTTACCGCCGCCCTGTTCAACAAATTTCTGAAGGAGGACCGCCAGAAAGGGAACTTCCAGATGAAAAGGGAACAGACGGAACCGGGGCATCCGGAGAAGGATGTGGCCCTGCTCACGCAGGACGGCATCACGGCCTACCTGGCGTGGCTGAACAAGAAATGCGAGCGGGAAGGGCTGCTGGGCAAGGAATTTTCCATCAATGCGGATCCGCTTCCGCAGGCTTCCGGCAGCACGGAAAACCACAATGCCTACGTCCTGAATGTCACCCGCGTGTTCCAGGTGCCCATTACCGTCACCACCAACCCGCCGGGAGCCAGCGTTTTTTTCAATAACAGGCTCATCGGGCGTACCCCCATTGAGGAATACGTCAACCAGGTTCCCTACGTCATTGAAATTAAACTGCCGGGGCACGCCACCATGCGTCGCAGGGGGCTGGATCCGCAGGACTTATACCTTTCCCTGCAGTTGGAACCGGACAAGTCTGTCGTTTTTGGCTCGCCCTGGACCAACAGTCTGGGCATCAAACTGGTCCCTGTGGGTGGGAATGCTCTGGTCATGACCCACGAAGTGCGCGTAAAGGACTTTCAGGAATTCCTGAAAGCTACCGGAAGGAAAGCTCCGGCCCGGCCCGGCTTTCCCCAGGGAGAAGACCACCCGGTGGTGAATGTCAGCAGGCAGGATGCGCGCGCCTTCGCCAGATGGCTTACCAGCAAAGAGCGGGCCCTGGGCCTGATTGATCAGCACGACTCCTACCGTCTTCCCAAGGATGAGGAATGGAGTTCCTGGGTGCGTCTGACGGATGAACAGGGAGCCTCCCCCTATGAAAAGACGCTGCCTCATGAAAACTCCCGGGAAGCCTTCCCGTGGGGGTATTCATGGCCGCCGCCTGATAAAACGGGAAATTTTGCGGACCAGTCCGCCCTGATTTACCTGCCGTCCTCCCGCGTTATCGTAGGATATAACGACGGACAGCCGTATACGGCCCCCGTAAAAACCTTTCCGCCCAACCACCTGGGCCTGTACGACCTGGAAGGAAACGTCATGGAATGGGTAGACGATTCCTACGGGGGGCCGGAATCCCTCCCCATCCGCAACTATGGTGTCGCCCGCGGAGGCAGCTACCTGTCCTTCCGCCCCAAACAGCTCACCACTTCCATCCGCACTCCCCTGCCGGAAAATACGAGGGATAACGCGCTGGGCTTCCGTCTTATCCTGTCTTCCGAACGCCCCGCCATTCCAACAGCTCCCTGACGCCGTATCTGCGGCAGCGGTTTTCCCCGCTCTTTCCCCCTCTGAAACACACCGCCCCCCCAAGGGGGAAAGCCCTGAGGCTTGAGAGAGCTTCCGGCTCTCCGGGAAAATGATTGAAAGGGCCTTCCGTTATGCTACCATTTTTCCGCATCCTTTTCCTGAATGAAAATCATCGCCATCGCCAACCAGAAGGGGGGAGTGGGAAAAACCACTACGGCCATCAACATGGCTGCCGCCCTGGCTCAGCTGAAAAAGAAAATCCTTGTCATTGACCTGGACCCGCAGGCCAATGCCACCAGCGGCATGGGCATTGACGGAAAAGACATGCCCAGCCTGTATCCAGCCCTGCTCGGCCAGCTTCCGGCGGAAGAGTGCATCCTGCCTTCCGGCAGGAAACGGCTGGATATCATCCCCTCCACCATGGACCTGGCCGGCGTGGAAATAGAATTGGCCCGTTCCGGCAACCATCTGACCCGCCTCCGGGAAACGCTCGCTCCCCTGCGGGAGTCGGACACCTATGATTACTGCATCATGGACACGCCACCTTCCCTGGGCGTTTTAATGACCTCCGCCCTGGCCGCCTGCGACGAAGTGCTGACTCCCCTCCAATGCGAATGGTTCGGTTTGGAAGGGCTGGCCAAGATTCTGCACGTGACGGCGCAAATCTGCGCCAGCGGCGCCAATCCCCGCATTCGGCACGAAGGAGTACTGATGACCATGTATGACGGCCGCACCAATCTTTCCCGCCAGGTCATCGACCAGGTGGAACGGCATCTGCCCCAGATGCTGTACAAAACGGTCATCCCCCGTTCCATCCGGCTGGGGGAGGCCCCCAGTTTCGGCCACACCATTTTTGAACACGATCCTTCCGGAGCTGCGGCGGACGCCTACCTGAAAGCAGCCCGGGAATTCATCAAACGCCATAAACCCTGAACATTTGAAGAAACAAGCTTCCCGGAATGCCGCAAACCTCTGCGAGAGGAACAGGCAGAAAGGGCACCGCAGAAAACTTCCTCCTTCATTTTGCCTTCCGGGTTTGTTGCGTCCATTTAACGTCAGGAAAACATCTTCCATACCGCCCCCCCGGAGACGGAGGAAAACAGGCATTCCCCTTGACTTGACTTCCGCGGCATATAAGAATGCTCCAGCTCCGTTTCAGGAACTTTCCCCTCATGCCAGCAGAAGAAGGCCAGCCAGACGACCAGCCCCGGGTGACAGGGCAAGTCCCGCCTCCCGCTCCGACGACAGGCCTGGAACAGATTCTGCCCGGACGTCCGCCCCTGCCCCATGCGGAAGAAAAAGGGGCCTTTTTCGTTTACCAGCGGGAGCTGGCTCCCGGCACGCGCCTGGAACAATATGAAATCATCCGCGTCCTGGGTAGCGGAGGTTTTGGCATCACATACCTGGCGAAGGATCTGTTCCTGAACCGCAACGTGGTTATCAAGGAAAACTTCCCTTCAAGATACTCCTACCGGGACCCTCTGACCGGGCATATCCGGCCCAATAATGAACACGATCTGGAAAATTACACCTGGGCTCTGAAAAGTTTTCTGAGCGAGGCTCAGACACTGGCGGAGCTCAACAACCCCGGCATCGTCAGAATCCTTTCCGTCTTTGAAGCCAACGGCACGGCCTACTTCGCCATGGAGCATATTACCGGCCTTTCCCTGGATTATCTGGGGGAAAAACTTCACAGCACCGGACACCGGTATACGGAAGACGAACTCAAGGGGCTGCTGACGCGCCTGCTCCGGATTCTGGACTATCTCCATTCCCGGCACATTTACCACCGGGATATCAAACCCGGCAACATCCTGCTGACGGAGGAAGGCACGCCCGTGCTGATCGACTTCGGAGCGGCACGGCATGCCCTGAAACTTCATGCCGCCACCGTCCTGACCACCCAGGGGTATTCCTCCCCGGAACAGGCGCTGGGCAAAACGAATATCGGCCCGTGGAGCGATCTCTATTCCGTAGGGGCCACTTTTTACGCCCTGCTTACAGGAAATCCTCCGGACCGCGCGGAAGCGCGCCTGGCGGAAGATGAAATGCAGCCGCTGCACAGCGACCCCGTGCTCACCCGCTATTACTCACGGCAGTTCCTGCTTTCCCTGGACAAGGCGCTGGCCCCCCAGATCAATTGCCGCTACCAGACTGCCGGCGAATGGATTCACGACATTTGCGCCATTTCCGGGGAAGAATCCTCCGCCACTATTCAAGTCCTCCCGGCAGACCTCCGCCATGCCCATCCGGAAGGAATGCCAACTCCCGGCGCCGGGAAAAACATCGGCAGCAGAAAGGCCGCCACCGGAACGGACGGTCTTCATTCCGCCTCACGCAGGCAGTCCGCACGCGCTCTTCGCCGCAACCGCCACATGATGTCCCTGCTGGTAGGAAGCGCATGCACCATCCTGCTGGGAGCGGGAGCATTTTATCTGCTGGATTACATGAAAAAAGCCCCTATGGGCACTACCATCAATACCATCAAGGAAGCCATCCAGCAGCCCGCGGCAAGCTCCAACGTGGGAGAACCGGAACCGCCGCCACGGGATCTGGCATCCATCCGCATTCCGGAACTCAAAATAACGGAAGACGCGGCGCTGGAACCGCGGTCGCTGACGGAGTTCCGTTTGCGCCTTGACGACACCATCCTGACCCGTTCCGGGCTTCCTCCCATCCTGCCGGAAAAACTGCGCATCTCCTGCATTTATCTCCAAATCATTCCCCCGGCAGCAAACGGGGAAAAACTGTACCTCACCATCCGGGACTCCAACGGCGTCCTGGTGGACCGCTCCATCAATGCCGTCCCCTCCTTCACGGTGCCGGGGCAATCCACCTCCACCTTCTTCTTTCCCGCGCTCCCGGAACTGTCCACGGACCGCACCTACACGTACTCCTTTGAAAATGCCGCCCACCAGGCCGTTCCCATGCAAATGGCATGTTTCAAAAACGAGACGAAACGCACGGAAGAAGCCTTCCCGAAAATCCGTTTCATCGCTGCTCCTCCCGTGCCGGAACCAGCCCTGCTCCATGACCCGGCCTACAAAAATCTTGTGGCGGCAATCGCCGCGCCCTCCCCGGAGAACAAAAATATTCTCGACCAGGCAAGTTCCATGCCGGGCATGCTGCCGGCCCTGGAGCAACTTTCCAAAGCCGGCTACCCGATAGCCCAGCAGGCACTGGGGAAAACCCTCATGTCTCCGGACTGTCCCGGCGGTTCCAGGCCGGAAGAAGGCGTGGAATGGCTTTACCGTTCCGCCACAGGAGGGTGCTATGAAGCCATGAAAGAGCTGGGCATCCTGCTCATGGACATCCCCTCCTATTTTCCCCGCCTTCCCCAGCAGCCTCCCCTTGCCTCCCGGGATTACGCCCAGGCGGCGCGTTTCCTGAGAATGGCGGTCCAATACCGGGACCAGGAGGCCCTGTACCTGCTTTCCCTCATGTACTCCCAGGGCTGGGGCGTACCCGCCTCCCCGGAACTTTCCAGCCTGATGATGGAACGCCTCAATGGATCTTCCTACTCCACGGACAGCCTGAATCCCAACGCGCCTATCGCGGCGTACTGGCTTCCCCATCCTCTCGCCGGAGAAAAAAATACCATTCTGCGCTTCACTATTCCAGGGCCGTTCGCCCCGTCCCAGCTCAAGGGCGTTACTCTGCACAACACAAGCCTGAAGGATGCCTTCTCCATCAGTAAAATCAATATCCTCCAACATGGGCGCCTCATTCTGGACATCATTTCCCCCCAGGAAGTGCTGCCCGGCAAAAGCTCCGCTCCCATAGGCATATCCATCCCGGAAGGGCTGCTGGCGGATACGACCCTGCCTCTGGAAGTGGAAATTTTGCTGACCCCCGGAAACAGCTGCGGCGTGGTGGAAATGCCCCCTCCGGTGGAAAAGAAAAACTCCGGAATTGAAATCAATTAAGCTTCATCGCTTTTCAACGTGAAACAGCAACAGGGGAAACGGAAAACACCCTTGATTCCCGCTTGGGGCATGCTACAAAAGATAAATGAATGCCTCTGTTTTCCTGCGGCGCATGCTCCCTATGCTGGCCGCGTTCCTGATGGCCTCCTGCGGTGATCCTACCGTCTCCTACTGGAAAGAGGTGGCGGACATCAATACGGAATACTCGGAAAAAAGCGACGCACTGGTGCAACGCCTCCTGAAACTGAAAAAGAACCCTACCCTTCCGGGCCTGGAAGAAAGCAGCAGGGATACGGCTGACCTGTTGCGGGAAAGGGATGAAGAACTGGCGGACCTGAGCACGAAAAACGTGGATCCCGCCGTGACGGCCTATGTGGAAGAAGACCGCAAGCTTTTTGCCAGAGGAAGGGAATTGGCGGAACGCTACCAGCAATACTTTGAAAAATATCTTAAGGGAGGACCGGATTTTACTCCGGATCCTTCCCGGGCCGTCGCCCATATAGGCCGAGGCCGGCAGGAAATACGCAAAATTCTGGCAGAAGCCCGAAAACTGGAAGAACGGGCTGAAATGCTGAGAAAAGAAAAATCAGCTGAGCTCGAGCAAGAACTTCCTCCGCTGCACTTTCGCCTTCCGGAGTTGAAACAACTGCTATCCAGCCGTTAGAAAACGCGCACGAACCACTTGCATCAATGCTGAGTCACGGCCAGTCTGACAGCGGCCTTTCCACTGCACGGGCGGACACAACCGGCTCCTGAAACTTTCCCCGTCCATGTTACGGAAATAACCCTTCCCTGGATTTACGGGAAAAACGAGCCCCCTGCTGTCCATCATCGTTTATTTCAGCATTCAAATTTCATTCCCTGAATACCCCTTAGCACAGGCTCCATAGTTTAAAATTCCAAAGAAAGGGTATGCCTCCCCTCCACAAAAAAGTCCTATTCATATTTCATGAACGGGGCTATATTAATTTTTCAAATTCACCTGGGAGTTTGATCAATGACGATAAAATCCTTTTTCCCCACATACTCCCTCCGGGTACCCGGATCTCCATATCCGTCCCGGAAACGTACTTCCAATTCGTATATTTTCCCGCTGGCCAGAGGTTGTAAACAGGTCAGCAGCAAATACGCATCCTTGACGGGCACTTCATATTTTTCTCCGGGGTTCAGGGTAATAAAGCGCATAAGATTCGCGACACGTTCCATTTGATAGGAGGGAAGATACCATGCCGTTGGCCTTTCTCCCTTCTTTCCGTTTCCCTGACTCCATATCTTGATGATCATATTCGGCCCGCGTTCCTTGAGAGGATAGAAGTCGTCGAAAAGACGCACAGCCTTTTCTCCCTTGTTGACAAACACCAGCTTGAAGTCTGGGAAAGCGGCTCTTGGATCAAACGAAGTCTTTTCCATCACCACGGAACATTCAATTCCGTTGTTCGCCTTGTCCCCCCATGCAGGAGCATGGAAGAACAGGCTGGCCAAAAGCCCTAAAATTTGGAAGATTTTTTCATTGCAGCGCGAGCTTTTGGGAGAAGGCGAGAATTCGCGCTTCATCGTCGAGTTCCCTTCGTACTTCCCTTCCTGGATAGGTTCCTTGTACATCGTGACGTTGAACGCGACCGCATTGCCACTAGAGGGATCGTAAGCGTTATTCTCATACTTTAAAGCCACCTTGTAATAAAATGTCTCACTATCTCCAGGGCGATTGATCGACCACGGAAAAATCTTTTCTTCCTACATACTTCCTCCGAACACCGGGCTCTCCATATCCGTCACGAAAGATTACTTCCAACTCATATTTCTCACCATTGATAAGACGGCGAAAAGGTTTAAGATAGAGCATTAGCAGGTACGCATCCTTAATGAGCACTTCATGCTTTTCTCCGGGCTCTAACTTTAATTCAATCAATGGACTTGAAAAGCTCAAGGAATGTACATCATTATTAAAATTTCCTTCCAGTATCCGGTCGACAACTTCCCTCACGCCACTTATCCCTCCGGTAAAATGTGTATCTGCATATACGTAATTAGTATACCATTTTTTGCTGCAACTTCGCAACTCCTTCAAGACACCTAAATTTATGCCCGCTGCTGTTCATTCGTACCTCATGCTTCATCTTCAACTTGCATTCATTATGTGCTTTACACAGGAGGATAACTACCCTCCTGTGTTTCTGAAATACGGCCCGATTCACCCTGGCTCTGCGATTCTCGATACCGCCACATAAATATTGGAAATGCTGTACCAGGTCGGAAAATCCACGATACCGGACTGCGGAAGTCCAAAGATTCTCTGAAATGTCTTAACGGCATTTGCGGTTCCCTGTCCGTAAATTCCATCGACTGAAACAACCGGGATCGCCGGATAATTCTGTGCAATACGGTTCAGCTGCCGCTGGATTGTGCGCACATGCTCTCCGGAAGCGCCGATGCTCAGGTTGT
>ERZ825159.1489-NODE-1489-length-22400-cov-9.597673_pt1 | contig 22400 bp, 20 predicted proteins | sample MGYA00519932_ERZ825159 | MGnify/ENA primary metagenome ERZ825159 (study PRJEB31778, sample SAMEA3449191) | human gut metagenome | biome: human gut; feature: human-associated habitat; material: faeces | place: United Kingdom | collected 2010/2012 ...
TGGTGGAAAATCTGTTGTGAGTGCTACTGGAAATGGAAAAGCACTGAGCTGAGGAGGATTCAGATATGAGCATGATGAAGAAGATTGAGATTGACGGGAAGGCGGTTGCTTTTAAGGCTTCTGCCGCCATTCCGCGTATTTACAGGATTAAGTTCCAGAGGGATATTTATAAGGATCTGGCAGTGCTTGAAAAGAGTATCGGGGATGGAAAAGAGGAATCATCAAACCTTGATATGTTCTCGCTTGAGATGTTTGAGAACATTGCTTTTATTATGGCCAAGCATGCAGATCCAAGCATTCCGGACACACCGGAAGAGTGGCTCGATAATTTCAATACGTTTTCAATTTATCAGGTCCTTCCGCAGCTTATTGAACTGTGGGGACTGAATGTAAAAACGGATGTGGAAGCTAAAAAAAACTTCGTCCGACAGAGCGTGAAATGACGACCCCGCTGTTTTTGCTCCGATGTGTGCAGTTAGGTTTATCGATGGCAGATCTTGATATGCTGTCGATAGGGCTTATCAATGACATGTACAGTGAGAGCTGGAATGATGATTACAAGTATGCCGAGCTTGCAACACAGGAAGACTTCGACCGCTTCTGATTGAGACCACGGCCTTTTTCTGTTATACTATCAGCAGAAAAGGCTGTGTTTTTCAGTTATAAATTTCAGAGATGGGGTGAGACTTTGTGGCTGTGTTGAAAAATGCATGTATTCTTCTGATAGTGATTTTTATGGGATGGTTTTACTATAAATTGTCAGTATCGAAAATAACAGCAGCAAGAAATTATGCCTTCTATATGAAGATGATGCTTTTGATAATTTCTTTTATATTAGCATTTGCCGGACAGGATTTTATTGTTATTGGAACATTAGCATTTGGTGGTAGAACGCCAGTAATGCTTTTGATAATTATTGAGATTGTAGATGCTTTTATTGATAAGAGAAAAAGCAAATAAATTATATCCGAAAGGGGGATTTACATTGAAAGATGACCAGTTAAAATATATTCTTCAGCAAATAGATTTAGCTGAGTGTGAGGAAGTCATAGAAAACTACATTTATTATAGCAGAAGACCCGTGAGACAGCGGTGTAGTCATGGTGATGGTACATACGGATATGTTACGGATGAATATGAATTCCTAATTATTGCGGAAAATGGGGAAAAACAGGCTATCATATTAAGATGCGGAAGAATCGATCTTCACTGGTACGTTTTGAGAAGATGGAGAAAGCATGGTGTTTTGAGTAATGCATTACGAACGGGTATCATAAAAGAAATTTGGCCAGAGAATAAGAAGATTACCTGCTGTTATAGTTATGGTGAAAATTACGAAGAAAAGTTTGAAATGACGCAACATTTAGCTGATATAGCAGGATTGAAATTAGAAGATGATTAATATTACATAGGACATCCGTCAGAAATGGCGGGTGTTTTTATTTTGTTACGGAGCAGAAATGCTCCTTTTTTTGTACCCATTTTTAGGAGGAGGTGAGAGGCATGGCAAGCCGTATTCAGGGTATTACCGTTGAAATTGGTGGCGATACAACAAAACTGCAGAACGCCCTGAAAGGCGTGAACGGACAGATCAAGTCCACTCAGTCACAGCTTAAGGATGTGAACAAGCTGTTGAAACTGGATCCGGGAAATACGGAGCTTCTGGCACAGAAGCATAAACTGCTTGCGGAAGCGGTCAGTGAAACAAAAGAAAAGCTGGCTACCTTAAAGACCGCAGCAGAACAGGCAAATACGGCACTTGCCAATGGCGAGATCTCAAAGGAGCAGTACGATGCCCTTCAGAGGGAAATCGTGGAAACAGAGCAGGACTTAAAGAATCTGGAAACACAGGCGAACCAGTCCGCTACGGCAGTACAGAAGATTGCAGCAACAGGCGAAAAATTTAAGACGGTCGGTGACAACATTTCATCTGCCGGACAGAAACTCCTCCCAGTAACAGCCGGGGTGACTGCACTTGGTACGGCATCCGTAACAACGGCAGCAAACTTTGAATCTTCTATGTCACAGGTACAGGCTACTATGGGAATCACAAAAGATTCCATGTCTAAGGTAAACGGACAGTCCGTAAATACAATGGATACCCTTTCCAAGCTGGCAAAGAAGATGGGGGCAGAAACAGCCTTCTCTGCATCCGAGTGTGCCGAGGCATTAAATTACCTGGCTCTTGCCGGATATGACACGGAGCAGATGTGTAATACACTGCCGACCGTACTTAACCTGGCAGCTGCCGGGGATATTGCCCTTGCGGATGCTTCTGATATGGTAACGGATGCAATGTCTGCACTTGGCATGGGCGTGGACGAGGCAGAAACGATGGTAGACCAGATGGCAAAGACCGCATCTACCACGAATACATCGGTTGCACAGCTGGACGAGGGAATCCTTACCATTGGTGCGACAGCTAAATCCATCAAGGGCGGTACGGCAGAACTCAATACCGCACTTGGTATTCTTGCCAATAATGGTATCAAGGGGGCAGAAGGCGGTACGCATCTTCGTAACATTATCCTGTCACTGCAGAATCCTACGGATAAAGCAGCCGCCCAGATGGAAGCACTGGGCATTTCCGTATATGATTCCGAAGGAAACATGCGGTCAATGAATGATATCCTTGGTGACCTGAATAAGAGCATGGACGGAATGACATCAGCGGAGAAGTCCAACATCATCGGCACGATTTTTAACAAGACGGACCTGTCTTCCGTAAATGCACTGCTTGCCAATACAGGAAGCGCATGGGACAGCTTACAGAAATCCATCACGGAAAGCGGTGGTGCTGCACAGCAGATGGCAGATACACAGCTTGATAACTTACAGGGACAGATCACAATCTTAAAATCCGCATTGGAAGGTCTGGCGATATCTTTTGGGGAACTTCTGATGCCGGCCATCAAACAGATCGTGGGATGGGTGCAGAAATTCGTGGACTGGTTAAATGGACTGAGTGAGGGGACGAAGAAGACGGTCGTTACGATTGCCCTCCTGGCAGCAGCACTCGGTCCCGTGCTTATCGTGATCGGGAAGGTCATATCCGCAGTCGGTACAATCATGACGGTTGTACCGAAGATTGCCGGAGTCATCAATACGGTGAAGGGGGCTTTTGCAGCACTGAATACAACGATGCTCGCAAATCCAATCGTACTTATTATCGCAGCCATTGCAGCTCTTGTGGCTGCTTTTATTTACCTCTGGAATAACTGTGACGGATTCCGCCAGTTTTGGATCGACCTCTGGGAGAATGTAAAACAGGTTGCAATTACGGTATGGAATGCAATCAAGGAATTCTTCTCACAGGTGTGGGAAGCCATCAAGACTATCTTCTCGACTGTGTTTGAAGTGATAAAGACCCTGGTAACGACTTATTTCAATCTGTATAAGACCATCATCCAGACGGTTTTCAATGTGATAAAGACGGTCATCACGACCATCTGGGAAGCCATCAAGGGTGTATTTACTACAGTTTTTAATGTGATAAAAACACTGGTGACAACGTATTTCAATATCTACAAAACGATTATTCAGACAGTCCTGACCATTATCCAGACTGTCATTACAACGGTATGGAATACGATAAAAACAGTCATTACTACTGTACTGAATGCAATAAAGACGATTTTTTCCACGGTATGGAATGCCATCAAGACCATCATCAGTGCCGTGGTAAGCGGGATCAAGGGACTGATTACAGGGGATTTTACTGCGGTCAAGAACTCCATTACCACCATCATGAATACGATTAAGAGTACGATCACCACCATATGGAATACCATCAGGTCGACCGTTTCAACGGTGCTTGGTGCAATCAAGGGTGCGGTCACATCCGTATTCAATGGAATCGTAAATGCGGTGAAAGGTGCGATGGGAAATGTCCTGAATGCAGTAAAGACAGGTTTTTCCAATGTGAAAAACCATATCACGGGGCTTGCGTCACAGGCATTTACATGGGGCAAGGATCTGGTCATGGGAATCGTAAACGGAATCAAGAGCTGCATTGGTGCAGTCGGGGATGCCGTTAAGGGTGTGGCGGACAAGATCAAGTCATTCCTTCACTTCTCCGTGCCGGATGAAGGTCCGCTGACGGATTATGAATCATGGATGCCTGACTTTATGGGAGGTCTTGCCAAGGGTATCGACAAGAGCCGTGGCATGATCCAGAAGGCGGTAAGCGGTGTATCTTCCGATATGGTGGTCAGTCCGAAGGTCAGCAGCATGGAAAGCATGACGGGAACAGGAACGGCAGCACAGCCGGAAGGCATTTCCGGGATGCTTTCTGCAATTACTTCTGCAATCGAGAATATCAAAGCGGACAGCGGTGACATCGTCATTCCTGTGTACCTTGGCGGTACGATACTTGATGAGGTTATTGTTTCGGCACAGCAGAGGGCGAACTTAAGAAGCGGGGGCAGATAAAAATGGCATATATACAATATCTTGTTTTTAATGGGAAGCCTCTGCCTCTGCCGGATTCCTACGATATCGGACTGTCGGATGTCGAAGCGGACTCTGGTGGTGAAACAGAGGCGGGAACCACACAGAGGGATGTAGTAAGGACGGGAGTGGCTGACATTTCCGTCTCTTTTTCCGTGTCCCCAAAGTGGCTGAAACTGCTGACGGCATATTCCAAGATGCCGAAGATAGCAGTGAAATATTTTGACACGGAAACACTGGAACTGAAAGATGCAGAAATGTATATCACGGGATTTAAGGCAGCACTTAAAAAGGACACATCCTATAAGGGACTGTGGACGGTATCCTTTACCCTGAAAGAAATGTAGGAGGCAGATGCTGTGATTGAAGTATCAGAGAAATTCAAAAATGCCGTAAGGCAGAACACAAGAAAATATGAGTGGTACGGTTCGATCACGACAAAAGCCGGGAAGGTGCATGAATTCACGGCAAAGGATATCGTGAAGGGTTCCGGCTACATAAAATGGCAGTGCTGCAGTAACACGGAGATAGAACTCGGAACAGTGTATGCAGCAGAAATGGGAATCAGCCTGTTTTCGGAGATCGACCGCTACACTCTGGAAGATGCCGAGGTACGGCTTTATTACCGTCTGACACTTCTGGACGGGACAACGGAGTCCATACCGATGGGAATCTATGAAGTTTCCGAAGCCAACAGGAAGGTGCGGACACTGGAACTGAAAGGCTATGACCATATGCTACGTTTTGAGAAGACCCTGAAACTGGAATCCTCAAGCGGAACGCCATACCAGTTCTTAAAAGCTGCGTGTGATGCATGCAAGGTGGAAATGGCACAGACGGTTGCGGAGATCAGTGTCCTTCCGAATGGTAAGACCACGCTCGGTATTTATTCGGATAATGATATAGAGACTTTCCGTGACTTGGTTTTTTATGTGGCTCAGGTGCTTGGCTGTTTCTGCCAGATAGACCGATACGGAAAACTTGTCCTTAAGCGGTACGGGAATGAATCCGTATGGAACGTGGAGCAGAAGGAGAGGTTTGACAGCAGTTACTCTGACTTTGTTACAAGATACACGGCAGTATCATCCACAAACCAGATCAGCCAGACGGCAGAATACATTGCGATGGAAAAAGACGATGCCCTTACCATGAACCTTGGCATCAATCCGTTACTGCAGTTCGGACTGAAATCCGTAAGGGAGAAGATACTGCGTGAGATACTCACAGCACTGCAGAAGATAAATTATGTACCGTTTGACAGTTCCACCATCGGGAATCCGGCACTGGAAGTCGGGGACATCCTGAAGTTTTCAGGCGGACATGCAGATGAAACAAAGATAAGCTGCATTACGAGCATCGAATGTAAGATCAACGGGAAAATGACACTGAAATGTGTCGGGAAGAATCCGAGGCTTGCATCTGCCAAGAGCAAGAATGATAAGAATATTACAGGTCTTATCAATTCCGTGGAAAGCGGAAAGACCATAATTTACAGTTTTGTCAATGTTGCCCCGTTTGAAATTGGGCAGTCCCTTATGAATGTGATGGATATTGACTTTACTGCAACGGAAGAAACCACGGCAGCATTCCAGTGTGAAATGCTTCTGGAGGTGGTAAAGCCGGATACCGGGGGAGAGCCGGAAGAAGGCGTGGCAGCAGAAACGGAACTGCCGGAGCTGTCCATTGTTTATAAGATAAATAATGAAACCATAGATACATTCATGCCGGTCAAGACCTGTCTGTATGGGAAGCATGTCGTGACATTGTTTTTTCCGATATCGAAAGTCATAGAGAACAGCTCCAATACATTTTCCATGTATCTGAAGATATCATCCGGGAGTGCTAAGATTGGTGAGGCGCAGATTAGGGCAACCATCAGCGGTCAGGGACTCGCAGCAGGACTGGGAGACTGGAACGGACGCATCAATATCAATGAGAATATTGGAAATATCAGCATTACGGATGTACCGTTTGTGGCTGATGTGTTTAAGGATACGGCATCCGTAACATTCCCTTCCAAAAAGACACAGGGACTGACACAGACAATCGGGAATATTCCAATCACAGACCAGAACTATGAAGCAGATGCATTTACGGACCGTGCATGGATCACGGAGATCCTCCGAACCTTTGTGCTTACAAGCGTGCGGGGAAATCCAAATTATAACGGATATATCACGGTCAATACGGAAGAACGGTTCATGCTGCGGAAACGGTATGTACAGAAGTCAGGGCCGGAATCCCTCGACCACGGATATGCAGAAGACCTCGTGATCGATATTTCATACTTCACAAAGGTGGACGGGGTGGAAGTCAATGGTTATACCACAGCAGTCCGTCCGCAGTATGTGATTACCGCGGCAGAGACTTCCGTTAAGTTCCCGGATACCATTACCGTTGAAAACGGGTTCTTTGAACTGAAAGCAGTAACTGAACAGATACAGGAAGCCGTGACGGATGAAGTGGATGAAGGTTTCTTGGAAAGGACAACGGTTGATATATCCGGCTTTGACGGAGTGAAAGGAGTGGAATTTACACTATGAATTATGACAATATAAATGATATTTTTTCGGCCGGTGTCACCAATATGACCTGTCTGTTACAGGACAGCAACAGCTATGATGGCGGTACGCTTGCCGTGAGCGGTGCGGATTTTTTCACGTTCCTCGGAAAAGCCGTGCCGTACATTTATGCACACGGTGATTCTTACTGGGGAATCGGCAGTGATGCTACGCACCTTAAAGTGGATAACCGTGATACCAGAATGAGATCGCTTTACAGGGAAGAAGGGACTTTATACAGTTATTACCGTTTTCTGAAAATACGGTGGGAAGGATGGTCGCATTACAATGCATCCGGGGCGGACTACCAGTTAAAGTATGACCTTCTGTTCTGGGACACGGGAGATATTTCCCTTCATATGATTTCTGTTCCTGTCCAGTGTTATGATGGAGGTTTCGGTTTTAGTGCAGACAAGAACTATACTTTCACAAAGCCCGATACAGCTTCCCCGGATATTACTTTCCAGTATTATGCGGACAGTAAGACCTTTGAAGTGAAATACACACCGATTGACCTGTTGGTCCCGTTTAAACTCCTGATAAAAGACGGGGACGGAAAACTGTATACGGTGGAGAACCAGATCATAAATGAGGAGCTGTCAGAAACAGCAGATGTACTTGTCGGACTGGAAGAAACAGAGGTCAATGCACTTTTGTTTAAGAAACATGGATTTGCAAAGATGCCGGAGTGGGATCTGATAAAAGGGCTGACGCTTCCTTCCGTATTAAGCTGGAGTGACAGCAGGGCATTTCCGCTGAATGCCGTGATTACGGGAACACCGCCAAAACAGTATATTGAATGCACGGCGGATCTTTCGGACGGCACGGTTCTTGGAATCAAGGCACTGAATGCAGAATATGAGGGAGAGATCACGGTACAGTACAGTTATGACGGGGAGACCTTTACGGGTGAAACCCCAATGGCGGATTTTCTCACAATGGAGCTGGATGAATTGTATGCCGGACTGCTGGAAGCAAAGACGATAACCTTCCGTTTCTGGCTTGCGGGCGATGCAACGCTTACATCCTTTATCATGAATTATAGAAATGGAGATGATGACGATGCTCAAGGGAACAACAAGAATAGAACTTACTGATGTAAACACAGGTGAGGTGGAAACCTACCAGAACAGCAATATGGTCACCAATGCACTAAGGGACATCCTGAAACCGCTTGGACTTTCCAAGAGACCGAACAGGTTTTTGAATGAATTCGTGCCGTATTATGAAAAACTGCTCGGAGGCATCCTGTGCTTCGACAGGGAGATACCGGAGAATGCGGATGAATATTATCCCCCGGCAGATGCAAACCTTGTCGGCTGTGCTTCACATGGAATGCAGAACAACACAAAGAATACCTTCCGTGGCGGATTCAACCAGACAGAATCGGAAGTAAATCTGAAAGACAGGTATGTGAAATATGTATATGATTTTGCAACCAGTCAGGCGAACGGCACGATTGCCAGCATCTGTCTTACACATAAAAATGGTGGACTTACATCATACGGCAGTAAAAATACCAGTCCAATCAGGGATAATTTACTGATGCAGTCCATTGCAGAAGACAATCTTCAGTATGTGTACCCTGACAGGACAGGGGCAAGCACGAGCAGCAGATATTCCGGTATGACGATTGGAAAAACAGAGCTGATATTCCTAATCGACAGGGCAAAGGACTGTGTGTATTATTTCAAGGTGGCAGATAAGAACCATATCCACATCACAAAAAGACGTGCATTTTTAAAGACGGTATCTATTCTTGATAATATTTACACCACGAAACCGCTTATCGAAGAAATCGAACTGGCAGAACTGTCTTCGGAACTGCAGATTGGCTACTGGTCATATAATTATGATCCGTCAAATGATTGTCTGTATATCTGCACGAGCAGCAACAGCAGGACTGCCCCAGAGGGCAAGTTTCTTATAACGGAAATAAAAGTGGACACTTGGAAAATCAAGCAGTATGAAATAACAAACACCACGGATAAATATCTCAGGACGGAAGGGAACTGGGGAATGTTCGTTACCGAAGGCTATCTTCTGCTGAGGGGATATGATGCCCCGTATGATGTGTATAAAATCCAGATCACGAATCCGGCAAATGTTGTAAAGCTGAAGCGGACCAATGTGACCAACATCAATGGCGTGCCGAAGTTCGTGATTAACGGACGGGTTTATTACGAATACAGTTATGAACAGCTTCTGATTGCGAATCTGGCAACGGATGAGATCATGCCACCGGAGACACAGACATTGTTTAATTCCAGTTATACGATGAGCGTGACTCCTGTAAGAAATGAACCACTCATCTATTTTTGTGATTATGGCACATGGTCAACGTCCGGGTGGTACATGATGTGTAATTATCTGGCAACCATCAATAACCTTGATGCCCCAATTACAAAGACGGCAGATAAGACAATGAAGATCACTTATATTTTACAGGAACAATAAAATACTTTTTGGAATCAGGCAGTTATCCATTGCGGGTAGCTGCTTTTTTCATACAAAAAATCAAAGGAGGACAAGACAATGAAGGAATTCTGGAACGCAGTACAGTTTGTATTCACGGCAGTCGGAGGATGGCTTGGATACTTTCTGGGAGGATGTGACGGCCTGCTCTTTGCACTGCTCGCATTTGTGGTCATCGACTACATCACGGGAGTTATGTGTGCAATCAGTGACCAGAAGCTGTCCAGCGCAGTTGGTTTTAAGGGAATCTGCCGTAAGGTGCTGATTTTCCTTATGGTCGGCATTGCAAACATTCTTGATGTATATGTCATCGGAACGGGGAGCGTTTTAAGGACGGCAGCCATTTTCTTCTACATCTCAAATGAAGGAATCTCCCTTTTGGAGAATGCATCCCATCTGGGACTTCCGGTTCCGGCAAAGATCAAAGCCGTGCTGGAACAGCTTCATGACAGGTCAGAAGAAGACAAAGACAACGGGGAAGGGTAGCTCCTTCCCTCTTTTATTACAGAGAATTGGAGGATCATATTATGAGTCAGAAATTTGGAATCGATGTAAGCCACTGGCAGGGCAGTTTTGACTTTGCAAGGGCTAAGAGCAAGGAAGGCGTGGAGTTCGCAGTCATCAAAGCCGGAGGTGCTGATGCCGGACTTTATAAGGATAGCCAGTTTGAATCAAACTATAAGAAATGTGAGGAATGCGGACTTCCAAAGGGCGCATATTTCTATGGAAATGCCAGAAGCGTGGCAGATGCCAAGAAGGAGGCAGAATACTTCCTTTCACTGCTTAAGGGAAAGAGATATGAGTATCCTGTCTTTTATGATGTGGAAGGCAGCATGATCACCAAGAATGACAGGAATACACTGACACAGATCGTAAAGGCATTCTGTTCTGCAGTAGAAGCTGCCGGATACTGGGTCGGCATCTATTCGTCCGAGTCATTCTTCAACAGCGAGATGAATGACGGGGAGCTTATCCGCTACAGCCACTGGGTTGCAAGATGGGGTAAGAGCAAGCCGGCCCCGGCAAGCGGTGCAGAGACACAGATCTGGCAGTTCGGAGGGGAGACAAACCTTATCCGGAGCAACAAGATCAATGGGCAGTCCTGTGATCAGGATTACTGCTATGTGGATTTCCCTGCAAAGATCAAGGCAGCCGGGCTGAACGGTTATGCCAAGGGAAGCAGTACACCCGCTCCGGTGAAGAAGTCCAATGAGGAGATCGCATCCGAGGTGATTGCCGGAAAGTGGGGGAATGGTGCGGAAAGACAGAAACTGCTCTCACAGGCGGGGTATGACTATTCTGCAGTCCAGAGTATCGTGAATAAGAAACTTTCCCCATCCAGGAAATCCGTGGATGAGATCGCAAGGGAAGTTATTCATGGTGACTGGGGAAATGGTTCTGACAGAAAGAAAAGGATCACTTCTGCCGGATATGATTATTCCGCAGTACAGAAAAGGGTTAATGAACTCCTGAAATAAGGATATGGCTGATGGTCAGTAATGGCTGTCAGCCGTATTTTTTTCCATTTATGCCAAGGAAAGAAAGGTGAAAGGTATCGCAGATTGTACTTGCTATTATTGGCTTTCAGAGTGATATATAGACTACCCAAAGAGAAAGGAGTGGCAGAATTTGGAGATTCAGATAAGGGAAGGAAACAGCAGACAGAAGCAAAAACTTAAGGTATGCGCCTACTGCCGTGTCTCAACGGATGCGGATGAACAGGAAAATTCATTGGAAAACCAGATCAGGCATTATAAAGAAGTCATTACCAGTAATCCTGATTACGAGTATGCAGGAGTTTACAGTGACTTTGCCATATCAGGATTCAAGGAAAAACGTCCCGGTCTGCAGAAGATGTTAGCAGATGCCCGTAAGGGAAAAATAGACCTTATATTAACAAAATCCGTATCACGGTTCGCAAGAAACACCTCAATCGTTCTGGAAGCTACACGAAAGCTGAAAGAACTGAATGTTGGTGTTTTTTTTGAACTCCAGAATATCAATACCCTGTCAGGGGAAGGCGAGCTTATGCTTACGATCCTTGCTGCATTTGCACAGGCAGAAAGCGAGAGCGGAAGCGTTGGTGCAAAGATGGTGTACCAGAGAAAGTACGAGGCAGGGATCCCCGTGCAGTACCTTGAGCGGTCTTTCGGATTTAAGAAGGATGAGCGGGGAGTCTATATTGCAGATGAAGAGGAAGCGGTATGGGTAAGAAAAATCTATGATATGGCAGCACAGGGATATACTCTTGCAGCTATTAAGCGCTACCTGAATGAAAATAATGTAAAAACGGTGGGTGGTGCAAAATGGCTTGATAGCACGGTGCTTCGTATTTTGGAAAATGAAATCTATAAAGGCGATTATATCATGCATAAGTATTTTGTAAATGAAGAAAGAAAACTGGTCAGAAACAGGGGAGAAGTAGATGCCTGGTACATCGAGGATGACCATGAAGCCATTGTTTCCCCAAAACTCTGGCAGAGAGCACAGGACGCACTGGAAGCAAAGCGGGATTATCTTGCGGAAGGCTCAGTGATCGAAGAATTCACGGAAGAAAATTATCCATACATGAACAGGATCTATTGTGCCAGATGCGGACACCCGCTTTACAAAAGGATCTACAGTAACGGCAACAGGCTGAACTGGGGATGCAGCGGTACAAAGCGGTATGGGAAGTCTTTCTGCGAGGGGATAAACATTCCGGACGGAGTCTTGCGAGGGGCATGGCATTTTGATGAAAATATGTATATAGGGGAAAAACAGACAGATAAGGGAAAAAAGGAATTTACCTATCTGAAAGAAGCTTCATGGAAAAGAAGGCATAAGAAGAAAGAGCCGGAGCCGATCCCTGAAAATACTGAAACAGAGTATCCATACAGGGAGAAGATCTTCTGCGGGTTATGCGGAAGCAGACTTGTGAGGCATGTGAACACCAAAAGCCATAAGGTCATATGGGTATGCAATGGGAGAAAGCGGAAGGGGAAAGACTTCTGTGACGGGACAAGGGTTCCGGATACCATCATAAAGGGATGGGGAGAGATCAAAAAAGATATTTATATTCAGAGAAAGGATGATAAGAATGGCAAGAAGCGTTACAGTTATACCAGCAAGAAGCCAAAAGGTGCAGACAGGGCATAAGGCGGTACAGGAAAAGAAGATAAGGGTGGCAGCCTACTGCCGTGTGTCAACGGACCAGGAAGACCAGCTCCACAGCTTTGAAGCACAGGTCGAGTATTATACAAAATATATCAACGAGCATGAGAATTATGAAATGGCCGGCATCTATGCAGATGAAGGCATTTCAGGTACAAACACAAAGAAAAGGGAACAGTTCAAAAAGATGATCGCAGACTGCGAGGGCGGTAAGATAGACCTTGTCATAACAAAATCCATCAGCCGTTTTGCAAGGAACACGCAGGACTGCCTGGCATATTCCAGAAAATTAAAGAACTTGGGAATCGGCATCATATTTGAGAAGGAAAACATCAACACACTGGATTCCACGGGCGAGCTTCTGTTCACTATCTTAAGCTCCCTTGCACAGGATGAATCGAGAAATATTTCAGAAAACTGTAAATGGGGCATCCGCACGAAATTCAAGAACGGTGAGATGCATCTCAACACATTCAAGTTCCTCGGATACGATAAGGATGAGAATGGGAAGCTTGTCATCAATAAGGAACAGGCTAAGACGGTGAGAAGGATATACAGGGATTTCCTTATTGGAATCAATCCGGCACAGATCGCAAAGGAACTGACGGAAGAGAAAGTTCCGGGGTGTCTCGGGCAGACAAAGTGGTATCCAAGCACGGTCATAGGGATCTTAAAACAGGAAAAGCATATGGGTGATGCCCTTCTGCAGAAGACCTATACTGCAGACTTCCTTACTAAGAGACAGGTCAGAAACAACGGTGAGATCGCACAGGTCTATGTAAAGGACAGCCATAAGGGGATCATAGATAAGCAGACATGGAATGCGGTACAGGAAGAATTCGACCGCAGGGAAAAGTTCATGGAATCGCACGGCACGGACAGGTACAGTTACGGTGCGGACTGCATGCCGTTCTGTGAGAAGGTGTTCTGCGGGGAATGCAAAAGCCTGTTCACGAGACATTCATGGAGATCAAGGGGAATCGTACAGTGGCAGTGCAAGAACCACAGGAAAGACGGGAAAGTGGCATGCACGAATGCCTACGTTGATAATGCAGACCTGGAAAAGGGATTTGTAAAAGCATTCAACAGACTGGTCATGGACAGGGATAAGCATATGGAAAGATGGCAGCAGATGAAGTCGGACGGGACACCGCTTGAAAAGATCAGGGCGGGGCAGATGATGGAAGCCGTGGAAAATGAACCGCTTACCAGATTCGTCCCGGAGATCACACAGCTTGTCCTCTGTGAAGTGACGGTGCTTGGTGCGAAAAAATATGAGTTCTTCTTTCTGGAAGGCAGCAGGGTAAAGGTTTCCGTGTAGATCACCCGGAAACCCCGCTGTCATGAAGTCCAAACAGCTCCATCTGGCTGCTTTCACCGTCCGCATCCCCTGGTTCAGGAATGTCGGACGGTTCTTCTTCCGTGTCCTTTTTATGCGGAAGTTTATGGGTATAAAGTTTATCCCAGGTAAGCGGGTTCCGGCTTTTTTTATTGTAGTATATCAGTATGGCTTCCGCAAATCCGAGTGAGCCGGAACGCCTGTCCTTTGCAGTGCGGGCGAGTTCCTTGATGGATATCCTACCGAGCTTTTCCTTAAATACATCATCTTTTATGGCATCACCGTAAGCATTCAGGAAACGTGCCAGTCCGTTCATCATGTTTGCACTGAAGGACTGGGATGCCCCTTCCCATGTGGCCGCAATGAGACGGATAACATGGTCGAGCATATGGTAGCCGTATTTGTCGTGGATGTTTTCCAGGGTTGCGACAGCGCAGATACCGCCCGGTGTCGTGGTGGATGCGATGGTAAGGTCATAGGATTCCACCAGGTCACGGATGATGAGCTGTTTGTCATTGCCGGCCTCTATGTTTGCCATGAATATCTCATAAGGCAGCAGGGGCTTTACATATTTCATCTGGTTTGCAAAGATATCCGCTTCATGTTCATATCCGAGGTCATCGTATACCATGCACCATACGGGTGTCTCCCTGGATCCTGAAACGAGGGCAACGATCTCAATGGTGTGCTGTCCGTTGAATACATAGTTGATGCCGTTCCTCCGGCTGACCTTTACGGGATTTATCTGGTACAGGTCAAAGTTGGCGGCAGCACGCTGGACATGGTGCTGTGAGAGGTTGCGCTGATATTCCTGATTGGATACGAGATTCCTGATAGGGATCTGTTCAAAGTGTACTTTTGGGACGAACTGCATCAGGTCAATGGCCTGTGGCGTTTGTCTGGCTGTCTGTTCTTCTGTCATCTGGATCATCCTCCTCAAGCTGCGAAAGCAGTCTGGTTATTTTTCTTGTTAGGTTTAACAGCTGCATCTTCACTTCACGCCTTGCATTAACTGAGGTGGAAGGAAAATCTGTAAGCTCCATGGTCCTTGATATGGTCTTTGACCATGAAGGTATCGTAAATTTAAGGCTCTCGAGTTCCGCATCCGGGTCAGTGGCGGGCATCTGCTTTATTCCGGCTTCGGCACTTTCCTTTTCCCGTTTTATCCTTCTTGAGTCCGGTTTTCCGGTGGGAAGCCTCTGCCACCGGAGTTCGTGCCGGAGCTGGGAGTATCCGATGCGGTCTATAGATCCGCTGTCCAAGAGCCTTTTCAGTCCGTTGATATCCTCAATGGGGAGACGGGAGAGTTCTATGATATTTTCATGGGATACACGGAGTTTTCCGTTTAATATCTTTTCTGCGATCTCCGGGCTTTTCCGTTTCAGGTCATCGACCGCACGGGCATAAATATCATATTTTGTCACGGTGGAAAAACCAAAATTAAATTCATTGCCTATGATGGTGGCAATATCCGTCTTACGGACATATTTCTGTGACACCTGTCCGTCTGCATTCAGTTCCGTGTCAGGATGTTTTTTCATGAATTCATCACTGGCGGTATTCATGTCCGCACGGAACAGTCTGCCTATCAGGTATTTTTTGTATTCCCCGGTAAGGTCTGTACGTTTGAGCTGTTCATGGCAGATAAAAGAGACTGCCATATCACGGCTTTCAAATATGATGCGCCGGATGTTGAAATGGATATCCCATTTCGTACAGATCTTATACCGCAGACGGCCGTCAAGTATGATACCGTTCCACACGCATACAGGCTCCAGGCATCCGTGGTCAAAGATGTTTTCTTCAAGTTCTTCCAGGTACTTTTCTTCCCTTGGCTGTATCAGCTCATCAAATTCCGGATCTGTCTGAAGTTCCGGGACTGGTCTGTTGTTCATACTGATTCCTCCGTTCGGGTCATATCATCTACAAGCACGCATTCATTCATGGAAAAGCTGGCAAGACATTCTTTTGGATTCAGTGCACCGTAGATACGGTAGCTGCGGTTGTCCTCCAGATATATGCCCGTATGCCGTAATGCCTGTAAAAGTTCCGTACTGTATAATTCGTAACAGTAACGGCTGTCGGCTTTACTGTAGCGTACACGGTGGGCAAGGTAATCCTTGCGCACACTTTTCCTTATGGCGATCATGCTGTCCTGTGGGTTTACAAGCAGCTGGATATACTCCGGGTCACCGAGCATATGGAGCGTGAGCTTGTGTATGCGTATCCTGTTTTTCTTTAAGTCAATGCATAGGACCGGCTTCAAAGAGGTTTCTCTGTTCATAATGCTGTTCCTCCTTTTCTGGATGTTCTGTTGTTTCTTCTTCCGGTTCAGCGGTGTTGTTTTCGGAGATGCCGAACACCGCATAACCGTCAAACATGTTGACCTGTAAACTGCTCTGGTGTTCCTCGACAGGCACACCGAACTGGTTCTGCCATTCTTCCGGATAGCTTGGCGTGCGGGACGCTTTTATCTTTCCGTCTTCCTTCTCCTCACGCACGAAGATCTCAGGCGTGGTGAGGTCAAAGACAAAGAGCAGTTCATTGTCTGACCGTATCAGCTTCCCAAGCAGTTTATAGCGGTAGGATGAATTCCATCCCATAAGCGACACGACCTTGGCAAAAAAGATACGGCAGGTGATCTGCCTTGGAGAGCGTTTTGCCGTTGCGGAACACCATCGGAAGGAATCCTTCTCATCCTCCTGGCATGGACGAACCGCCAGTTTCTTTTCATCCGGGTTTACAAGTATCTGCACGAAATCCGTATCCGGGAGCTTTTTTATACAGGCGGTGTTTACGGATACCTTGCTGGAATTAAAAGTAAAGGACGGTTCATAGGTATGGGCAAAGAACTCGCCTCGGACGACCTGATACCCGTCATAGCTGAAAGCATCATCCTCGGTCACGGGAATGGTATTCTTTTCATCGTTTGTCTGTATGTTCATCTGTGTTCTCCTTCATATCTGACATGATCTGTTTAATATTCTTTTCGATGTCATTTTTACTGGTGACCTGTATATCAGTGTCGTTGTATGTTACCGGGGCATGGGAGGTATCCGGGTCTTTACGTCCGGTGAATCCGGCAAGTTCCTCTGCCTGTGCGTGGCTGTAATAATTGCTCCCGAATGTGTCTGCCCAGTCAGGCGGATAGGCTCGGACATTTCTCTGCTGGTTGTCCGTAAAGGGTTTTACGGACGGATCCGCATCCGGTGCACCGACCATGTCATTGGGGATGAATATCTCCGGTTCGGAAAGGTTGAAGAGCAGTACGGCATCATTCCCGCTGCCACGCTTTACCCCCGTAATACGGTAACGGCAGTCATCGTTCCAGCCGAGGAGGGAATAGAGCGTGGGAAGAAATGCAGTCCCGCTGATCTCACGTGGAGAGTTTTTGCCGTCTTTCCTTTTAGACCACTGCATGGCATTCCGGCAGTCTTTCCCCGCATTCCTTACGGCAAAGACCAGTTTCTTTGGATGTATGAGCAGTTCCACAAGCGTGCTGTCAAGTTTACGGACGGCAGGAGCGGAAAAGCGGATATCTCCCTGGCTGAAGGTAACGGTTATACGGTCCGTGCTGTCAAAAAACTGTGAGCGTGCGATCTCATATCCGCGCAGGTCAAATTCACCGGATTTTACTTCCACATGGCCGGAAGACGGACCGGACTGTTCCGTGCCGTCATAAACACTGGAAGAAGCATTCATGTAATCCGTTTCCTTAAATCCCGCCCATCTGGGGTTGATGGATACAAACCCTTTCAGGACACCTCCCGGAATGACCTTCAGCTGCGGAAGGATCCCTTTGTTCCCATACTTGGCATTGCTGATCAGCCTCTGGACCGCAATAAAGTCATCCCTTGATATGATGGCTTCGTGATGGTCGCGCTTCCGGTACTGGGGACGGTTCTGCATATTCTTCTTTGATTTGTGGTTGAGGTAATTCGGAGTGTAGGTCTTATGTGCAAGGACATCACCGCAGTGCCTTTCGTTCTGCAGTATCTGAAGGATGGAACCGGGAGACCATACAGTGTTTCCCTTTTTGGTCTCGCAGCCGAGTTCCGTCAGGGTATCGGCAATCTCCTGACAGGTGCATCCGTTTAAGTACATCATAAATATGAGTTTTACGATCTTTGCTTCCCCTTCATTAATGATGAGGTTTCCGTCTTCATCATGGTCATATCCGAGGAGTATCGGTGTAAGGAAGATCCCCCTGCGGAAACGCATCTCAATGGACGCATTCATGATCTCGCTCTTGGTATGGCTTTCTTCCTGTGCAAGTGTGGCCATGAAGGAAAGCACCATCTCACTTTTAGGATCAAAGGTGTTGAGCCTTTCCGTTTCAAAGAAAACACCGACAGGATGGGGGAGTGCGAGAAGCTCCCTGACATAGCCGATGCAGTCCACCACATTCCTGGCAAAACGTGATACGCTCTTGGTCACGATAAGATCTATCTGACCTTTTTTGCAGTCTTCGATCATCAGCTTGAACTGGTCACGGTGCTGGAGTGAAGTGCCGGAGATGCCTTCATCCGCATAGATCTGTACCAGTTTCCAGTTCGGACTCTTACTGATGACATCATGGTAATGGTTTTTCTGCAGTTCATATGAGGATGTCTGTCTTGGATCATCCGTTGACACCCTTGCATATACGGCAACACGCTGTTCATTTTCCACTGCAAATATATCTTCCTGCGGAAGGGCAGGAATCACGTCAAGTTCATCCGGGTCGATACCTTTATAGCGTTCCCTTATCTTACTTTTCTGGTCGGCAACTGAGCCGGCTTTCTGCTCGTTTTCGTTCATGACTTACCACCTTTTATTTCTGTGCTGGATTTTATTATAAAATTTTCATGCTGAAATAAAATAGACTATACGGACAGCCATATCCCTATAGTCTATTTCAAAGAAAAATTATTTGTGTGAAAATGATGTGCCGTTACCTCTGCCCATCTTTGGATGCAAGCTCCCAGCCGTTTTTATGCATGGCATCAACACTTGCTTTTATCAGCTCAAAGATGAAGCGTTTCTCATTCTCCGAGCATTCTTCCATGAGAATATCGATATCCGTCTGATATGCAGTGGGATTGTGCATCTGCACTCCGGCAAGCAGTTCATCTATGGTAATGCCGAGGGCATTGACGATACGGATGATGGATTCCAGACTGGCCTTTCTTTTTGCATTTTCAATGTGGCTTATGTAGGAAACGGAGAGTTCCGTTTTTTCCGCAAGCTCTGCCTGTGAGAAATTGTTCTGCTCCCTTACTTCCTTGATGCGATATCCTATCTGTCGGTGGTCGACAGATGACTGCTGCGTCTGATTCATAATAGTACCTCCTGTTTTCTTTTTCTTACGCACAGTAAATTATCTATCAATGGGTGAATAAAAGTTGGGTAATTTGATAAAGCAGAGTGGAGCAGAAAGGGAGCAAAGTGCGAAATATGTCGAACGATTTGTGTTGATGAATCTGCATACGGATGGTATGCTTATGAATGAAACCAGACGATAAAAGGGTGATAGAAACAAGGGAAAATAAGGTTTCAAGGAGATAGAGGATTGAACTGCATATGTCTGCTGTTCATATTTTTTTATCTGCATACTCCACTTCACTAGAGTAAAATACACAAGAGATATGGTTCTAATATTTCTTCTGTTTTACGGTTACAATATGTATATCGTACAGATAGAAGAGAGGTGTAACTTACTTGCGTACAGAGGAGTACATACCAAAGAGGGTAAAAGAATTATGCAGCAAACACAAGATTTCCAAATACAGGCTTGCACAGCTCACTGACATGTCACAGACGGCTTTGGGAAATATAATCAACAAGAAGAGTATACCGACAGTACCAACCTTGGAAAGAATCTGCGATGCATTCGGAATATCAATCGCACAGTTTTTTGCCGGAGAAGGTATGCGGCCTGATCTGACAGATGAGCAAGAAGAATTATTGGAAATATGGGATGACCTGAATGCGGATGAACGGAGAATCTTGATGAACTTCGTAAGAACGCTGAAAAAGTAAGGGGAAGCAGTTCAATTGTATCTGAAATGGCTGCTTTCCCTTTTTCTATGCATTCTTTACGGCAAAGAAAGTGATGAGGATGTATATGAGTGTACGGGATGAGAAATTCAAAACAGTGATCTACGATCTGATGAATGGTGCTTACAATCTGGATGAGTGCGAGATTGAGGAAAGTAAAGTGGTGGAGGATGAATTTGCAGAAGGAAAATACTGCGAACAGCTATACGCCCAGATGCTTGCTGCTTATGAAAGGTTGTGCAACAGACTGCATGAGCCGTCCGGGGAAGATAAGGACGTGGAGATAATTATATCTTCCCTGCTGGATATCGGCAGATATCAGAGCATGAAGATGTTTGATTACGGTGCATTCTTTGCAAAGAAAGAAAATAACCAATAAATGGATTACAAAAATGGTGTGACTATGGTTGGACAGCCACACCATTTTTGTTATAATATAAACTCAAATACATTTAAAATCATAGGAGACATTATGATAACTTTTGATTTTTTTAACGATAGTGCAACAGAGCTTGTAGAAAAATTCTGTGAATACTATAGGTTGGATAAGGAAACGGTTGAGGATTATTTTATTAAGGTCAACCGTGATACATTATCGCCGGAAACATTGGTGAAAAAGTTTGATTTAAAATTAAACGAATACGATAGCAGTCAAATGCAGATAGTGTGCCGTCATATGACAACATCTACAGAAGATGAAATCCATTCCTTTATGGATAAAGGTATTCTTGATTTGAAGACCATGCTCCAAGAGGACACCCCTTTATCTCGATTTTTATTAGAACATAAAATTAAAGTGAATGTTGATGAACACAAAATAGAAATTAAAGGAAAAACATATCCAATATTGAGAGACCAAGAAATCTGTCCAGAATGTTATAATGGCAGAGAACGGATTTGCACAGGATATTCAAGATGTGATAGCTTTAAAAAACTTACTTATCTTGCAACCAAATTATATTATTATGATGCAACCGTGGAATGCTTTATTCATGCAACATTGGATGAAATGAAAGACTATTCGACCATTAGTAGTTGCCCAGAAATATTGAATACGCTAGATGATGTCCGTTCAGCAGTAAATGGACACTTTTCTACTACATACAATTTATGTTATGATTGGATGGCTAAAAAGAGAAAGTGTTATGTTTTAGAGTATGCTAGTCGTTGGTCGGAAATGGAAACTTTTGCTCCAATGAATTATAGAGAGGCTTACCGAGAGTATGAAAGCCTCTTATATTCTTGTGGCTTTGATTTCACAGATTATATGGAAGAAACCATACCGAAAAAAATATATGATAATATTACTTTTTTGAGAAGATTTATATCCATCTATTTTTATAACGAAGAGGAATATGGATCACTACTTGCTGGAAATTCAGTACCTCCAGAAGCATTAAAAGTGTTTGAAGTGAGGGAAAATGATTTAGTAGAAGTTGCTCGGCTTAAGTAGTGTTATATGTGAAGCATAGAAATACAGATAAAAACAATTCTGCCAAATTATACAAATCTGAAAATATCCGATTTTCAAGCTATCCCCGGGAACGTATCCCATAGGGGATAGTCCCCCCTAAGCCTTGAGGGCTAGGTATCCCTTTTTAATAAGAAGTTATACCATCTATATTAGACAGGATAAAACCCCAGACGGGTGTCTGGAATGCGTTCTGGGTAGCAGAACTGATAACAGCAGTTGCCGCACTTTTCATTTACCGACAGGCAGTTAAGAGAAAAAGTTAAGATTTCATAGATTGCACAGTTGCATGAAAAAGAAGATAATAAAAGAAGAAAGAAGGATTTATATGTGGTTTGTATTTGCATTGTTGTCGTCTGTATTTGCGGCATTGACATCAATTCTTGCAAAGGTAGGTATTGACGGAGTAAATTCGAATCTTGCAACAGCGATCCGAACAGCAGTTGTGCTTGTGATGTCATGGGGTATGGTGTTTCTGACACATACACAGTCCGGAATCAGCGCGATCGGGAAGAAAAGCTGGTTGTTTCTGATCCTATCAGGACTTGCAACCGGAGCATCGTGGTTGTGCTATTATAAAGCACTTCAGATGGGAAATGCATCCAAGGTAGTACCAATCGATAAATTAAGTGTCGTTATTACATTGATTCTTGCATTTGTATTTCTGCACGAAGAATTCACGATGAAGTCGATCATTGGCTGTGTGCTGATCGGACTGGGAACTTTGTTGATGGTGTTATAAATAGATTAAGATAAGAGCGCAGGCGGCACAGATAAGGTGTATATTTTAGTAGAAGTCCGGATATGGCAGAGATGTTGTATCCGGATTTTTTTATGGTTAAACTTGTTTTCCGTTCGGATATCCGTTACAATCAAACTTGGAGAGACGGAGGCAATATACAAAGCTAAAATA
>ERZ825159.1495-NODE-1495-length-22343-cov-3.932116_pt1 | contig 22343 bp, 11 predicted proteins | sample MGYA00519932_ERZ825159 | MGnify/ENA primary metagenome ERZ825159 (study PRJEB31778, sample SAMEA3449191) | human gut metagenome | biome: human gut; feature: human-associated habitat; material: faeces | place: United Kingdom | collected 2010/2012 ...
TTTCTACTACAGTTGGTATGTTAGATTCTACATCATAGTAATCATATATTGTATTTGTTTGTTTTTTATCTGTATCTAATTTTGCATATCTATCATTATATGCTGTTTCTTTTTCTGCATATGTATGGTTAATTGATACTATTTGTTTTCTTAAAGCTAAATCAAATTTCTTTATTATAACTTTTTCGAAATCATCATCATCTTCTTGTCCAGGTATATAATCTCCTGTTTCATTATCTTTATAATTTGGTAAGTTATTATCATTTGGAAGTTTTACGTTATTTTCTTCAGAATCTCTATCTATTACAGATTTTTTATCTTCATCTAAGTATTTTGTAATATCTGCTATATTTGTTATTTTTTCATCTGTTTTAGCAGTATCTTTTACTTTACACATAATTGGAACTTCTTTGTATGATAATGTATATGTTTTCTCAGGTGTTGTTGGATTTTCATTTTTTACTGCTTTATTAATTTTTGCATTTTCTAAGTATTTTGTAGTTACTGTTCTTCCATCTTCTGATACTGTCCAACCATATTGTTTATTAAAGTCTCCATCAACAAATTCTAAGTTTGATGGTAAATGGTCTTTTATTTCTGCTGCATATCCATCAATTTCACCTTCATTATATACTCTTAACATATATACTACAATATCGTTTTTCTTAACTTCTACTGGCTCTTTTGTATGATTATATGTAGCTGTTGTTATTATTTTACCATTTTCATCTTTTGTATTTAATTTCGATGTATCTACAACTGGTGCTCTTTTATAAGTACCCTCTGTATTTTTTAAATATTCACTATTTTCTATTTTAGTATCATCACTTACTGCTATAATAAATTTTCTTAATGCTAAATCAAATGACTTTAAAATGATATTATCATAATCTTCATCATCTTCATATTTTACCCATTTTTTTGGATTAGAATCTCTATCATCTATTGGATTTCCATCTTTATCTGAATCTTCTGAAATACATGCTTCATTTCTAATTGTAGTTCCTGTTATATTATCTGATATAACTTTCATTTTTACTGAAATTTCTTTATAATGAATGTCTTTTTCTGTTTTTGTTCCATCATTACTTCCAAATGCTGTTATTAAATTTTCTCCTACTGTTGCTTCATTTTCTTTTGATAAATAGTCACTTGAAATTTGGATAATATTTTCTTTTTTATCATCATATACAAAATTTCCCCATAAATATTTTTGGTTAAATTCAATTGCTTCTTTTTCTTCTGCTGTTAAAGTAGTATCATTAGCTAATTCACTACCTTCTTTTTCTGACCATAAGAATTGTAAACCACTTGGGATATCTTCTGTTATTTCTGAAGCATATCCATCAATTGTTCCTTCATTATATATTCTAAATGTATATGTAACAATATCACCTTTTTTTACTGCAACTGGTACTTTATTTAATGTATAATCTCCTGTTGTAACTAATTTTCCATTTTCATCCAATGTGTTTAATTTACTTACATCAACTTTTTTAATTCTTTCAGGAACATTTTGGTTATTTACTGCGACAATTCTTTTAATTAATTTTAAATCAAATGATTCTGGCATTAAAACTAATTTTTCAAAATCATCATCATCTTGTTGTCCTTTATAATAATAAGTAGAATCACTTAAATCCTCTTTATTATTATTTCCTGAATAATTTTCCATATTATCTTTATTTACACTTGGTTTTGTTGATGGTTCTGAATCTCTATCTGCTCCATTTTGATTTGTAATTGTAATATTACTTTCACTATCAAATTCTTCTGATATCCATGCAACATTTGTTAATATTTTTTCATTTACAGTATCAGGAGTTGCTGTTACTTCACATTCAATCTCTATTATCTCTGATGATAAATTACCAGATTTATATGCTGCTAAGTTGTCTGTATTATTGGCTTTTCTCTTCAAAGTTAATGTATTATTTCCTGTACTATCATAAGAATCTAGTTCAAAATTTCCACTTATTACTTTACTAAACTTTAATCCTGTTGGCAATTGGTCTACTACTTTTGTAGCACGGCCTGCTTTTTGTCCTTCATTATATATAGCTAATTTATAAGTAACTTTATTACCTTTTTCTACTAATACAGGATCCTTTTTATGCTTATATGTAGCTGTTGTTCCTGATGTTAATGTACTTTCATCAATAACTGGTACTCTAGAATTTGCTCCAGTTAATTCTTTATCATTTATTTTTGTAATATATTTTCTTAATGCTAAATCAAAAGGTTTTTCATTTGGTGTTACTTCTAAGTCTACATTTTCACTTTTTTCTTCCTTTTCAGGTATCATAACTGGTTGTGTTTGATTATCAGTTGTTGATGCCCATAAAGTAAGTTTAGAATTACTATAATTTATACTAATAGAAACTCCAACTTTTTTTGTTGTTTCTTTTGGAATAGAAATATAAAAATCTTTTCCTACTAAATCTTTAACAGTAGTTCCTTGTGCTACTTCTCTTTTATTACTATCTAATAATTTATAATTATCTGTTTCATTTCCACTGTTTTTTACTTTAAAGTCTATTGTATATGGTATTGTATTTCCAGATACTTCTGTAATATTAATTGGTCCTATTACATAATTTTCTCCTACTTCTTCATAATTTAAAGTAGTTGTATTTATTTTAGCTGGTGCCCCTGTTGCAGATGAATTTGAATAGTTATTGGCATTTGCTTTCGCTGTTTTTATTAAATAATCATATAATTGTTTTGCTTGCATTTGTCTTTGTTTTCCAGCACCACTATTAGGATCAACACCTGTTGGATTATAGTTAGAAAAAGAAGTATATGTATTTCCATCTAATGTATAATATAACCATGTTTCATCATCAGATGTTTTATCATATTTTCCATTTTCTTCTCCGTAATTAGTAAAATACCATATAGCAGCTTGTTGAACTGCTCCAATATCATCATCTGTTAAAGAAAAGTCCCAATTATCAGCATTAATTCCAGCAGCTTCTAACAATGCTGTCTTATCTGATTCACTTGATTCTCCTGTAAGATATAACATATCTCCTAATGCTAATAAAGCATCATATTTACTAATAGATGTATTATCATCAATTTTTATAGTTCCTTCAACTATAGATTTTAACACATCATTTTGTTGTTTTATTTTTTCTCTTTCTGTTTTCATATCATAAAAAACATTATATGTTGCACGCTTTTTAATATCACTAAATCCAACTCCTGCTTTTACACAATATATATTTTTATGTCCATCTGCTTTTAATGAAGCATTATCTCCTGAACTAGTATATTCAAGAATATTCCATATATATTTGCCTCCTGCATTTGGATTATTAATTGAATATCCCATATTAGGTTCACTATTAGTTCTTAATTCTGTTATCCCTAAATATAATGGAGTTGTTGCATTTGTTGCAAATACTATGTTTTGCATGCTACCAACAATAAATGCTATTATCAATATTGAAACTCCTAGAAGAATCTTTTTTGTTTTCATAAATTTCTCTCCTTCACTTACCTATATATACCTTATTATATAATATTTTATACTTTTTTCTAAATTAGTCAATAGGCATTTTTTAGAATATTTTTCCACTTATATTAGTAAAGCTCTATTTACTTACGGAAATAGCTTTACAACACTTTTTATAACTAAAAAGTATTACATTACAATTATATTACATTTTAGTTCTAAAATCAAGATTTTATGTGAATTAAATCTAATTATTTTGGCCTCCCTAGCTTTACATTAAACTTCATTTAACAAGTTGCATATTTTATCCAATATATTCATATGTTTTTAATGGTGATTAATAAATATGAAAAAGCTATTTCTAAAACTATTGATTATTGAAGTCGTGTTCATTTTTTTATTTAGTTATATTAGCACATTTGCAGATGATTTAGATAATTCAACTGATTTATTAGATGTTTCTAAAGAACTAAATGCTCTAAACTATGTTGAAACATCTAGTTCAGGTTCTTCTACTTTAAATTTAAATACTCGCTCTTGTATAGTATTAGATAGGTTAAGTAAAAAAATATTATATGGAAAAAATGAATATAATAAGGTAAAAATGGCTTCAACTACCAAAATAATGACAGCAACTATTATAATTGAAAACTGTAATCTAGAAGAAACTGTTGAAGTTTCAAAAAAAGCTGCAAACACAGGAGGTTCCAGACTTGGTTTAAAAACTGGAGATAAAATTACCATTAAAGATTTATTATATGGCTTAATGTTACGCTCTGGAAATGATGCAGCTGTAGCACTGGCTGAGGTTTGTGCTGGTAGTATAGTAGATTTTAATAATTTAATGAACAAAAAAGCAAATGAATTAGGTCTTGTTAATACTCATTTTGAATCTCCTCATGGTTTAGATTCTGATGGTCATTATACAACTGCATATGAACTGGCTCTTCTTTCAGATTATGCATTAAAAAATAAAACTTTCCTCCAAATAGTTGGAACTTCTAACTTCACCATATCAATTAATGGCTACCCAAAAAGTTTAACAAATACAAATGAATTGCTAGGTAATTTAAATGGTGTATATGGAATAAAAACTGGTTTTACTAATGGTGCTAATCGTTGCCTCGTAACAGCCTGTAAAAGGAATGACATGGATATTATCTGTGTTGTGTTAGGATGTGATACTAAAAAGTTTAGAACTTCTGACAGTATAAAACTAATTGAATATACTTTTAGTAATTTTGAATATGTAAATATACAAGAAAAAATAGATACGGAACTTGAAAATTGGAAAAAAGAAAATGAAAATTATTTCTTTATTAATAAGGGAATTTCATCTGATTTAATTATTAAATACTCTGAATTAGATACTCCTATTATACCTATTAATAAAAATGAAATTTCATCTATTGATGTGAACATTTATATAGATTCTATATTAGAATCTCCTATACATATAAATGATGCAATCGGTAAAATTAAAGTTACTTCAAATAATAATTCTATTTTAAGTTGCAATATATTGGCTAGTAATACAATTAAGAAAAAGAATTTTTTAGATTATAATATGGATTTTTTTAAGTATTATTCCAATATTTTAAATTCATTTTCAATACTATAAAAATTGATATAAAAAAAGAAAGTTTTTAAAACTTTCTTTTTTATTATTAATTTACATTTTCTTTTATGTAATCAACTACATCTCCTACTGTTACAACTTTTTCTGCATCACTATCTGGAATTTCTATATCAAATTCTTCTTCTAGTGCCATTACTAATTCAACTATATCTAATGAATCAGCTCCTAAGTCATCTATAAAAGATGCTTCCATTGTAACTGCATTTTCTGCTACACCTAATTGTTCAACAATAATTCCTTTTACTTTTTCTAAAACTTCTTCTGAACTCATAACTTAGAGTTCACCTCCTCTCAAGTTTGCAAATGATATATTCATTTGATTTTTACTTTATCATATTTCATTTATATTATATGTTTCCATATTTGTCAAGTAAAATTATGCTTTTTTTAAAATTTATACTAACAAGTCAGGGAAGCCTTGATTTTATAGTATTTAAGCTTGTTGTTGTCTTTGTTTTTCAAATTCTTCTATCATATGGTCTACTGCTTTATTTTCAACAAATTTTTCAGCTTGTATAATTGTATATTCAAATAACAAAGCATCACTACTTCCATGAGCTTTTACAACAGGCTTTTTAACTCCCAAAAACAATGCTCCACCATATGATTTGTAATCCATGGCTTTTGAAAGTGTTTTTATTGGTTTATGCGCAATAAGATAAGAAATCTTTGAGAATATGTTTGCTGTAAAACTCTCCACCAAACTTTTCTTTACAAATTTTCCCAATCCTTCTGTTGTTTTTAAAAATACATTTCCAGTAAATCCATCTGTCACTATTGCATCTATTTTACCAGAAAAAGCATCTCTACCCTCTACATTTCCAATAAAATTTATATTTAGTTCTTTTGATTTTTCTTTTAATAAATTATAACTTTCTCTTACTAGTTCATTTCCTTTTGTTTCTTCTGTTCCAATATTCAATAATCCAATTGCTGGTTTCTCTATTCCAAATGTATTTCTTAAATATATTGTAGACATTTGAGCAAATTGTAATAAATTAATTGGCTTACAATTTGTATTAGATCCAGCATCTATCAATAATAACTGACTTTTATATGCTGGTAATATTCCAGCTAATGCTGGTCTATCTATTCCCTTTATTCTTCCAACAATTAGTGTTGCTCCTGTAAGCAGTGCTCCTGAATTCCCTGCTGAAATAAATACATCTCCTTCATCTTGTTTTAACATATTAAATCCAACTACCATTGACGAATCTTTTTTATGTCTTATCGCATCTGTTGGTTTATCTACCATTTCGATTGTTTCTGTAGCATTTACTATTTTTAATCTATCTGATATTTGTTCTATTTCCTTTCCATAAAATTCTTTTACCTTTGTTCTAATTATATCTTCTTTTCCAACTAATACTACTTCTGCCTTTACTTTATTAATTGCATTAATAGCTCCTTTAATATTTGCATCTGGTGCATTATCTCCACCCATTGCATCTAAAATAATTTTCATCTTGTTTCCTCCACTTGGTTTTTTATATTCTAATTTTATTTTTAATATATCTATTTTATTATTGTTTATTAAAAAAATCAAGTATTTTTACTTTTTAAGTTTCGTTTTTTGTTATAATTCAGTAAAAAAAGATTATGAAATGACTCCAACTGTAATGCTTAAATTTTATTTAATGTCGTTTGATTGGAATAAAAAATAGAAAATATTATAGATAACCTCTTTATTGAATTTATTTTTAAGCTATAAATAGCAACAAAATAAGAGTAATATGCAATATATTACTCTTATTTATATATTAAATAATTATAAATTATTCGATAATGTCAGCAACAACACCTGAACCAACTGTTCTACCACCTTCACGAATAGCGAATCTTAATCCTTTTTCGATAGCGATAGGTGTAATTAATTCAATTGTCATTGATACATTATCACCTGGCATAACCATTTCTGTTCCAGCAGGTAATTCAATAACACCTGTAACGTCTGTTGTTCTGAAATAGAATTGTGGTCTATATCCATTGAAGAATGGTGTATGACGTCCACCTTCTTCTTTTGTTAAAACGTATACTTCTGATGTGAATTTTGTATGTGGATGAATTGTTCCTGGTTTACATAGAACTTGACCTCTTTCGATGTCTTTTCTATCAATACCTCTTAATAGAACACCAATATTATCTCCAGCTTCAGCTTGATCTAATAATTTTCTGAACATTTCTACACCTGTAACAACAGTTTTTCTTCTTTCTGTTGTAAGACCGATAATTTCAACTTCGTCTTGTAATTTTACTTGACCTCTTTCTACTCTACCTGTTGCAACTGTTCCACGTCCTGTAATTGTGAATACGTCTTCAACTGGCATTAAGAATGGTTGATCAATTGGTCTTTCTGGTGTTGGGATGTAACTATCAATTGCATCCATTAATTCTTTCATAGGTGCATATACAGGATCGTTAGGATCTGTAGATGTACTTTCTAGAACTTTTAGTGAAGAACCTTTTACAATTGGAACTTCATCTCCTGGGAAACCATATTCAGAAAGTAAGTCTCTTACTTCCATTTCAACTAATTCTAATAATTCTGGATCATCAACCATATCGCATTTGTTTAAGTAAACAACGATATATTTAACACCTACTTGTCTAGCAAGTAAGATATGCTCTCTTGTTTGAGGCATTGGTCCATCAGCTGCTGATACAACTAGTACAGCACCATCCATTTGTGCAGCACCTGTAATCATGTTTTTTACATAGTCAGCGTGACCTGGACAGTCAACGTGTGCATAGTGTCTTGCATCTGTTTCATATTCAACGTGAGCTGTATTAATTGTGATTCCTCTTGCTTTTTCTTCTGGAGCACCATCAATTTGATCATATGCTTCATATTGAGCTTTTCCTAATAATGATAAATATTTTGTAATAGCTGCTGTTGTTGTTGTTTTACCATGGTCAACGTGACCAATTGTTCCGATATTAACGTGTGGTTTGTTTCTTTCAAATTTTGCTTTTGCCATTTTAAAATTCCTCCTTATTTTTGAGATTTCTCTCTTTTATTTTTATGGTATATACAACTCAGCTTATTGCTTAGCTGTATAAGTTAACTTTACACTATTTTTTCGTTACAAAGCTAACCAAAAATTTAATAACTATTTATTACACAGGCATTTTATAACATTTTTTATAAAAAAGCAAGTGTTTTTGTTTTTCTTATTTGAAATTTAATATAAAATTAATATGTTATACATTTTAATTTAAATTTAATCTTTTTTTGCTCTTGATGATACAATAGCTTCAAAAACTGATTTTGGTACTTCTTCATAATGAGAAGGTTCCATAGAGTATGTTCCTCTACCTTGTGTTCTAGAACGTAATTCAGTTGCATAACCAAACATTTCTGAAAGTGGAATAAATGCATGAATTTCTTGTACTCCATCATTACCATCCATACCTTCCATTCTTCCACGTCTAGAGTTTACATCTCCAATAACATCTCCCATGTATTCTTCTGGAACTGTTATATCAACTTTCATTATTGGTTCTAAGATAACTGATTTAGCTTGTCTCATACCTTCTTTAAATGCCATAGATGCTGCTATTTTGAAGGCCATTTCTGAAGAGTCAACTTCATGGTATGAACCATCAACTAATGTTACCTTAAAGTCTGTAACTGGGTATCCTGCAAGGATTCCGCTTTCAGCAGCTTCTCTCATTCCTTGTTCAATTGGTTTAATATATTCTTTTGGAACTGCTCCTCCGACAATTTTGCTTTCGAATTCAATTCCTTTTCCTGGTTCTAATGGTTCCATTTCGAACCATACATCACCGTATTGTCCTTTACCACCTGATTGACGAATAAATTTACCTTGAACTTTTACTGCATTTCTGATTGTTTCTTTGTAAGCAACTTGTGGTTTACCTACATTACATTCTACTTTGAATTCTCTTTTTAATCTATCAACTATGATATCTAAGTGTAATTCACCCATACCAGCAATAATTGTTTGACCTGTTTCTTGGTTTGTATAAGCTTTAAATGTTGGATCTTCTTCAGCAAGTTTTGCTAAAGCAATTCCCATTTTTTCTTGAGCAGCTTTATCTTTTGGCTCAATAGCTATATCAATAACTGGTTCAGGGAATTCCATTGATTCAAGTATTATTGGATGATCTGGATCACATAAAGTATTTCCAGTTGTAACATCTTTTAAACCTACTGCTGCAGCAATATCTCCTGAATAAACTTTGTCAATATCTTCTCTATGATTTGAATGCATTTGAAGAATTCTTCCAACTCTTTCTTTTTTATCTTTACTAGAGTTTAATATTGTAGAACCTGATTCTAGTGTTCCAGAATAAACTCTAAAGAAACATAATTTTCCAACAAATGGATCAGTAGCAATTTTAAATGCTAATGCTGCAAATGGAGCATCATCTGAAGTTTTAGCTTCTGTTTCTTCTCCTTCTAATGTTTCACCTTTAATATGTGGTATATCTAATGGTGATGGCATATAATCAACTACTGCATCTAATAATTCTTGAACACCTTTGTTTTTGTATGAAGAACCACATGTAACTGGAACTATTTTATTTGCTATTGTTCCAATTCTTAAACCTTTTTTGATTTCTTCTTCTGTCAATTCTTCACCATCTAAATACTTCATCATTAACTCTTCATCTTGATCAGCAACTGCTTCAATCATGTTTGCTCTCCATTTTTCAGCATCTGCTTTCATATCTTCTGGTATTTCTTTTTCAACAATATGTTCACCTAATTTATCATCTTGAATAAATGCTTTCATTTTAATAAGATCAACTATACCTTGGAAATTATCTTCTGCTCCAACTGGTAATTGAATTGGAACTGCATTTGCTTTTAATCTGTTTTTTAATTGATCAACACAAAGCATAAAGTTAGCTCCAACAATATCCATCTTATTTACATATACCATTCTTGGTACACTATACTTGTCAGCTTGTCTCCAAACTGTTTCTGTTTGTGGTTGTACTCCACCTTTTGCAGCTAAAACTGTAACAGCTCCATCAAGTACTTTTAAAGATCTTTGTACTTCTACTGTAAAGTCAACGTGACCTGGAGTATCAATTATATTGATTCTGTTATTTTTCCAGAAACATGTTGTTGCAGCAGATGTTATTGTTATACCTCTTTCTTGTTCTTGTTCCATCCAGTCCATTGTTGCTGCACCTTCATGAACTTCTCCTATTTTATGTGTTTTTCCTGTATAAAATAAGATTCTTTCTGTTGTTGTTGTTTTTCCGGCATCTATATGTGCCATTATTCCTATATTTCTAGTTCTTTCTAGTGGGTATGCTCTTCCTGCCATTTTCTATATTTCCCCCTTTCAAATACTCTGATTCTCTTTGAATTTATATTTTTATAACATTAATTTCAAATTTTACCATTTATAGTGTGCAAAAGCTTTATTAGCTTCAGCCATTCTATGTGTATCTTCTTTCTTCTTAAATGCTCCACCGTTTCCAGCTACTGCATCCATTATTTCACCTGCTAATTTTTCAGCCATTGTTTTTTCATGTCTGTTTCTAGCATAAGTTACTAACCATCTTAATCCTAAAGTTTGTCTTCTTTCTGGTCTAATTTCTAATGGAACTTGATAAGTTGCTCCACCTACTCTTCTTGCTTTAACTTCAAGAACTGGCATAATATTTTCTAAAGCTGCTTCAAAAACTTCTAAAGGATTTTTTCCTTCTTTTTCTTTAATAATGTCAAATGCATCATATACTATTTTTTGAGCAACTGATTTTTTACCATCTAACATAATATTGTTAACTAATTTTGTAACAACTTTGCTATTATATATTGGATCTGGTAATACTTCTCTTTTTGCTATATATCCTTTTCTTGGCACTATTCTTCCCTCCTTAAATTTTATTTGATATTTTATTTATAAAATATCTAGGTACTCTCAAGAAAGTCTTTCTTTCTTGCGCACAGTGCTATATAAATCTATTCTAAATTTAAATGCCTTAATTTAGTAAGAATTACAAGCACTAATTTTTAAATTTTGTAGCTAATTTTTTTATTTTTTAGGTTTTTTAGCTCCATATTTAGAACGCGCTTGCATTCTATCTTTAACACCTGCTGTATCTAATGTTCCTCTGATAATATGGTATCTAACACCTGGAAGGTCTTTTACCCTACCACCTCTTATTAATACAACACTGTGTTCTTGTAGGTTATGTCCTATACCTGGGATATAAGATGTTACTTCATAACCATTTGAAAGTCTAACTCTGGCAACTTTTCTTAAAGCTGAGTTTGGCTTTTTAGGTGTAACTGTTTTAACAACTGTACATACTCCTCTTTTTTGTGGAGCTCTATTGTTTGTTAATTTTTTGTTTTTTGAGTTCCATCCATGTTGAAGTGCTGGTGCTGTTGATTTTGTTACTCCTGTTTTTCTTCCTTTTCTTACTAATTGATTAATTGTTGGCACTTAAATTTCACCTCCTGTTTAATTATTTATTCAAAATTTGCCTAATTTGGTAATATATTCGAACATATGCTATTATAGCATCTTTGATACATAAAGTCAATAGAAAAAGGCAAGTTTTCACTTGCCTAGTTTAATAGCATCAACATATTCAATAGCTTTCTTTGAAACATCTTTTATCTTCATTATTTCTTGTTCATTTATTAAATAAATATTTACAAGTCCAAACATTCTTTGCAATAATGACTGAGTATAGTATATATTTTTATACTGAATCTTTTTTTCTCTTTTTGTGCATGTTTTATTCTCTATATTTATATTGTATATCGCTTTCTTACTTTTTATTAATATTCCAATAAATATTAATAAAAAGATTATTACAACTACTACTACAGAAATTATACTACTTCTTTGCCAAACATCTTTTACTGTATACTTAGCAAATTTAATATAAAATTTCCAAAATATAAATAGCCCTGCCAAAGCTATAAAAGTTAAATATGTAATTAATTTTCTAGGATGCCACCGAACTTTTATTTTTTCTATCTTTTTCATTTGTATATTCCTCCTTATTTTTAGGAACAAACGACCTCTCAAATATTTATTTGAAAGGTCTTTTTATTTGTTTACATTTTTATAATACTACTTTTTTTTAATTTGTCAATACTATCTTTGACTTTCGTCATCTTCTTTTGTTGTAGATTCTTGGGTTACTTTCTTGTCTTCTTTTGTTGTAGATTCTTGAGTTACTTTCTTATCTTCGTTATTTGTCATTTCTCTTAATGCAACAGCTGTATTATAATCAAATCCTAATCTTTGAATATTGCTAACATCCATAGTTACTAATTTTGCTTTTTGTTCATCTGTTAACTTTTCATAAGCTTCATTATATTTATTTTTTTGTTCTAATTCTATATCACTTGCCGTTTGCTCTTCTGGAGTATATTCTATAGATTCATAAAACCTCTCTTTTTTGCTTTTTGTGTCTTCTTGTCTTTCATTTTTCTCATTAATCATTTTAGGTTCTTCTTTTTTATTAAACTTCGCTAGAGCTTTATTTTTTATTTTTCCAAAGAAAGATTTGATTGTATATAACTTTTTAGCTCCTATCACTTCATTGCCATCTATTTTGCTTTCTTTTAAAGCTACTCTATTCATTAAAGCCATGTCTTTAAATGATAAGTTTGAATTTTCTAAATCATGTTTATATTCAAAAGGAAATTCTTTTTTCTCTATCAAACTATAAATGTATTCTTCTGTCATTTTTTCATCTTCATTTATAGCTTCTAATATTACTGGATTAATTTTTCTTTTTAACATAAATTGATTTATTCTTGATTCTACTCCTGCCTTTTCCATAATTTCTTTAAGATTAATTCTTTTATATAATCCTTTTCTATTCTCAATTGTTTCTTTTATATCTATCTCTTTTTTATTATTTTTAAATGTATCAATGTATGCTTTTCCTGTAGCAGCTTCAATATAAATAGCTTTAATAGAATCTTTTGAATTTGAATATATATCTTCATATTCCTCTTCTGGTTCATCTGTTTTATTCTTTTCTTGTTGTTCTTGTTTTTCTTCCGGTCTATCTGTTTTATTTTTTCCTTTTTGTTCTTCTGTCTTGTCTGTTCTATTGTTTTCTTGTTGTTCTTCTGGCTTGTCTGTTTTATTATTTTCTTGTTGCTCTTCCGGCTTGTCTGTTTTATTATTTTCTCTTTCACGCATTTTATTAAAATCAATAGCTGTAAATGTACTAAGTTGTTGATTTAGTTCGCCCTTAAACTTTGAATATTCCTCTATTTTTTTATTCATAGCATTAATTTCTTTATTTATTTTTCCAATTTCCTGTTCTTTTTTTTCGCTTTCTTTCCTTAATTCTAACCACTCAAGAGGATTTTCTTTATCAGGTTTTGCACTAAATTCTTGTTCTTTGAGTTCGTTGCCCTTAATTTCATATTCCTTTCTTTTTATTTCTAGTTTTCCATCTTCAACTTCTCTTTTCATAGCTTCAATTTCCATTGTAATGGTTTTGAAGTTTTTATCTGTACAGAAAAACTTTTTATCTTCTTTCGCTTTATTAATTTCTTCTTTAATTTTGCCATTTTCTTCTTCCAGATTTTTTTCTTCTTGTTCTATTTGCTTTCCGTATTCAGCTTCTACTGCAGCCCTATCTAATTTATATTCAACATCTTCTTGATTTTCTTGCATATCACTCTTAAGTTTTTCTATTTTAACTTTTGTTCTCTTTTCATTTTGTTTTATTTGTGTTTCCAAATTAGGTACCTTATTTTTAAGCTTATTATACTCATCAATTAAAGCTTGTGTTTTTGTAAATTCACTAACATTTTTCATATCAAATCCCCCTATTATTTATATTTTTCATTATAATAAATTATTTCTTCCTTCAAATTAATTCTTTATTTAAAATAAGTATACATATTTATTATACTTTTTTTAATACCTTTTTTCAACCTTTTTATCCAATTTTATACATTTGTAAACTAATTGTAATAACTTTGTAAAATACATTATTTATATCTTCAATTAAAATACCCTAAACTTCTTTCAGCTAATTTAGCATATCGTTCTTTTTTATCTTTTATCTTTTTTCCCTCTAACTCTGGCAATATTCCAAAATTAGCATTCATTGGCTGAAATCTTTCATTTGGAGTTGATATATATTTAGATAAAGCCCCTATTACCGTATTTTCCGAAAAAATAACTTTTTCTTCTTTTCCTTTTACTTGATTAACAGCATTAATGGCTACTACCATTCCAGAAGATATCGACTCAACATAGCCCTCAACACCAGTTATCTGGCCTGCAAAATAAACATTATTATTGTTTTTAAGGTTATATGTTTCGTCTAATAATTTGCTTGAATTGATATATGTATTTCTATGCATTACTCCATATTTTATAAATTCCGCTTCTTCTAATCCTGGTATCATTTGAAAAACTCTCTTTTGCTCTCCAAATTTCAAATTAGTTTGAAATCCAACAATATTATATATACTTGCTTGTTTATTATCTTGTCTTAGTTGTACTAATGCATATGGCCTTCTTCCTGTTCTTGGATCATCAAACCCTACTGGTTTTAATGGTCCAAATCTCAAAGTATCAATTCCTCTTTTGGCCATTATTTCAACTGGCATACAACCTTCAAAGATTTCTCTCTTTTCAAATTCATGAAGTGTAACTACTTCTGCTTTTACAAGTTCATTCCAAAATTTCTCATATTCATCCTGATTCATTGGAAGATTAATATAACTCTGTTCGTCTTTTTCTTGAATTGCTAATCTTTTTTTCCATTCTTCTATACTTTCATCTTTTTTCTTTTCTTGGCTGTACCTGTCTCCATAAAATGCAATTTTAAAATTTATACTATCTTTATTTACAATTGGCGCAGCCGCATCATAAAAATAAAGCTTGTCTTCTCCTGTTATTTTACCTATATTTTTTGCTAACCCTTCTGAAGTAAGAGGTCCTGTTGCTATTATCACAATTCCTTCTTTTGCTAAAGATTCTATATCAACAATTTCTTTACGAATAATTTCAATAAATTCATTTTTTTCTAATTCACAAGTTACTTTTTTAGAAAAAATTTCTCTATCTACTGCTAAAGCCTGTCCTGCTGGAACTCTTGTTTCATCTGCAATTTTAATTAATAATGAATCCAATCTTCTTAATTCTTCTTTCAATAAACCACATGCATTTGTTAGCAAATTTGATTTAAAAGAATTGCTACATACAATTTCAGCAAAATTTTCATTTGAATGTGCTTCTGAATATTTTATTGGCTTCATTTCATATAATTTTACTTTTATTCCTCTTTTAGCAATTTGATAAGCTGCCTCACATCCAGCTAATCCTGCTCCTATTACAGTTATATAATCTTTCATTATCTTTCTTCTACCTCAGTAACATAATTTCTTTGTACATTTATTTCTTTATCTTGAGTTTTATATTCTAATTCTGATGCTGGCATCCATCCATATATACTTTTACCATCAACAGACATAGTAGATAAAACCTCTTGTATATTTTCATTATTCTCTATATATGTTTTAAACTCATTATAATCAATTCCTTGTTCTTCTGCATATTGTTTCCAAGTTTGCCCTACTTTTGTGGCCTTTAATATTGATTTGCTTCCATCTTTATTAGTTCTGATTAAAGCTCTATTATATATCGAAACTTCTGTATCTTCAGTAAAAATACCATAATTTCCTCTACCATCAGACACTTCTGTGTATTTGCTCTGTGCTGGAGCTATAATATGTACAAGTACATCATCTTCATTCTTATCATTTGTATTTTCTTCTTTAACTGCTTCTTCTGATTTTATATTTTCGTCCATATTCAAAGAATTTTCTTTTTTAAAATCTTCTGCCATTTTTATTAATTCATGTTCATTTACAGGTGTTTGTTTTACAGTATCTATATAGCTGTTTTTTGTACTTTTACTTTCAGTATTATTTTCATTCTGATTAGCAGAAATTGTTCCAGGAAGTAGCATTAATGATCCCATTCCAAAAGCTGCTATCCTTTTTAATAATTTCTTTCCGTTAATTTTCCTGAAAAATTCTTTCATCTTTCCGAATCTGTTTTTGTTTCTTTGCTTTTTTATTATCTCTTTATTTCTCTTCTTTTTTCCAATCATTTGCTTAATTTTCTGCCATCTTCCAATAGGTCTCTCTTCTTTAATATATATGTACTCTAAACTACCATCTGGACCATAAACTCTTTTTATTTTTTCATTTTCATCATCATCAATCTTATTATAAATTTCTGATTTACTTTCATTGTTAACAACTTCGTCTAGTTGTATATTTTGTTTTGAAACGTCCTTGCTTCCTTTATAACAAACATCTTTTACTTGTTTACGTATTTCTAATACTTTTTCCTGTAGTTCTCTTTTTTCTTCTCTAGATATATTTACTAATTCCTGTCTTTTTTGATTTAACATTTTATAATTATTAACTAATCTATCAATTCTTTTTTCAATATAACTTTGTTTCTTATCTTTTTTCATATCTTGGTTTATACTATTTATTTGATATTGAATATTCCTTATATCTTCATTCAATTTTCCTATATGTTTGTTCAAAACTTTTTTATCCATTTCAATTCTCCTTATACAACATATTTTTATTATCTGTTCTTTACATAATGTAAAATATGGTTCTTTCTAAGTTTAACATAAAATGGCAAAAAAATCAACCTTATTATTATTTTCAAAATTAAAATAAAAAAAGACATACTAAAGATTACCATATGTTACTTAAATATATAGAAAATTACGGAATATTTCAAAGAAATTTATGTATCCATCTCTTCGTTAACACAAAAATAGCAAATTAGAAAAAAGAATTTTCCAATTTGCTATCATAAATACCTTATCAACATTTTCATGTTCTGTCTCATTTATTTTAAAACTTAATATAGTTTGTAGGGTCTACATCATTTCCATATCCACTAGCTTTTCTAATTTCAAAGTGTAAGTGATGTCCTGTTGAGTTACCTGGATTAGGGTCAGACTCCGGATCTCCTCCCTCTAATCCAATTACTTCTCCTTGTTTTACTTTGTCTCCGGATTTTACATTTATTTTTGAAAGATGTGCATAGAAGCTATATATTGTTTCCCCATTAACAATATGTTTTATTTCTATACAATTTCCAAATCCATTTTGTACTCCGGCAAATGTCACTTCTCCATCAGCTACTGCTAATATTTCTGTATGGTGTGTTCCTGCTATATCTATACCAGTATGTTTTTTTACAATTCCTGTTGTTGGATGTTTTCTTGTTCCATAATTTGATGTTATTGTGTAGTTACATGTAATCGGTAATATAAAGCTTTGTTCACTTGCTGTTTTTATTGACGGACTTATCATTAATTTTCTAGTTGCATTGTTTGGATTAACCCATTCTATTGTTTCTGCTTTTTTACCATAATTTTTCTTTAAGATATCTCTATCTAATTTATTTACTACTCCATCCTCATTTAAATCATAAATTGCTCTAGTTACTTTATCTTCATCTGTAATAATTTCCCCATAATTATTATTCAATGCTACTAAATCATCTATTTCAATTTGTTCTTCAAGTGTTGATTCTTCGCTATTTTTAACTACGTTTCCAGCTATTAATTTATGCTCATCTAATATAGTTTCTTCTCCTTTTATAACCTCAATTCCTGTAACTTTATAATTTAGATATCCATCTTTGCATGCTACTAAATCATATTTTCCACTTTCTTCTATTGTAATATTGAATGTTCCATCTTCTTCTGTTTCCATCTGTTTTACAGGGTTACTTGTATCTGTTGATTTGTATAATTTAATTGTTGATTTATATTTTTCTTCTGTATTTTCTGTTAATATTTTTCCTGATATACTTGCTATTTTTCCTATTTTTACAGTGTATTGTTTTTCTTCTCCTGCTTCTGAAGTTATAGTGTAATTTACATATGTTATATCTCCTGTAAGTGTTACTACTGTTGTTAATTCTCCTGTTGATGTTTGGTCACCCAATTTTACAGTTGAATATTGGCTTTCTGGAGTTATTTTTAATGTAACTTCACTAGTTTCTTCTTTTGCCATTATAAAGTAGTTTCCATTTTCGTCTATTACCGCTTCTTTTGTTACTTGTTTATTATTGTCTTCATATGTTCCTTCCACTTTTGCAGTATTGTTATTTGTAGAAAGTCTTGTAATTACCAATGTACTATTTTCAACTGTTTCATCTGCTGAAACAACTGATATTGGTACCTCTATAGTTTTTCCTGCTGATTTTGTGTCAATATCAAGATTATATTCTTTTCCACCTAATTCATATTCTAGTGTGTTATTTATATCTACAGTTGCATTAGCATCATTTGTTACTACTTTTATTGTTCCTGATGTAGCGGTGTCCAAAATACTTACATTATATTTTCCATTTTCGTCTTTACTTAATGGTTCTCCATCATAACTTACAATTGCACTTGTATCATTTGATAGTCTTTGTAATATAATATTGTATGTTTCTACTGTCTTACCATCTGTTGCTGTTACTACTACTGGAACCGTTATTTCATCTTGTTCTAGTTTTAAATCTATCCATGCTTCTGATTCATTCATAATAGTATCATTGTCACCTATTTTTACACTAGCATATGGATATTCTGTTGTAACTTTTATTTTTGCTTTATTCGCTAATTTTTTGATATTTTTTCTATATATGTCTGGTCTATCTTGGTCTGGAAGAATTTTTACATCATTTACTACCACTTGTGTTACGTTAACATTTGATGATTTTTTAATTAATAGTAATTGATATTTTTGCGTTGTACCAGTTTCTGATGTTATAGTAAATGGTATTGTTTTTCCATCTTGTCCTTCTTCTAATGTTGAATATGTTGTTATACTGCCAACTGCTGTATTTTCGTTTATTTCTATAGTTGAGTTTGTATTTCCAGCCATTATAAATATTTCATGTTGATCTATGTCTTTGTCTACTAATGCTTTGTATGTATTTGTTTCTTTGTCATAGTCTGTTATTTCTACATCGTCTACTATTAAAGAATCTACTGCTGTTGATTTATCGATTTTTTCAAGTTCTATATATTCAACATTTGTTATTCCTGTTTGACTTCTTATTGTTATTGGTATTACTGTTATTTTATCTTCTCCAAGTTCTACTGTTTTTTCACTTTGTGTTTGTTCTTCTTCATTTAATGCTATTCTTACATAAGCATATTGATTATTTGAAATAACCTTAATTACTGGCTGTTTATTTTCGTCTATAGTTGTTTTGTATCTTCCTGTTTTTTTATCTTTTTTAAGTTCATTTCCATTTACATATACATTCTTTAAAGAATTATCACTTGATTCTTTTATAATTTCTAGTGTATATTGTTTATCCTCTCCAGCCTCCGAAACAATTGTTATTGTAACTTTTGTTTTTTCTTCTGGTAGTGTTTGAATAAAGTTTAATGGATTTCCAGTTTTTTGGCTATCTCCTATGGTTACTTTAATATTTGATAATTCACTTTTTGCTGTAACATCAACAGTTGCTTGAACTGCAGATTCTTGTACAAAACTTCTATATGTTTTATCATCTATCTTTGTAGCCTCTAAGTTGTTTACTCTTATTGTTCCAACATTGTTGTCTCCAGATTTTACAGTTATGTATAATTGATATTCATATTCTGTTCCATCTGCAGCTGTTAATTTAACAGGGACTTCTAAATATTGTCCTTCTTCAATATTTTGTATTGTTGCTTGTTGTTCTCCTACTGATGATGTTCCTCCATTTATTTCTATGCTTGTTGTCTCTTCTTGTGCTTTTGCATAAATGTCTACATATGTTGGTACATCACCTATTGTTATTTCGTAGTTTCCATCATCACGTTTTTTAGCTTCTTTTCCTCTTACTTGTAATTTTTCTAGTTCGATGTCTGATGAGAATTGTGAAATTGTAATTGTTCTTGTTTCTTTTTTGCCTTCTTCTGAAGTTACTGTAAATGTAATTGTCTTTTTACCTACCCCTGGTAAATTGATATTGTCAACTGTTATTGTTTTTTGTCCATTATGTTCAACTTCGTCAATTGTTGTATTGATTTCAGTTTTTTCACTTTCTGCTACAATCTCTAATGTTGTTGTAGTTAGCGTATTTTCTAATGTGATATTGTAGTTTTTGTGTTTTTCGTCATATGTTGATGTAATATCTGTTCCATTTACTTTTACGTTTTCTACATTTAAGTTATTGTCTTTTCTGTAGATTTTTACTGTTTTTATTATCTCTTCACCATTTTGAGATTTAACCGTAACCTTAACTTCTTTTGTTTGTTTTGGCTCAATTTCATATTCTTGTGTTTGTATATTTTCTGTGCTATATTCGCCTTCATCAAATTTAATAGTTGCATATTCATTTTCTGCTTTAACTTGTAATTCATATTTTTCTGAATCTACTGTGATTACTTGTGTTTCATAAGTTTGTGTGTCTGTGTTTTCTGTTAAAGTTTCCCCATTTACTTTAACATATTCTACGTTATTGTTTGTAGATTTTTTAGTTATGTTTAATATGTATGTACTTGTTTCTGCTTCTTTATTCGGATTGCTTACTATTATTTTATATGAATCTGTTTCATATTTTATATTTTGTGTAAGAGTTATTGTTCCTGTTTGTGATATTATTAGTTCATTATCTTTGTATACACTTACTTTTGCTAGAGCATTATCTGGTGTTATTTCTATATTTGCTGTGTCGTCTGCATCTACCCATCCATTGTAAATAATTTCACTATTGTCTTGTAATTTTGCAACGTCTCCGTCTGTCTTTATTTCTGCTAGTTCTGTACTAAATTTCTTTGTTATTTCAATAGTGTATGTTTTAGTTGTTTCCCCATCTTCTGCTAAAACATCTATTGTGAATGATTTTATTTGACTTATGTCTATAGATTTGTTTTCTATTTTGTTTGGTGTATATTCAGTCTCTGTTCCTAATTTTATCTTTGCATTTTCATCTTTAGTTATTGCATCAATTGCAAGTGTTTGTAGTCTGTCATCAACTTGTACTTCGTATGTAGATGATGTTATTTTTGAAACTTTTTTGATGTCTTCTCCTTTTATTTCTGCTATGTCTGTATTATTAGATTCTTTTTCTATTTTCAAGATTGCAGTTTTTGTTGTTCCATCTTCTGCTTCTATTAATATGTTTACTTCTGTAATTTCGTCTAATAGTGTTACTGTTGATGTATTATTTCCTACATTTTTTTCTCCACCTGCTATTGATATTTTTGCTTTTTCGTCTTCTGTTGTTACTGTAATATTTGCGGTTTCTGTTCTTTTTGTTTTAGTATGATATGTTCCATCTTCTTGAACAGTTGGTTCATATTCTGTTTTATCTTCTGCTTCTACTTTTATACTTAAGATATTAGTGTTTCCACTTAATCTGTTTATTGTTAATAATTTTTCTTCTGTGTTCTTTCCATCTTCTGATACAACTTTTATTGTATATTCAGTTTTGTCTTCTGCTATTTTTCTTTTTATTGTTACTTGGTTTATGTCTTGTGTTTCGCTATCAACTGTTACTTTTGCATTGTCATTTTGTGATTCAACTCTTATTTCTGCATCTGTTATTGTTGATTTAACATTTGCTATATAGTTTCCGTTTTCGTCTGGTTCTATTTCTTGACCATTTACTTGTACTGTTCCTATATTTGCAATGCTTGATTTTTCTATAATAGCAAGATCATATGTACTACTTTCAATTCCATTTTGTGCTGTTACTGTAATTGGTACAATTGTTTCTTTTCCTGATTTATTTTCTGTTGCTTCTACTGTTCCTACTTTTGTAACATCTCCAGCTTTTATTCCTAGTGTTATATTTGCTAAATCATCTGTTGATTTTGCAATTATATCATATGAAGATAATTCATTGTCGACTTTTATTTCATATCTTCCTTTTATTGAATTATAACTTGCTGACTCATTTCCTACTGTAACTTCTTTTAATCCTGTTTCTGCTGGTAATGTGTTTATTTTTAATGTGTATTGTTTTTCTGTTCCATATTCAGTTTTTACAGTTATTATAGCTTCTGTTAAACTTGAATCTAATGTTATTTCTTTTGTTGCTTCTTTTAATGAATATTCGTCTTCTCCTATTTTTACATTAGTGTTCTCATTTACTGCTGTTGCCTTTATTTTTAAAGATGTTACTGCATTTTGTAATTGTACTTCATACGTGTTTTCTTCTGTTTTTGAAATTTCTGCTGGAATATCATTATTTCCTAATAATTCATTTATTGCAACTTCGTTTAATTCTG